>Ga0180302_10000653_pt1 | contig 15633 bp, 17 predicted proteins | sample GuaBasSediGuay17_FD_121794 | JGI IMG/M metagenome (GOLD analysis project Ga0180302, IMG submission 121794) | Subseafloor sediment microbial communities from Guaymas Basin, Gulf of California, Mexico - Guay17, Core 4571-4, 12-15 cm | ecosystem: Environmental > Aquatic > Marine > Hydrothermal... | reverse complement strand
TCGTCTACCGTGATCTCCAGCATTTGAGGATCGAATCTCTTCTCAAGCTCACCTAGAGGGCCCTTGACCTTGATCAGATCTCCCTCTACGCTGACCTCGACACCCTCGGCTATTGGCACCTCCTTGGTGAGCACAACCGCGGCGACCTTAGGATAGGGCATCCGTGCAGACACCTCCCTCATCTCAGTAGAAGTAGGCGAGTAACACGCCTCCGATGCCTAGCTCCTTAGCCTTCCTGTGCGTCATAACCCCCTTGGGCGTCGAGACGACTAGGGCGCCGACGTTGTAAGCTGGAAGGAACCTCCTCTCAAATTCCTCGAACTCGTCCTTCTTGACGGGGAACCTAGGCTTAATCACGGCTGCCTTATTGAGCCTCCCTAGCAGCTTCACTCTGTACTTGCCAGCTCGCCCGTCGTCGATGTACTCGAACTCCCCGATGTAGCCCTCCTCCTGCATCACCCTCAAGACGTGCCCGATGAGCTTTGAGGCTACTGGGATGATTACTTCCCTCTTGCCCAGCCTAGAGGCGTTCATTAGCGCGCTGAGGGCATCGGCCAACGGATCCAGCCTGGTCATGGCGATCACCCTACTCGTACTTTCTCCAGCCCATTAGGGGAGCGACCTCTCTGAAGCAGCACCTGCACAGGTAGAGCCCGTACTTGCGAATAATGCCGTAGCCCACTCTCCCACATCTCCTGCAGACATAAGCACCCTTACCCCTCGTTCTGACCTTCTTCTTCGGCTTAGCCAACTAAATCACCTCTCACTCCTCCTCCACGACATCGATCTTTAAGCGCTTCTTGACATAGGCAATTGCCTCTTCCTTCGTGAGTCTGTGCCTCCTAGGTATTCTGCACCTCTTCAGCCTCCTCTTAGCGACCCTGTAGCCTGCACGGCCCATCGTGACTATCACGTCCATGCCGAAGACCCCTATCTCTGCCTTGTACTTCATTCCGGGGATCTCTATGTGCTCCTTGATTCCGAAGGCGAAGTTGCCGAACTCGTCAAACGAAGACGCCTTGATCTTCCTCCCGACGGCTTCGACCACCCTGTCCAAGAGTTCGTACGCTTTCTTACCCCTGACGGTTACCGAGACGGCGATAGGTTCCCTCTTTCTTATCCCGAACTCCTTTATAGTCCTCTTGGCGCGTCTCTGGACGGGCTTCTGCCCAGTTAGCTCTTCCAGCACGCTCGCAGCTCTCTCCAGCACTTCTCCGCTCCGGCCTACCGCTATGTTGAGCGTTACTGCTAGCAGCCTGGGCTCCAGCATGGGGTTGCTCTTCCACTTAGCCTCAAATTCATCCTCCTGAAGCTCCTCTGCCTTCGTCGCCATGGCGAAGCTCACCTCACCTTAATTACAGGAGTCTCCCTCCCTATCACTATCAGGCTCTCCTTCAACGCCCTGTAGGTCAGATTTGGATCTTCGAAGTCCTTTATTTCCACGAACTCTCCAATCTTCTCAATTCTCCCAATTCGGCCAGCTCTTCTACCACTTATCACGAGCGCAAGGGCGCCCTCTTCGAGTCTCAGTATGTCAATTATCTCTTGGCTCGGCACTCTGATCAGGAGCGAGTCGCCGACCCTGACGCCGGCCAGCTCAGAGCCTGGCTCAGTGAGGAAGTTCCTACCGTCGTGACCAGTCAGCTGGATCTTCCCTCCCCTCACGGCAACCTTGTTCCTCACTCTGACGACCTTGAGGCTCACCTCTTCCTTGGGTATGTCGATCAGCTTCAGGTACTTCATGGGATCTGAGGTCATCCTAGCGTAGATCTCGGCCTTGGGTATCGCTATAGTGTCGAGAAGTCCTACCTGGAACTTGTGATCGTAGACGGGCCTCCCGTCGATTAATATGTGCTTCTCGTGAATTATCCGCCTTGCCTCCCTAGCGGTCGTTGCCAGCTTAAGGATGTCCCTAACTATGATCAGCAGCGGGATGCCCTTGTCGATTGGGTGAGGCCCGGGTCGAGGCTTGACTGTCCACTTGTACTCCCTCTTAGCTATCGGCCAGTAGCCAGGAGCCTTCATCCTCTTGAGGTGCCGTCCCCCGCCCTTCTTCGTCATATTCAACCAGCCTCCTCCTTTCGCTCAAGAGCAGCCTTTCGGCGCTTGTCACTCAGATCCAGCTCTATTATCATGACCTTGGAGGGGTGGATTGGTATCGGAACCTCCGTGCCGTCCGCCTTCTTCCTGGTGACTCCCTCGATGTGTATCCTGTACTTCTCCCTGTCTATGCCTATCACCTTGCCTTCTCTGCCCGTGTAATCGCCCCTCATGATCCTCACTTTATCGCCAGTCCTGATGGGGAAGGACCTCCGCCCATACTTGGCTCTGAGCTCGGGTGATAGAGTGGCCGACATGATCTTGGCTCTGCGATGGAGCGGGGCCTGGTAGAGGTACTTCCTCTGCTTAGATGGCTTTGACGACACGTGCCTTGCTGGCGCCATAGTCTCACACCACCGTCATAGAGACCGCGCTCAGGGTGGGCCACTTCTCGAGGGCCTCCTTGGCTACCGGGCCCTTGACCTCGCTGCCCCTCGGCGTTCCGTCGTCGTTGACCAGTATGGCTGCGTTATCCTCGAATACCACCCACTGCCCGCTCTTCCTCCTGAAGGGCTTCCTCTGCCGTATTACCACGGCCTTGAATGGCTTGTGGAGCAGATCGTGCTTGCCCTGCTTCACGACAACCACGACCATATCGCCCACGCTGGCAGACGGGAGCCTTCCCTTTCGCCCCTTGTAGCCGATTACACCTATGATCTGGAGTATTCGCGCGCCGGTATTATCGGCGCACCTGAGCTTTGCCATCACAGGCAGTCCGCGAGATACTCTGGGCTTTACGCCCTTCAGCTTTCTTCTCCTGACGGCTCTACGGGCCATTTGCACCCCTCCTGAGCATCAGCTCGGGGCCTCTGCCCGCTCCGGCTATAAAAAGGTTCAACGAACTCAGGGACCCCCTCTCAATCTCTTCGCTATATCCCTCCCTATGACCACGCCGGACGCAGAAGCTTGAATGAGGCCACGCGATACGCCGGCGGCGTCTCCACCAGCGTAGAGACCCTCGATAACACTGGTTTCCAGATTCTTCTTCAGGCTCAGTTTAGCCGTGTGCAGCTTTATCTCAACCCCGTAGAGCAGCGTGTGATCTGAGTATATGCCCGGCATGACGTTGTTTAGCGCCTGGAGAGTCTCCATTATGTCAAGGAGGTACCTGTAGGGGTACACAAAGCTCAGGTCGCCGGGCACGGCGCCCTTCAAAGTCGGCTCTACCACGCTTCTCGAGATGCGGGAGTGCGTGGACCTTCTCCCGCGTATGAGGTCGCCCAGCCTCTGGATTATGGGCTGGTTGTCCGCGATGTTGTTGGCAAGTCTCGCTATGTCAAGCGCGTAGGAGATAGAGTCCCTGTACGGCTCAGTGAATTTTACAGAAACGAGCAGAGCGAAGTTGGTATTCTCCGTCCGGCTCTCCTCCTTGGCCGCGCCGTTCACTGTTACGATCCCCCAGTACGACTCGGTAACTACGAATCCCCCTGGATTGACGCAAAAGACTCTCACCTTGTCGTCGAACGTCTTAGTGTAGTAGATCAGCTTTGGCTCGTACAGCACGTCGGTAAACTCCCTCATGACCTCGGCTAGAACCTCGACCCTCACGCCAATGTCCACCCGGCCGGCCTCCACGCCTATGCCGAGCCTTCTGGCCTCTGAGACCAACCAGTTTGCGCCTACCCTACCAGGTGCTACGATAACGTACTTTGCGCGTACGAACTCTCCGCTGACAAGTCTTATCCCAATCACTCTACCGCCTTCCACCTCTACGCGCTCAGCGGCCTCCCCAAATCGGAACTCTACGCCCATCTCCTCAAGTCGCTTCCTGAAGTTCTGCAGGACCCGTAGGCCCCCGTCGCTTCCCATATGGCGTATTTTGAATGGAACGAGCAGGAATCCCTGCCTGTAAGCCTTCCTCTTCAGCTCTTGGATGGCCTCCTCGTCGGTACCATAGACCTTCTCTGGAGCCCCCAGATCCAAGTACACGGAATCTACGTAGGATATCAGCTCTCGAACTTGACTCCCACCGAGATAATCAGCCAGCTCTCCCCCTATCCTCTCGCTTAGGTTGAGCTTCCCGTCGCTAAAGGCGCCTGCGCCGCCGAACCCGGAGACTACCGCGCAGGTCGGGCAGAGGGCACATCTCCCCGTTACTTGAGCCGGGCAGTATCTTCCCGGCAGATCTGGACCCATCTCAATGATCAAGACTCTAGCGTCAGGAACGCCTTTCTTGATCTCATGAGCAGCAAAGAGCCCTGTGGGGCCTGCCCCAACGATGACAACGTCGTAAGCCTCGTCCAGCGGACTCCCTTAACGGCCAGGAAAGCTGGTGTGATATTAACATTACGTTCTTGGCTCACAGGCTACATTCGGCTGCGCTGCCGAGGTAGTGCCCATCCAGCGAGAAGAAGTGGGCGCGCTTCATATCGAGCGCGTGAAATGCTAGGGGCCCGAACCTCCTCATGCGCGTTTGACCGCTCACCACTCCGTACCCGACGTACCTGTTGAATGCGGGCAGAACCAAAACGCGCGACTCTCTAGAGACGGGGGTGCCTAGGCGCTCTTCCAAAGCCTCGCGCCTCCAGGGGACTATCATCCAAGCTCTCACGATGCTCGCGTGACCGGTTCCTGGGTCTGTGACGCGAACGGCTGGGTGTATGTGCCCCGCGAGGACTAGCCTGCACGAGAAGATCTCATCTGCAGGCCAAGAGTGGCCGTGTATTAGACCTAGGTCTCCAATGACCTCCCCTCTCGGCCCGATAATCCGCACTCCCTGGGGAATTATTTCCTCCAAACCACCATCATGGTTCCCCTTGATTATGCAGATCTCCTCGGTGAGTTCCAGGAGATCGCATAAGGTCTCACGGATAATCTGCCTAACTCTCAGGCTGGGGAGACCCACCCCATGTTTCACGTCGCCTAGCAGGACTATAATGTCTGGAGATTGCTTTTTCACGAGATCAATGAGTCCCAGAGAAATTCGAGAAGAGAGATCCGGTATTGACACGCCCTTGGCCGCCAGCTCATCTTCAAGCCCTAAGTGCAGGTCAGCCACGACGAGAACCCTCTTATCGTCAACGGTAAAAGTTAGAGCTGGGAACCCCTTCACCAAGGTGAGCGACAACTGAGCAATCACCCCAGCCAATGTGATAGATCTGCGCGAAATCTCCTCAGGTTGCTGCCCCCAGAGAGTGCGCTGAAAGCCATCAGGACGGTCGAGGAGAGGAGGGTCATAAGGGTATCTGGCCCCCGCGGATTTACGGTGTGGCTCGTGAGGGGCGAGAGGAAAGACTACCTCGTCTTCGGCGACTTCTACTGTTCGTGCGCAGACTTCTACATGGAAGCTATGCTTAGGAGAGGGAGACCCTTCTGCTACCATATAGTAGCCAAGGAAATCGCTGAGGAAGACGGGAAATACGTGAGCACGGAAGTTGACTCAGGCGCACTAATTAGACTTTTGTCGAGGTTATCAGAGTTTCACTCTGATCCGTGAGGCTGATTAAAGGAAGCGTTCTATACCCAGAACATTTTATAAGGTCCTATTATTGGATCAGAGGTGAGGGTTCCAAGGTGATACCTCTTGCCATCAAAGGGTGGATCTGAGGAGGTTGTTGCGTCCTACCACAGGCGAATACTTAGAGAGATGATAGCTAAGAAGATAGCAGGCGATATTCTGTTCTCGAGCGACATTGGGCTGGCCATGCGGAAGTGGAGGCAGTACTTTGGCATCAAGCAGAGCGAGCTAGCGCGAACCCTCGAGGTTTCCGCCTCCGTGATATCTGACTACGAGTCGGGGAGGAGGAGGAGCCCTGGATCCCTAGTGCTCAGGAGGTTCGTTGAAGCACTGCTTGAACTCGACGAGAAGAGGGGTGGCACCGTTACTAAGACTCTCGCCAGAACTCTCGGCATATCGGACATGCTGGCAAGCGTCATCGACATACGAGAGCTCGCCGCTCCAGTAGAGACCAGCAAGTTCGTCAAGGTCATTGACGGGGAGGTCTTGGTTCAACCCCCTGGATCGCAATACATCTATGGCTACACGGTAATTGACAGCGTGAAGGCTATCGAGACGCTCTCTGGGGCTGACTTCATGAGGCTCTTTGGTTCTTCAACGGAGAGGGCGCTGATATTCACGAAGGTCTCCACCGGCAGGTCTCCAATGGTGGCCATTCGTGTGTTCGACATGAGACCAGCCCTCGTAGTACTGCACGGGCTTGCACCAGAGTCTGTTGACTCTCTTGCTATTAAGCTCGCGAAGCTTTCGAATGTCGGCCTGGTTGTTTCCAAGCTGCCCGACGTAGGGGAGCTCGTAGAGCGCTTAAGAACCTCGCTTTAGTTTAATGGGCGAAAAGTCAACCTTTATTTGCTCTCAGGTCAACCTGCAAAGGGGACGAGCTATTGTACCTATAAAGCGACAGTAAACATAACATCACCGATCAATACGGTTATAAACTGCGATGTTTCATCAGCAATCGTCGAAAAATGTGGTCGTGGGGGGTAGCAATGGCCGTAACCCTGTTGGAGGAACCCGGTAAGTTAGTCCTCATGATGGGTAACGAGGCAATAGCGAGGGGAGCAATTGAGGCTGGAGTGCAGTTCGCTGCAGCCTATCCAGGCACGCCCAGCAGCGAGGTGCTGGCGAACCTCTCCGCGGTTTCCAAGAAGGTTGGCATGTACGTTGAGTGGTCGACTAACGAGAAGGTGGCATTCGAGGCCGCCTACTCGGCATCCTTAGCCGGATTAAGGTCGATCGCCATTATGAAGCACCTAGGGACGCACTGGATTCTCGATCCTCTCGCCGTGGCAGCAATTACCGGGGTAGAGGGAGGTCTCGTAATAATCTCGGCAGACGACCCTCACCCTCACAGCTCTCAGAGTTCTGTTGACACTAGATACCACGGGAGGATTGTGAACATCCCCGTCGTAGAGCCCTCTGATCCAGGTGAAGCAAAGGACTTGGTTATACACGCGCTGGACCTTTCGGAGAAAGCTAAGACACCCGTTCTTTTCCGTTACACAGCCGCCGTGGCCCACGGAAAGGGGCCTGTCAAGCTGGGACCGATCAGGAAGGAGAGTAGAACCCCCTCGTTCCCCAGAGATCATGGAAGGCTTGTCAGCATCGCCCCAAATGCTAGGGTGAACATTCCCAAGCTGTTTCAGAGGCTAGAAGGGGTAAGGGACCTCGTCGGTCGCGAGCCCTTCGTCAAGAGGCTAGGCCCCTCCAGCGGAGACTGGGGCCTCATAACGACCGGAGTTCCTCACTCCTACGCTATGGACGTTCTGGCCTCGGAGGGGCTCCTGAATTCGGTTCCGATCCTTAAGCTTACGATAACGTATCCTCTTCCTGAGGATCAGATACTTGGGTTTCTCAAGTCTGTTAAGAAGGTCCTCGTCCTGGAGGAGCTAGAACCCTTCCTAGAGGATCAGATAATCAAGCTCGTTCAGCTACACGATCTGGATGTTAAGGTGTATGGAAAGAACACGGGTCACCTCAGGAGGTACGGCGAGTACAGCCCAGCAATCGTCGGCGAGGTCATGCGTGAGCTCTTTGGAATAAACTATGTGGCGACGCCTGCTTTCAACCTCAAGAAAGTCTCCACGAGCGTCCAGAGAAGGATTCCGCAGATGTGCGCCGGATGCCCTCACCGGGGGAGCTACCTCGCCATAAAGGCAGCCCTCAACAGGCTCGGGACTGACGGGCTAGTATTCGGTGACAGAGGGTGCTACAACCAAGGAGCCAACCCGCCGCTCGACGCCATAGACACGTGCATAGCTATGGGTTCAAGCATAGCGATGGCTGCCGCCGCTAGGAAGGCGGGAGAAAACAGGCCGATAATTGCCGTAATCGGGGACTCCACATTCTTCCACGGCGGGCTCCCGGCCTTGGTGAACGCAGTCGTCAACAAGGCCCCAATCGTCGTTGCGGTGTTCGATAACCGGTGGACATGCATGACTGGACACCAGCCCAGCCCGTCCTCGGGAGTGAACGCCATGGGGGACAACGCTCCCGTTCTGAAGCCAGAGGACATAGCTAAGGCGCTCCAGGTTCCATATGTCAAAGTCGTAAGTCCCTACAATCTGAAGCAGGCCGAGCAAGTGATGGTAGAGGCTATCGAGGCAGCCAGGAAGAATGGGCTCCCCTCGCTGGTGGTGTTCAGGGCGGAGTGCACGCTTCAGGTCCTCAGGAGGCTGAGGAAGAAGGGAACCAGGCCCAAGCCTGCCACGGTCGACCCGGCGCTCTGTACAGGGTGCAAGGAGTGCATAAAGACGGGGTGCCCGGCCCTCGGATTCGACGAGGAGTTGGGCAAAGCGTTCATCTATGAGGACAAATGCGTTGGCTGCATGATCTGCGCTCAGGTATGCCCAAACAACGCAATCGTTCGGTCGGGGTGAGTTGTGGTGGCCGTTAAGGAAGTCAACATAGTTCTAGCCGGAGTCGGTGGGCAAGGTGTTGTGGTGGCCGCCGATATCCTCGGAGTCGCTGCCATAAAGACCGGACTGAACGTCAGGATAAGGAATGTTCACGGACTGGCTCAGAGAGAGGGGTCGGTTTACAGCCACGTACGCATAGGGGATGGCGTCTTTGGTCCAAAGATCCCGCCATTGAAGGCTCACGCGATCGTAGGATTCGAGCTCTCAGAAGCGGCCAGGCACCTGCACCTGCTCAACCCAGAGTTCGGCATCCTCTTGCTGAACGGGAGGCTGATCTACCCACTCGCCCACTACACCGGGCATGTTGCCTATCCGAGCAAAGAGGAGATCCTATCTAAGATACTCGCAAGCGTGCGGGCAGAGGCTGTCCACTTAATCGATGCTGATGCCCTCGCGCTAAGGGCCGGAAACCCGCGAACAGTTAACGTCGTCATGTTGGGCGCTCTCTCAGCGACAGGAATTCTCCCGTTCTCTCCGGAGCTGCTCGTCGAGGCTGTGAGGGAGAGGGTTCCCAAATTCGCCCTCGAGGAGAATGAGAAGGCATTCTGGCTCGGTTATGAGGAGGTCTCAGGAGGGAGGACGCGTGAGGCCTGATAGACCCGTGGGAATAGTGGGATGGGGGTCTTACGTCCCAATGTTCAGGATAAAGGAGGAGGACCTCGCCGCCGCATGGGGCCGCGAGTGGAGCAGGTTTGCCTCGAGTCTCATGGTGTTTGAGAAGAGCGTTCCTGGGCTGGACGAGGATACGCTGACGATTTCGTATGAGGCGGCCATGAACGCGCTCGCCAGAGCGGGTATCGATCCAACAGAGCTTGGCGCAGTTTATGTTGGAACCGAGTCAAAGCCCTATGCTGTGAAGCCAACCTCGACGATATTGGCCGAGGCGATCGGGGCTTCTGGAGCCACCACGGGCGCAGACTTTGAGTTCGCATGCAAGGCCGGTACTGAGGCCATTCAGGCGGTTATAGGCCTCGTCGGCTCAGGTATGATAAAATACGGTCTCGCCGTAGGCGCCGACACCTCTCAGGGCGCTCCAAGCGACCCGCTAGAGTACACCGCCTCGGCAGGCGGCGCGGCCTTTGTCATAGGTCCAGCTTCTGAGTCAGCGGCCACGATCGAGGCTTCCTACTCTTATGTTACGGATACCCCTGACTTCTGGAGGAGAGCTCTAGTCAAGTATCCAGCTCACGGGAGAGCCTTTACTGGCCGGCCAGCGTATTTCCACCACATCGTATCGGCCGCCAAGGGTCTCATGGAGGAGCTCGGGACTACTCCCGACGACTATGACTACGCAGTCTTCCACCAGCCTAATGGCAAGTTCCCACGCAGAGTGGGAAAGATGCTGGGCTTTCCAATGGAGAAGATAGAGCCAGGCCTCGTTACCCCAGTAGTGGGGAACACTTACAGCGGGTCCTCACTTCTGGGCCTTACCGCGGTTCTAGACATCGCCAAGCCCGGCGATAAGATACTCTTGGTGTCATTCGGATCGGGCGCCGGGAGTGATGCGTTTCACATAGAGGTCACGGAGAAGATTGAGGAGGTCAGAGACAGGGCCCCGAAGTCCAGAGACTATCTCGAAAGGAAGGTGTACGTGGGCTATCCATTCTACGCTAGGAGCATGCGGATGTACAAGATGCCAGCAGATATTGGGGCTTACTGAGGGTGATCCGGATGAGGAAGGTCTACGTGATTGGCTCCGGCCTAACTAACATAGGGACGCTCTGGAATTACGGCCTCAGGGATCTGATAGCAGAGGCTGGCTTGGCAGCCTTAGATGAGGCGGGAGTTGATCGCGTCGACGCGATTTTCGTTGGAAACATGATGTCTGGAATTCTGAATGCTCAGGAGAACCTTGGGGCCTACGCCGCCGACTACCTAGGTCTGTCTGGAGTTCCTGCGTTCAAGGTGGAGGCTGCCTGTGGATCTGGAGGCGCTGCGGTACTGAACGCTGCTCTGGCCATCAAGTCTGGGCTCTTCGACCGAGTCCTCGTGATCGGAGTCGAGAAGATGAGCGACATGACCGCTATAGAAGATGTGACCTCGGCCTTGGCCACGGCCTCGGAAGCCGAGTACGAGCTGTTCTGGGGCGCGTCCTTTGTCTCGCTGAACGCCCTGATAATGCGGGCTTACGCGATGCAGTACAACCTTAGCGAGGAGGACTTCGGGTGGCTGCCAATCCTAATGCACAAGAACGCTACAGACGTTCCCTACGCTCAGCTCAGGTTCCCGATCGACATGAAGGCTTACTTGAACTCGCCTATGATAGCAGAACCGATAAGACTCCTGGACTCCGCCCCAACAGGCGACGGGGCGGCGGCGCTCGTGCTCTCAGCATCTGAGTCAAGAGACGGCGAAGGGGTCTCTGTAGAGCTATCTGGCTTCTGGTCGTCTACGGACACCGTGGCCTTGTACACGCGGGAAGATCTCCTTGAACTCAAGGCGGCCAAGATAGCCGCCAAGAAGGCTTTTGAAATGGCCGGCATCCCATCAAGCGACTTAGACGTGGTTGAGGTGCATGACGCATTTAGCATCATGGGCTACCTAAACCTCGAGGCCCTGGGCATCGTGGAGCCGGGTAAGGCCCACGAATTCATCAAGTCGGGCGACGCCGAGAGGAGTGGCCCCCTGCCGGTGAACCCTGAAGGTGGGCTGAAGGCCAGGGGCCACCCAGTGGGCGCTACTGGAGTTTACCAGATAGTCGAGATCTACAGACAGCTAGCTGGAAGAGCGGGAAGTGCTCAAGTGCCAGATCCCAAGGTTGGGGCCGCCATGAACGTTGGCGGTACTGGAGCAAACGTGGTAGTGACCGTTTTGAGGAGGGTGAGTTGACATGTGGGCCCTCATACCCAGCATTCCCTCGATTAAGAGGGAGATGCCGTATCGCTACCGGTTAGAGGGTGTGGAGTGTGAAGAGTGTGGCTACAGGACTCTGCCGAGCAGGATGGTCTGCCCGAGGTGCGGGTCTAGGAAGATGAAGAGGATACTCCTCCCAAGGAAGGGAAGGGTGCTCTATCACACCACCTTGCACGCGACGCCCAGAGGGTACGAGTTCTATGAGCCATACGTGCTGGCCCTCGTAGAGCTTGATGATGGGACTAGAGTATTCACACAGCTGACGGACGTGGATCCAGCGCAAGTATCCCCGGGGATGGAGGTCGAGGTGGTGCTGAGAAAGGTCAGGGTAGGGGGTGAAGGCGGGCCCATAGCGTATGGACTCAAGTTTAGGCCAAGGCTCAAGCGGTGAAAGCGCTTGGAGAACCTGCTCGGCGACCTCCTGCGTGACAGGGTTAAGCTGAGAGAGCTAGATGCCTTGCTTGGCGATTCGAATAAGGCGGCAGATCTCAGGCTGAAGTTCTTAGAGAATGTGACTGGGGCAGATCTCAAACCCATTGCCCGCAGTCGCCTCGATTTCTCTAGGCTTGTTAGATGGAACATCGAGAATCCCGTTGGCGAGGTAAGCGTACCCTTAGGCGTGGTCGGCCCTCTGCGAGTTGAGGGAGATTACGCTAGGGGAACGTTCTACCCTCTCCTAGCCACTACCGAGGGGGCGCTAGTGGCATCTGTAAATCGAGGAGCCACCACGATAACTATGGCGGGAGGGGCGAGGACAAAGATCCTCAGAGACGGCATGGCTCGCGCTCCTGCGTTGGTTGCCCCTACAGCCGCTAGGGCCGCCGAAGTGGCAGAATGGGTCTCTAACAACCTAGAGAGACTTCAAAGAGTTGTTGAGGAGGTCACGAGCCACGGGAGGCTTCTGTGCGTTCAGCCGTTCCAGGCGGGTCGAACGCTTTTCCTCAGGTTCCTTTTCGAGACCGGAGACGCTATGGGCATGAACATGGTGACTATCGCGTCTGACAGAATACTGAGCGTACTGAAGGAGAGGTTTCCCGATCTAGACCCAATCGCGCTCAGCGGGAACGTGTGTTCCGACAAGAAGCCAGCCTCGGTTAACTGGGTAGCCGGAAGAGGTAAGACCGTAGTCGCAGAAGCATTTATTCCAGAAGATCTCGTCAAGAGCAGATTGAAGACCTCTGTGGACAGACTGGCCGAGGTTGCATGGCGCAAGAACCTGCTAGGTGCAGCCGTAGCCGGCTCCATGGGGGGATTCAATGCAAATGTGGCCAACGTCGTGGCTGCCATGTTCATAGCTTACGGGCAGGATCTAGCTCAGGTCGTTGAGTCCAGCATGGGGATAACTACAGTAGAACCTCAAGACAGTGGGGTTTACATCTCGCTCACGCTCCCCTCCCTTGAGGTAGGTACTGTTGGCGGGGGGACCCGCCTCCCCTACGCCAGGGCAGCCCTGTCCGCGCTAGGCTGCGCTGGGGGCGGAGACCCTCCCGGCGTGAACGCGAGAAAGTTCGCGGAGATCTTAGCGGCAACTGCGCTCTCGGGAGAACTCTCACTCCTAGCCTCCTTGGCAGAAGGGTCTCTGGCCAGGAGTCACCAAAGGCTGGGTCGGGGTGGAGGGTTCTAGAGATACCACACTTTTTGGATAGTACGAAGTTCCTGGACGTTGATGCCTCTCTCCTACAAGGGTAGAGCAAAAGAGATCTTAGAGGCGGCCGAGGCGAGCGACTACGACCTCATTCGCATTTCAACAGAGGATAGGTTCTTCGAAGGGCTCCTAATGCCCAGGCCCGAAATCCTAGACGACGAGCACATAGTGCTGAAGCTGGCTAACGGATACAACATCGGAATACACGTTTCGAGGATCTCCTCGATAGAAGTTCTCAAGAAGGCTAAGGGACCATCTAAGGCGCAACTTCCCAGAGTTGAGAGCAGGCCGGGCCTGCCAAAGGTACCCATCGTCGTCACTGGAGGCACCATAGCCTCGCGGGTAGACTACTCCACTGGCGCGGTCAAACCCACAGAGACTCCAGAAGAGCTGATAGACCTCATACCTGAGATTGCGGAGATAGCCAATGTTTCTTACGTCCCCCTGATGACGAAGCTTAGTGAGGACATAAGGCCAGAGGAGTGGGGCCAGATAGCCCAAAAGGTAGCGGATGAGCTGAATGCCGGCGCATCTGGAGTTGTGGTCGCTCACGGCACCGACACAATGCACTATACAGCGTCTGCCTTGGCGTTCATGCTAGAGAACCTGGACCGCCCGGTCGTCCTAGTCGGATCCCAGCGATCGATAGACAGGCCTAGCACGGACGCCGTCCTAAACGTAATGGCCGCGGTTAGAGTGGCCGCAGAGGGGCCCATGGCTGAGTCGGTTATCGTGATGCACGGGAGTTCGTCTGACGACTTCGCTTGGGTGATAAGAGGGGTGCGAGCCAGGAAGATGCACACCTCTAGGCGAGACGCCTTTATGTCGGTAAATGAACTCCCCCTAGCCAAGGTTGATGAGAAAGGGGTCACTGTGATCAACCCCAAGTTCAGAAGGAGGTCTGAAGAGCCCGGTGTGGTTACCGCCCGCACGGAGATCGAGCCCAAGGTTGCGTTAGCCTACTCGTGGCCTGGAATAGATCCTGAGTTCCTCGAAGCAGTAGCGTCTGCTGGATACAAGGGTATCGTGCTGGCTGGCACAGGCCTTGGGCACGTCCCCAACAGGGTCATTGGCGCGATCAGATCTCTGGTGGATTCTGGGGTACCCGTCGTAATCACGTCGCAGTGTCTGTTTGGACGAGTGGACCTCAAGGTATACTCCACGGGCAGGAACATGCTTGAAGCGGGCGTGATACCGGCCGCAGATACTCTCCCCGAAGTCGCGACCGTGAAGCTAATGATAGCTTTGGGGAGAGGTCTGGAGGGAAGCGAACTCAGGGAGTTCATGACGACCAGCCAGGCGGGCGAACTCACTGAGAGCATCAGTCCATCTGCGTATCCCCCGTGCTTTGATAAGAGGTGATCGTATTGGTTGGAGAACTGAATTACTCCGATCTTGGGCTCATGGTTGGAATAGAGATACACCAGAGGCTAAACACGTCTGAGAAGCTCTTTTGTCATTGCCCTCCAAAGATGAGGCATGACGATCCAGACGTATGGGTTAGAAGGAGGCTCAGGGTCTCTTACAGCGAGTTGGGGACAATAGATCCGGCAGCGCGATTCGAGACGATGCGGGCCCGTCTCTTCGAATACGGTGCCTACTCGGACACGACCTGCGAGGTAGAGCTTGATGAGGCGCCACCACTTCCTCTGAACCAGGAGGCCTTAGAGATCGCCATTGAGGTAGCATCGCTGCTCCACATGGATGTGGTAGACGAAGTTCACGTCATGAGGAAGATTGTGGTTGATGGCAGCAACACTACGGGCTTCCAGAGAACCGCGCTAGTTGCCCTAGGAAATGCAAACAGCCTCATTCCAACCTCCAAGGGTGACGTTCGCGTAGCAACGCTCTGTCTCGAGGAGGAATCAGCTTACATCATTGAGACGACTCCCGAGGGCGCCAAGTATCGCCTCGATAGGCTGGGGATTCCCCTCGTCGAGATAGCCACCGAGGCAGACATTCATCACCCGGCGCAGGCCAGAGAGGCCGCCCTATACCTTGGAAGGCTCCTCAGGGCTACTGGACGCGTTCAGAGGGGAATTGGGAGCATAAGGCAGGATCTCAACGTGAGCATAGCCGAGGGAGCTAGGCAGGAGATCAAGGGCGTTCAAGAGTTGGATCTAATCGAGGAGGTTATCAGGAGAGAGGTGCTGAGGCAGGTTAACCTACTGAAGATACGAGATGAGATGCGGGCCAGGGGGCTAACGCCCCACGCATTTGAGTCTCTTGAGACAGCCGATGTGACCGATCTTCTAACAGGCTCAAAGTCAAAGCTGGTCAGGAAGGCATTGTCTCGCGGAGCAAGGGTGCTGATGCTACCTCTCCCTGGAATGTCTGGGCTGCTAGGAATGGAGGTTCAGCCTGGCAGGAGGTTTGGGACTGAGCTCTCCGACTATGCCAAAGTCTTTGGTGGCGTGGCCGGAATCCTCCACTCGGACGAACTTCCTGGCTATGGCATCGAGGAGAGCGAGGTTCAGAGCGTCCGGTCTTCTGCAGGACTCGAATCGAGCGACGCTTTCGTTCTAGTTATCGCGTCTCCCGAGTCTGCAAAGATGGCGCTCAATGCTGTTAGGGAGAGGGTGGCTCAGGCAGCCGTCGGGGTTCCCAAGGAGACACGCAGAGCCCTTCCAGGCGGGAATACTGCTTTCATGAGACCGCTG
>Ga0180302_10000652_pt1 | contig 15642 bp, 15 predicted proteins | sample GuaBasSediGuay17_FD_121794 | JGI IMG/M metagenome (GOLD analysis project Ga0180302, IMG submission 121794) | Subseafloor sediment microbial communities from Guaymas Basin, Gulf of California, Mexico - Guay17, Core 4571-4, 12-15 cm | ecosystem: Environmental > Aquatic > Marine > Hydrothermal... | reverse complement strand
GAAGGTTACAGCGACAGCGATTATTGCTCCAATAATTAATTGCTTTACATTATGCGCCTTTAGAGAGTATCTCGACCAGCCGACTGGAATGAGGATTAGATATAGTAGGCCGAAGATGTATCCATACCAAAGTAACATAAATGTGGTAGGACCTGCAATACCGGCGGTATGAACGCTGACTTTGGTTATTAAGTTAGCTAAAAATATTGATGTAGTTACGGTTCCATAACAAAGAAGGAAAATTGAGAGTATAATTATATCCAGGAAATAAAATATGACACTGCCTGTAAAGTATCCACAAATGGCTATCATGAAATATTTGGGCCTTTTTTCTCTTTCAGATACATAGATATCAGTGCTTCCGCGTCTGTAATCATGAATTATGGGTAAAACTGGCACAATAAGCAAGAATATAACGCCTAGAAAAATTATGAGTAGTAATTCGGTCACACTACAAACGGCGATGACATCTAATATAATAATGATGATGAATAAATAGATTGCGAATAAAGGAGCGGAAAAAATGATAGACAATACTTCAGCAATCCTATACTGCCGAAAGTTCATTGTACTATCTCCTCCGGTTAAAAGTTCAGTGTAATAAAAAGTCCTTTATAATTATGATTGCTCGCGAGGTGAGGTTGATACATAATAAAAAATAGGCAATAATCTGCTTTCTGTAAATATTGAATTCTCGGTATACTAAAAAAGCATGACAGGATTTATAAGAATATAAGCTATTGGAGAGCGTATTAATAATAATTACTGAATTTCCCCTGAGAATCTTCTAGAAAAGCTAATATCCGTAACTACGACTCCAGTCATGGCCATAATGGCGCCTATAATCTCCATAATAGACAAAGTAAGTCCAAAAATGAGTGCCTCAAGAGCTGCAGAGACGATTACCTCTAACAGAAAATATATCGATGACGTGGTTGCCTCAAGTACTTTTAGTCCTCTATACCAAAGCAAGAAGCCTAAAATTGTGCAGAAAATAGCGGTATAGAGAATTGCAAATAAGGCTTCATACCCGCATCTCTTAATACCCTGTAATATGGCCAATGGAGCTGATATTAGAGTTAGATAAAAGAACCAAGCTGCAAGAAGATGCATATCGTCGAAATTCTCTCCAGTTATTTTCTTAGATTCTATGATATACATAGCCCAAAATACACCCGCAGCTAAGCAAAATAAGTCCCCAAGAAAGTGCTCAGTGAATAAATCGCTTATTGATCCTCTAGTAATGAGTAATCCTGCTCCTATTATAGCTAATAATACCCCAAAAGAGCCCATTTTCGATAATTTTTCTTTAAGGTAAAAGTGCGCAAATATGGCTACGAAAATTGCGCTTAGATTTATCAATAGTGATGCATTAGTAGCTCTTGTGTACTGTTGACCAATGAACTGAGAAATATAACCAAGGGCGTTTAATATTGCGGCTACTATGACGCCTCTTGAAGTAAGTACGTCACTTAGCCCCTTAAGATTGTCATTCAATAGTAATATTAATAGTATCAGCACGAGTGAGACAAGGAATCTAAGAAACACGAATTGTAATGCTGGTAGAAATAGTAACCCCCACCTTATAACAACGAAACTTGTCCCCCAGATTATCGCCGCGGAGATAGTTAATATTCTCGCAGTGATTCTCCTCAACAGTAATCCCTTTTTAGTATATGATTTAGGATTCGCTAGATTTATCCTGATTGCTTGGAATTACTCTATGGGGGCAGATATATCTGTAGTTACAATACTGACATTCCCACTCATAACGAGGAGACTTCCAACTATCTATTAAAGACTTAACGAAGTCTTCAGTTATTTCTTCTTCAACGATGAATTCGCGAATTCCTGTAGGCATGAAATAAATTAAGTACCCCCTTGGTTTTCCAGTGAGGAAAATATACAATTTTAATTGATTCAAGTGGTGCTCGAGGGGTTCCTCGTTAACTAATCTTGAATATTTAATCTCGATAACCGCATCTTTAAGGAGAATATCAGGTCTTCCAACAATTGTAATAATCTTATCATCATATTCGACAGTTTTTTCGATCTCTTTTTCTGTGCTTTCTAAATTAGGGAATATCTCTTTAAATCTCGTGACTAATAACTTTGTGAATTCATCAACTGCTTCACCAATAAATAATACTGGAGAAGCAACAGACGCGAATTCGGGGAATATTGTTTCCATGTAGGATTTATGTTTGCACCTAACTAGGTCATGTACGTGAATCCTTGTTTCTTCATGCTCGTGTTGGTATTTCTCTGATACGAAATCTAAATAAGCTCTGAATAATTTTTCTGCGAACATTTCTCTATCACCAGAAAGGATAATAAATAAAAATTCCAGTTAAAACAGCTAAGAATGATGAGAATAGGAATATACGATAATACTTACTCACTAATTCCTTTTCGGTCATCGGACCATAGGCGACAACTATTAAACGTGGTAAAGTAAATGGAGCATTCTCGTTTTTTATCGGGTAAATAATGCCATTCTCTACTTTAACTGGTTTGCCGATTTTCTTTCGGATGGTTTCTCTTGTCATCAGCCCCTTTATACTTGTTAGCAAATAATATCCGTGAAGAATAAACGGAAGCATTGCTATTAGAGCAATATACTCTTTTCGCGTAATGATTATTAAGACTGCCAGCAATCCGCCAGTTAAATACGAACCAACATTTCCGGGAAAAATTTTAGCTGGATATTTATTCCATAAAAAGAGACCTAGCAGAGCTCCTATGGCCACAATGATGTACATCACATACGCTATTTCGTTAAGTATAATGCACCATATAAGCATAGGAATCAGCACTGAAATTGCTCCAGTTAGCATTACTCCATTGTGTGTGTCAATCATATTTGTGGCATTTATAACGACTAGAAATGCAAGAACTACTAAAATGGGATAAATAATGGTTATTCTAATCCTGCCTATAAATGGGATTAATGGTCTTGGATAATAAACATTAAGTAACAAGACTGGGAATGCTACAATTACACTTAAGAAAGTCTTTTTTAATCCTAAATCCAGAAGATCGTCCAGAAGACCAATTATACCGCTTATGATTATCGTGAGAACAATGGCTAAGATTTCAAAAGGAGCCTTTAGGGAGTAAGTATTCGCGATATTAGTGAATAGGATTGTGGAATATAATGGAATAAGAATGAAAAGAACAATCCCAGCCATAGTAGGAATCTTCGGATTATTAGGCTTGTGAACATCGGGAGCTAAAATATTATGCTTAATGGCGATAGGAATGTATAATTTGACCAAGAGGTACGTGCAAGTGAGAGATATTAAGAAGAGCATTATAATAATTTCTATCATCAAGTTATTCCTCCCGAATTCTTAAGACTAAATGTGCTAAAAACATTTTATACCAATAAAAATAGTTTGTTCATAAATAAACAAAAGACTGGGAGTGCCAATGAAGATATTTAACATGACTAAGGACGAAATACAAAATGCGGTTAAAAACGGTAAAGTTACTATTGCGGTCTATGGGTTAGGGAATGTCGGTTTACCAATAGCACTTGCATATTTTTCTGCGGGATGCAATGTAATAGGAGTAGATATTGATCATGAAAAAGTCGATATGTTAAATTCAGGGATTAATTTTCTATCGCACGAACCTTACGTTGATGGGCTCCTCAAGGAGGCTCTTAAGAGAGGAAAATTTAGAGCGACTACAGATCTAATAAAAACTGCCAGTGAAGCAGACGTAATTTCTATTTTGGTCCCCACGCTGGCTGATGCCTCCGGGAAGTTAAAATTAAATGCGCTCTTTTCAGCAGCTCGTGCAATAGGTAAGGGGCTTCAGGAAGGTTCGGTTATAATTTTAGAATCAACAGTGCCACCCGGAACAACCGAGGGTCCTCTAAGAAAGATTCTTGAGAAAGAAAGTGGATTAATGGCAGGAGAAGATTTTGGTTTAGCATTTAGTCCAGAGCGTGTGAAATCGGGTACTGTGATAAAGGATTTTTTAGAAAACTATCCTAAAATCGTTGGTGGTATTAACGATAAAAGTACCGATATTGTAGCCAATTTTTATGAAGCTATAATCAGAAATAGGGTTATTCGTGTCAGAAATGCTAGAACAGCAGAAGCTGCAAAAGTTTTTAAGGGAGTTTATAGATACGTAAATATAGCGCTAGCTAACGAATTAGCCATAATTAGTGAGCACATAGGAGTCGATGTGAAAGAAGTTATCGATGCTGCCAATACTGAACCATATTCCCATATCCACCATCCAGGAGCAGGAGTCGGAGGACATTGCATACCCGTATATCCTCTTTTTCTAACATACATAGCAGGGAAACTAGGAGTAGATCTAAAGTTAACGCAGACTGCGAGAATTATTAACAATGCGATGCCTTTTCATGTTGTTAATCTCGTGATTGAGGGGTTAAATGAAGCTGGCAAGCCAGTTAAAGGTTCTAAGATAACAATATTTGGCCTTACATTTAGAGGTGATGTTAAAGCAACATACTTATCACCAGCGAAGCCTATCATTGAAAGACTTAAGAGGCTTAAAGCTAGAATCGTAGCGCATGATCCATATCTTACTGATGAGGAAGTTAATAGAGAATTCGGCGTGAAGAGAGTAGATGATATAGAAAATGCTTTTGTAGAAGCTGATTGTGTAGTCTTCGTGGCGGATCATAAAATGTATTCTAATTTAAATTTGGAAGTATTGGTGGATCTCATGAATAAGCCTCCTGTGATTATAGATGGTAGAAATATTTTTGATTTGAATGCAATTAAAAACTTGGACGGGGTAATCTATAGAGGAGTTGGTAGAGGGGGAGATATTTTCGCGCAAGGTTATCCCGAAGTTGTGAAACTTCTAGAGCGTGATTTACTTGGCGAAAATCTGGATTGACGCGCTTACACCGAAGCAAATAATTTTCTTTAACGAATTAAGAAAGCACTTAGATGACGCTGGTTTTGAAATTTTATTTACAACTAGAGAGTTCAGAGAGACGATAGGACTGGTAAAGCTCAAAAAAATTCCATGCAAAACCGTTGGTAAACATGGAGGAGCGAGTCTGAAAGATAAATTAATTGCAAGTACACGGAGAATTTTAGATCTAATAGAGATCGTAAGTAGTGAGGATATAACTTTAGCTATATCATTTTCTTCACCAGAATGCGCACGAGTAGCATTCGGATTAGGTATTCCACATATAGCAGTTAATGACTCTCCGCACTCAAAGTTCGTGGCTAAATTGACAATCCCACTTTCAAAATATCTTCTTTCACCTAAAGTCATTCCGAAAAACGTTTGGGTAAATTTCGGAATCAGCAAAGATCGAATAATACAATACAACGCGCTCGATCCAGTAGCTTGGCTTAAAAATTTTAGACCAAATGACCGCGTAATTTCGGATCTCAATCTGGACTTACAGAGATCCATAATAGTTATAAGAGAAACCGAGACTTATGCTTCCTACCTAAGAGGCCTCGTTGAGAGCATTACTCCAATTTGTGAAACATTTGTTCCCCCATTACTAAAAAAACTAGGGGAAGACATTCAAATCGTCTTATTGCCTCGTGACGAAATGCAGAAAGACCATCTTAAGCAACTATTTGAAGATAAAAATGTAATAATCCCAGAGGAGGCTGTAGATGGTGCTAGTTTACTCTATTACTCTACGCTATTAATAGGGGGAGGGGGGACTATGAATGCGGAGGCAGCTCTTCTTGGCACGCCAGTAATCTCTATGTACCCAGGGCCGCCCACATATGTTGAGAAGTATCTCATGAAGAAGAAATTAATTTTCAGAGAAAAAAGCATTGAAGGGAGCATCCAGAGGGCGGTTTATATAGTTAGAAATAAAAAACTTAGAGAAGAAATTCGCAAAAGGGGTAGAAATCTTCTACGCCAGATGGAAAACCCCATTGATAAGATTTTTTCCACTATTATACGTGAAGTTGCCTGAAGCGAATATGGGGGAGACAATTGGTTAATTTGGAGGTTAATATCTCGGGGATAAAGTTAAGAAATCCCACATTATTGGCTTCTGGTATAATAGGAACAAGCGCTACATTATTAATTAGAGCTTATAAGGAGGGAGCAGGGGGAGTTGTAACGAAGTCATTTACAAAAGAGAGGAGAGAGGGTTATCCTACTCCTATTATTGTGGCGCATAAATGTGGATTCATAAATGCTGTTGGTTTAGCAAACCCAGGAATTGACGGAATTAAAGAGATAATACCAAAAGTTAAAGCAAAAGGAGTGCCAATCATAGTAAGTATTGCGGGAACAAATCCCGAAGATTTTTTAATCCTAGCTTTGGAAGCCGAAAAATATGGAGCAGATGGAATTGAACTAAACTTATCGTGTCCTCATACTAAACGATTTGGCTTAGAAATTGGCACAGACAAATCTATAGTGAGGGAGATTATTACAAAATTAAAAGATCATGTAAGAATTCCTATCTTCGCAAAATTTGGACTTACCGATAACATCATTGAAATCGCAAAGGTGGCTGAGGAAAGCGGTATTGACGGGATAGTAGCGATAAATACGATTAAGGGTATGGTAATTGATGTGTGGTTGAAGAGACCAATATTGTCAAATAAGTATGGAGGCGTATCTGGTCCTGCAATTCATCCAATTGCTACACGAATTGTTTATGATTTATACGAAAGCGTTAATGTACCAATTATAGGAGTAGGGGGCGTGGATGACTGGAAATCAGCTGTAGAACTCATTTTAGCAGGAGCTAGGGCTGTGCAGATAGGCTCAGCTTTAGCGTATAAAGGCTTTCGGGTTTTTAGAGAAATTGTGAATGGCATTTGTAGATATATGGAGAGAAGCGGGTTTAATCGAATTGAGGAGATAGTCGGTTTAGCGCATAAGGGTTAGTAATGATAAATAACAAGGATGTGTGAAAATAAAGAAACAAGGAATCTGGTAATATTAAAATAAGTGTTAAAATACATGTTATTTTGTTTACAATTTGGAAGTGAATTTATCTCGAAAATATTTTTGTATCACGATGTTAAAGCGATCCATATACAGGTTTTAACCATGATGTATGAAGATAGAAAGAAGATTATAGAGGAAGGTATAAATAAACTAGTTGAAAGGGTGCGTAAAGGGGCCGTAGGTGGCTACTTACTAATAACTGAAAAGACTACTGGAAAATATGTGCAATGCTCAATTTTGTCTGAGAATGTCGAAAATATTTTTATAGAAGTTCCAGAAGGACAATTGAGTGAGGGCGAAATTGATGGTGTCATCAATGTGCTCTCTAGATATGATCCCGAAAGAGCTACGAATTTTCAAGCAAGTGTAGGGATAAATGCGGCTTTTGACGCTATTGAAAGCATTTTTAGGGAGGGGCTTAATTTCCCAGAGGATTACGACGTAGAAGTAGAATTGTTGATTTAAGCTTCATTAGGGGCTTCACCACAAACTGGACAATTCGGGTTCCTTGTTACATCAATATATGAGAACTCTAATGAATATCCATCGTAAATTAAGAGCTTATTCAACAGCGGTTCTCCATAACCAGTAAGTAACTTAAACGCTTCTGTTACTTGAATTAAACCAAGAACTCCCGGAGTAGTCCCGAAAACAGGGAGTTTTTCGATTTCTGTCTCTGGCGACGGAATTAAGCATCTTAAACAAGGGGTTTTTCCTGGAATTATTACTAATAACTGTCCATACATCCCTCGCACGCCAGCATGGATAAGAGGTTTCTTCATTCTAATACATGCTTTATTAAGAAGCATTTTTGCTTGCCAATTGTCCAGAGCATCAATGATGAGATCCATACCTTCTAATAGTCTTCTATAATTAGCCTCTGAGAGCTTATCCTTTATAACCTCGATTTTAACATTAGGATTCAATTTCGTGAGTTTTTCTTTGGCTGAAAGTATTTTTGGTTTGCCTATATCAGAGGTCCAGTGCAAAATCTGTCTATTAAGATTACTTAGAGAAACAGTATCATAATCAATAAGTCTTAATTTACCTATACCAGCTGCAGCAAGATAATAAGCTACTGGGGAACCAAGGCCTCCAGCCCCTACGATTGCAACACGTGATTTCTTCAACTTTAATTGAACTTCCTCTCCAAATAGCATGAGTTGACGAGAATATCTCCTTTTTTCTTCTTCGGTCAATACAATAATTTCGGACAAGAATAACACCTCTTCTGATCCAATTCATATAGTACGAGCGCGATAATATTGTATGTATCACTTAACATTAAATATTCCTTTGTATTTTTCATGGAAAAATGAAACGTGGTCAAATCGATGGAGATAATTTGGCCTAAAGAGCCAGGGAATTATAAACTAGGTAAAGGAATTCATATTGCTATAGCGGAATTAGGTGATAGCAGATTTGATATTCCTGAAGAATTATACGCAATTAAAGGTTCTATATTCACCCCAAATGAGGGCATTGTGCGATTAGTGCGTAATGTTGTATCTAATCCTAACATAAAATATTTAGTTCTTGTTGGAGAGGACGTGCCCGGATTTTGGCCTGGGCAAGCATTAATATGCTTAAAAAAGAATGGAGTCGATAGGGATTCCAGGATAATAGGCGCTAAAGGATACATGCCCTACGTTAAGAGATTGTCTGCCAGCGAAATTGAGGAATTCAGGAAGAGAGTAGAAATAATTGATTTAAGAGGGCGGGAATTACGTGATATTCTAAAAGTCCTACGAGCACTACCTTTGCCTCCGCGGAGAATACCAGTGAAGATTATTAATGTCAACAGGGAGTATCTTGAAGAAGCTAGAATCTACGATAACCCACTTATAATTGGGGATCTTATCGAAGAGAAAACCATGATGCGCATTTGGCCCGTAGTGTTAAGGCATATCTGGCTTTTTGGTAAAGTTGTCGAGAACCCACGGGGACGAGTGAAGGAGGTAATTTTATTAGTTTCGAGGATATTGAATCCCCTAAAAGATCGCTATTTCACTGATTATAAATGGAGCAAAGATGAGTTAGATAATTATGTAGCGGAGAGTTTTCTGAATCCAGAAAAACCTGTGGCGGCATATAGCTATGGGAATAGGTTATTTGGACATGGTAGACTTGAAGACGTAATTAATTATCTCCGGGAAAATAAAGAAACCCGCAGAGCTGTTGTATCGCTATGGATTCCAATAGAAGATGTGGGCTCTAATGATCCTCCGTGCTTAACGCAAATACAATTTTTCATTAGAGATAAAAGATTACATCTGATTGCATACTGGCGTAGTCATGATATGTTTGGTGCGGCACCTGCAAATTGGTATGGATTATCCAAACTAATGGAGTTAGTCAGCGAGAAAATAGGAACGAAGATTGGAGTTTTGACCACGATCAGTGCTTCGGCACATATTTATGAGGCAGATTGGGGAGATGTCGTAAGGATTATAGGGAAATATCCTATGGACATAACTGCTCAACCTAAACCATTTGTAAGCGATCCGAAGGGATATATTCTTATCAAAGTTAGTAAAGAGTCACAGAGAATTATCTTAGAGCATTACAACAGTAATCATGAATTACTATACCGAATCACTGGTAGTAGTGCGGAAGAGATTTCTCATGAATTATCTAGACATACAATCGGGCTGAGACCAGAGCATTACTTATACATTGGTAGAGAATTGATAAAGGCTGAGTTAGCATTAAAAACGAACCTAGAATATAAACAAGATTTCCCATTAAAAATTTAGAAAAGGTGGGTGGAGGAATTGGAGAATGAGTGCATCCTTATAACCAGTAGAAGTAGTAAAGGAAAGCTCCTAAACAAAATGGTACGAATATATTATCACTGTGCTTAGGTGAAAGACCCTCAGCAGCCGCTGCAATGATTCCTCCAATAATTATGGCGAGAGGACCGATGACTGGCGGGAATAGTAACTGAGCTACAATTACCGAAATCGCGGAAGCTACGAATACTCCTAGGCTCCCCTCAAATGTCTTAGGTTTTGACCACGGAACGTGATACGTGTGTTTTCCGTATCTCCTTCCAATCCAGCCTCCAAAGCCATCAGCAAAAGCTAATGCAAATATAGCTGCTGCTCCTGCTGAATGTTTGTATAGGAAGTATGTAATTACAGTAAATGAGAATGCGTATAATACTAAACCTATGTGCTTTTCTTCGCCTTTAGAGAAAAGCTCTCTAATGGTCTTAGGAGCTAATGCTAACATGATAGTAACGATTAATGGTACTAGGAAAGCTGCAAAATGATGCTGGAATCCAAACCAAAAGAGAGGCCATATTCCCATACTCATATGAGTTAATTTTCGCCTAGTTTCTCTAGCTAATTTATCCTTAAGGAGTTTCATTAAGAAAATGACTCCTCCTACGTAGACAAAACATAAAATAAAAACGATAACATCTATTAAATTCATTGCTATTTCCATTTTTTGCACCTTTTCATAAGGATCATAAACATTTAACACGTAACGTGAAATACAGCTACGACTTTTTTCTTTTTAGCGAGATTAGTGAATAACTTAATAGCGATTGGTGTTTTTTTAGTTATAATCTTTATTCCCTTACTTTTAGCTAAAGAGAACACATCTTGTTCTACGGGCAATAAACCCATTTGTCCAGTCCCTATAATAAGTATTTCAAAAAACCCAAATTTTTCCAGCAGGTAGGTTAGTTCTTTCACTGTGAATGGTGTGTGGTTATAGAGTTTTCTCTTACTAGCAGAGAGCTCCTTTGGGCGTCGCAATACGCGTTCATCGCTTGATACTATTATATCCTCTTCGTATTGCCTATCACTAATTCTTATCCATCCAAACCCTGTTTCTATTCTCATTTTCGTCTCTCTCACTAAAGCTATTTTAGCCAGTCAGGAATTTTCGCACTAGGGACGGAATCTATGCGAGGAATATATGGTTTAATATCTATTATGGGACTGTCTACAAAAGCGTCAAGGCCTTCTACGATAATACAGTCCCCTCTAATGTCCAATAGCCTGCAGACACAGAGGCCAACAGGGTTGGGTCTACATGGGCTCCTAGACGCAAATACTCCCACTAGAGGTTTAGATGGGTCTCCTCTAGGATGAACTAATATAGTTGACCTGTCTTTTTTATTATCCCTCATGTGAAACCAGTAAAGGATAATTAAGTGTGAAAAATCAGTGATTCTTCTTAATCCTTCCAGATATTCGTTAAAAATAGCGATCTTAGCTTTATTTCCATCATTTTCAATAACATATCCGATAAAACGTATGCATGCATTGCAATTTTCACTCACATCAAATCACCACAGCCACAAAATACATCATGAATAATTGAGAACAGATCATCAAGATTGTCCATTTTAAGAGCACTAATGGCTACAATTCTACTTGGTGGTAAAAATTCTCTTAATACATCAACTAATTGCATCGTCATCTCGCCAATAATGCCTCCATTTTCCCGAGTAATTTCCTCCATGAAGACTTTAGGATTGGCAAAAAATTGTCTAAGTAGGTATACCGGTTTTTGGTCAGTTGTATCAATTTTATTAATTATCATGACAACATCAATATCTAAGTGAAACCTAATAGCCAAAGTGAGAAGTACTGCCATTACGACATCAGACGCCCGCACTAAATTGAGAGCGTCTATAAGGAATATCCCAACACTATTCAAAGAACTGAGGGAGGATATCACTTTTGACCCTAATTCTCGGAATGCAAATAATTCCAATTGGCCGGGAGTATCTATGAGAATATAGGAGGCGTTCTTCGACAACTCATTAATACGAGATGAGATCACATTAATATTCTGCAACATGATTTCATTAGCTCGTAACAATCCACCATTTGGTCCTAATCCTTCTCTCCGCATTAATTCCTGTAAGTTAACGATTTCACGCACATCAAAATCAGGCTTATAGGGTAATTGAACTACTCCAGGATCCAAATTCACTCTCTTAACAATTTCCCCGTTTTTCTCCAACCATTCACTAAATTTAGCCGTTAATGTCGTCTTACCAGACCCTGCCATTCCTAATATGTATACTAGACTCATACTCTTCCCCTAAGACACTCTTTTTCTATAAGCATACCATGAACGGATAGAGGGGCATCTTTGTTTCTTAAACTAATCTTTGTCTACTTAACTATATTTATTATTTACACTAGTGATAATCACTAGTGATAATCACAAATAGAAACATTTATAAGTCAAACTTGATTACTAATTATGGAAGTATGCTCAGGCTAAAGTCTTTTTTAAGAAATTTTAAATCGGGTTTTTTAGAATGTCTCAAATCATACTGGAAAAGAAAATTCTAAAAATTGCAGATCGAACTATCCCACTAACAGGAGGGCCGAAGCCAGAATTAAAAGAAGGCGAAAAATTAGTTTTTTGGACGAGATCAATATGCCCAGAGGATTATAGAATTCTTCCAGCGGTGGTTTTTGAACGAGATGGCAAAATATGGATTAGAAGGGTTTGTCCAGAGCATGGAGAAATTGAGGAGATATACTGGGGAGACGCAGAATTATTCTACAAGGCTCTTCAATTTAAAGCACCCGGTCAAAAAATAGAGAATGTGAATATAGATAGTCCCGGGCCATGTCCCTTTAATTGTGGTTTATGTCCTCTTCATAAAAATCAGACAGCCCTTGCTAATATAGTTCTCACGAATAGATGTGATTTATCATGCTGGTACTGCTTCTTCTATGCCGAAGCAGCGGGGTTTGTATATGAGCCTTCGCTGGAGGAAATTCGTGAAATGGTAAGAACACTACGGCGCCAGGGACCTTTTCCACCAAATGCAGTGCAGTTAACTGGTGGAGAACCTCTTCTTCGTGACGACTTAATTGATATCATCAAAATGCTCAGAGAGGAGGGGATTACTCATATCCAGCTAAACACAAACGGCATTAGATTCGCTAGAATCTGGCTTGAACAAGGCTTTGAAGCCGCAGTTAAGTTTGCAAGAGAAATTCGCGAAGCCGGAGTTAATACAGTCTATCTCAGTTTTGATGGAATAACACCTAAGGTAAATATTAAGAATCACTGGGAGATCCCGTATATCTTAGAGGTCTTTAGAGCTGCTAAGATGACCAGCGCGGTCCTCGTTCCAGTAGTGATAAGGGGATATAATACAGACGAATTAGGGGATATAGTCAGATTTGCTGCATTAAATATAGATGTTGTTCGTGGAGTGAATTTCCAACCAATTTCAATAACTGGAAGCGTACCAAGAAAGGAACGAGAAAAATTAAGAATAACAATCCCAGAGGTAATTAAGTTAATAGAAGAGCAGACAGAGGGAGATATACCAAGAGAAGCATGGTATCCGGTTCCATGGACTTATAACTTCAGTGATTTCATAGAAGCTCTCAGTAAGAGACCAGCTTTAAAGATGACAAATCACCCAGCATGCGGCATGGCGACGTACGTGATCCCAATTTATGAGAAACAAAATGGTAAGAGACTAGTCAAAAAATTCGTTCCTATCACAGAATTCGTCGATGTAGAAGGTCTATGGGCTTATTTCGGCAAAAAAGCAGAGGAATTAAGGAATGGTAAGAGTAAATGGAGAGTTTTATTGAACGTAGCATGGAACCTAAGAAAATTCATAAATACGAAAAAAGCACCGAAACATCTCAAAATAAGACGTATGCTTCTCAAGATAATATTAAAGAGGGACTATCACTCACTCGGAGAATTCCATTATAAGGCTCTATTCCTTGGCATGATGCATTTCCAAGATTTATATAATTATGATATAGGAAGAGTTGAGAGATGCAATATTCATTATCTCTCACCAGATGGCAGAATAATCCCCTTCTGTGCTTTCAATGTCCTTTCAGATATCTATAGGGATTACATTCAGAAGAAGTATTCCTACTCAATAAGCGAGTGGATTAAGATTAAAGGGGAACACACTATTGGGGACAAAGTAAAATACGTGAGAGATATAAATAAACTCCGAAACTCTGAGGTTTATAGGAAAGCATACGAGCCTTTTATGAGCAAATATAATTTCTAAATTTTTAATCTAAACTTTTCTTTTGTTTCAGGATTTTTTCGAGTAATGAGATTACTCCATCTACTGTTTCTGCTGAATAAATGATATCACGGCGTCTCTCATCAATTCTTGAACCAGCTAACTGCTCCGACCATCCTCCGAATCCCTTTACAGCTATGATTGGCTTGCCAAACATCCATGCATATGAGATTTCAGTTAAAGTGCCCGATTTTCCCCCAATTGCTATGATTACATCTCCAGCTAAAGCGGTAATGATATTCCGAGCAAAGCCCATGCCGGTGGGAAGGGCTATATCTATATAAGGATTGGCTTCTCTCTTGTGTATGCTTGGTAGAATACCTATGGTTATTCCTCCTTGCTTTTTGGCTCCCTTTGCTACGGCTTCCATTACGCCTCCACGTCCACCGCATACGATTACGTAACCTCTCTTAGCGAGTTCTTCACCTAATCTTTCAGCAAAAGTTAATTGTTCAAGATTTTCCGTCTCAGAGTCACCAATGATGCTTATTAAGATCCTCATAATTAATCATCTTCAATGAGGATTACATGCTTTTTTCGAAGACTAAAATATTTTTAAAGATAAATTCTTTTTTCCTCAGAGAAATGGGTGTATGTATTAAATATGTCATTAGAGGCTAAAATTTTTAAACTATAAACGTTAACTTTATATAAGTAAGTAGTCTATTGTTTTCATGTTGCTGATATCTAAATCTCAATCTCATCGCAGTACTCGGACTTTTAGAGGCGTCTCAGATTATACTTAGACTCCTATCTTTTAAATGTATTTATTGACTTTTACATTTATCCTCTTAGCTTTAAAAATGAATGATGGAGGATGATTCGATATGGTAGGCAAGATAAAGGTAGCAATAGCAGGCATAGGTAATTGTGCTTCAGCCCTTGTACAAGGAGTTTTTTACTACAAGAACGCTAACGACGGGGATTCTATTCCAGGTTTAATGCATGTCAATTTTGGTGGATATCACATTAGAGACATCGAGTTCGTTGCTGCTTTTGATGTCGATACTAGAAAAATTGGGAAAGACCTAAGCGAAGCAATATTTGCTGGAAATAATTGTGTTCCCAAATTTGCCGAAGTTCCAAGACTAGGCGTTAAAGTCATGCCAGGACCTATACTAGATGGTGTTGCTCCTCATATGAAGGAAGCTTTTAGTCCCTATGATGAAAATGAGATAGAGCCAGTGGATGTAGCAGAGATACTTCGGGAAGTTAATGCGGACGTGCTAATAAATTTCTTGCCTGTGGGTAGTTATCATGGAGCAAGATATTATGCGCAAGCGGCTTTAGATGCAAAAGTTGGTTTCATTAATGCGATTCCAGAGTTCATCGCCAGCGATCCTGTTTGGGCTAAGAAGTTTGAGGATCGTGGGGTGCCCATTGCAGGGGATGACATTAAATCTCAGCTTGGTGCAACAATATTGCATAGAACATTAGTCCAACTAATGCTTGACAGAGGAATTAAACCAAAGAAGACCTATCAGTTGAACATTGGTGGAAATACTGATTTCTTAAACATGACAGTAGAAGACAGGTTAAAATTCAAGAGAATAAGCAAGACAGAAGCAGTAACAAGTTTAGTTGAGAAAGAAATACCAACAAGAATTGGTCCAAGTGACTATGTACCATTCTTAGGAGACACAAAAATTGCT
>Ga0180302_10000651_pt1 | contig 15645 bp, 13 predicted proteins | sample GuaBasSediGuay17_FD_121794 | JGI IMG/M metagenome (GOLD analysis project Ga0180302, IMG submission 121794) | Subseafloor sediment microbial communities from Guaymas Basin, Gulf of California, Mexico - Guay17, Core 4571-4, 12-15 cm | ecosystem: Environmental > Aquatic > Marine > Hydrothermal... | reverse complement strand
TCCGGTGTGCACAGGAAAGAGATTGGCAGAACATACAGGTTCATGACTCGGGAGTTAAAACTCAAACTTATGCCCACAAGACCGCAGGATTACATATCACGTTTCTGTAGCGAGCTCGGGCTTAGTGGCGAGGTTCAGTCTAAGGCACTAGAGATTTTAAAGGACGCTTCTGAGAAGGAGCTAACCTCAGGTCGTGGTCCAACTGGTGTTGCTGCTGCAGCCATATACATAGCATCAATCCTATGCAATGAGCGAAGAACCCAACGCGAGGTCGCAGAAGTTGCTGGAGTTACCGAGGTAACGATAAGAAACAGGTACAAAGAACTCACTGAAAAACTCGGGCTGGACGTGCCAATATAGGTCAAACAACGTTTTGCACCTATGCGAAGTGCCACCGCCTATAATCAACGATAGGTAACATGTAAGCGAGATATAAGGTTAGGGTGGCATTTGGGCGGAGCGAGCGAAGCGAGGCAAGGCAGCAAAAAGTTGCCGCAGAGTGCCCAAGCCTACAGTCTTAACTTCTTTGTTAATACCTTCCTTCAACATCTTTAACAATCTATTGACCATTATTTTATCTCAATCCGCTCACCCGTCACCATAAAATGAATTTTTTCGGCAATCTTACATGCATGGTCTCCGCATCTTTCCAAATAGCGAGCAATCATCATATAATATGCACAACGTGTGATATTCTTCGGGTCTTCCATCATATACGTCAGGCATTCTCTGAATATGGAGTATCGTAGTGTATCCAAAGTGTCATCTCTTTCAGCAAAATCTTGGATTAAGGATAAATCCTCTGTTTCAAATGCTTTAAGAGCATCTTCAATCATCCCACATACAATATTACACATATAAGGTATACTTACTAGTTTAGCTATATGTTGCTGCGTAGATAACTCCTTTGCCACATTCGCTATATCCTTTCCATACCGCCCTATTCTTGTTAGATATGTGATCATTTTTAAAATGCATGCTATTGTTCTCATGTCTTTAGCCATGGGTTGATAAAGAGTTAGCAATGTGAGGGCACATTGCTCTATATTATTATCCATATCCATGATTTCTCTCTTTTTCGATAGAACCCAATCCGCCAATTCGGTATCTTGGTTTTTTAGAGATTCAACTGATCTTTGAAGCATATCTTTAGCCAGTTTTCCCATTTCTAATACTTTCTTTTTCAACGCTTTTAATTCTGCATGAAATTTTTCAACCATTTCTACCACCTATTATCCAAACCTTCCCGTAATATATTTCTCAGTAAGTTCCTCTTGGGGATTTTCAAATATTTGTTTTGTAGGTCCAAACTCAATTAATTGTCCAAGATAAAGGAAGCCTGTGTAATCACTTACTCTTGCTGCTTGCTGCATGTTATGAGTTACAATAACAACAGTATATTTTTTCTTCAAGTCATTAATCAAATTCTCAATTTTTGTAGTTGCTATAGGATCCAAAGCCGAGCAAGGCTCATCCATCAGTATGACCTCAGGTTCTATAGCTAAAGCCCTTGCGATGCATAACCTTTGCTGCTGCCCACCAGATAAACTCATTGCAGAATCCTCTAGTCTATCCTTAACCTCATCCCAAAGAGCAGCAGATTTTAGGCTTTTCTCAACTATTTTATCCAGCGTTTCCCTATCATTTACGCCATGAACTCTTGGTCCATAAGCCACGTTTTCATATATCGATTTAGGTAATGGATTGGGTTTTTGAAACACCATGCCTATTTTCTTTCTTATAGTAACTACATCTGTATTCGGGTTATAAATGTCCTTTCCGTTGAAAAGCACTTTTCCCTTTATTCTGCAATTATTGATAATGTCATTCATACGGTTAAAACATCTAATAAGTGTAGATTTTCCACATCCAGATGGGCCCATCAATGCAGTGACCTTATTTCTCATAACTTTCATACAGAGATCTTTAAGTACATGGCTTTCTCCATACCACACATTTAGATCTACAGTCTCAATAACATAATGGTTTTCGGACATCTCGATCACCATTTCCTCATCTTTCTATAATGATTTCGAATCATTATTGCAATTATATATAAACATATAACTAATAACAGAAGAACCAATGCTGTGCCATATGCATTTTGCTCTGCGCCTGGAACACTTGTTGTGAGTACAAATAAATGGTATGGTAGTGCCATTACGGGTTCTAATGGTGAAGTAGGCAAAAATCTTTGACTGAATACAACAGCAGTAAACATAATCGGTGCTGTTTCTCCAGCAGCTCTGCCAATACTGAGTATCGTTCCGGTAATTATCCCAGGCATTGCGGGAGGCAGAACCACTTTTCTTACAGTTTGCCATTTTGTGGCGCCTAATGCTAAACTCGCTTCTCTCATTGATTGTGGAACACTTTTTAACGATTCCTCTGTAGTTCTTATTATTGTAGGGAGTATCATGAGTGCTAACGTTATCTGTCCTGCCAGTAAAGATACACCCAGATTTAGGTAGAGCACCAAAAATGCAAACCCAAATAAGCCAAATACAATAGATGGGGTACCATTTAGGGCCTCTATACCTGTTCGAATTATTTTTGTCAGCAAACCTTCTTTTGTGTACTCAGTGAGATAGATAGCAGCACCGATACCAATAGGCAAAGCAATAAGAATTGCACCGCCTACTAAATATAAAGTACCTATTATCGCAGGATATATACCGCCAGCTCTACCGCTATCTAAAGGGTATTGCGATAAAAATTCCCAACTCAATGCTCTTGCTCCATTTGCTATAATGTAATATAATATTATTCCTAGTATAAATAGTACAATTATTGTGGATAATGCGACTATTCCAAAAGCTACTCGCTGGGAAGTTTTAGCAGAGATTTTTTTGGAGATAAGATAGCAGCAAAGTATAATCGAAATTATTAATACAGATATTTCTATACCAAACTGCACAACCAACAGCCACATCAAGGTTAAACTACATAGGGCATAAATACTACGCTTAACCCTCCACATCGTTTTTTGAGATAACATCTTCCTTTTTTTCTTCTTTAATGCTGGCATGTGCTTTTCTTTTAATTTTCCCAGAATAACGTTTGCAATCATATTCACAATGAGGACTATAGCAAACAGTATTAGAGCCAAGCCAAATAATGCATGATAATGAGTGCTTCCATATGCTACCTCCCCCATTTCAATACCTAGTGTTCCAGTAATTGTTCTTATTGGAGAAAATACATTTGTAATTGGTTTGGGAATGATGGCTGCGTTGCCAGTTACCATCATTACTGCCATGGTCTCTCCAATTGCTCTACCAATACCAAGAATTATGGCTGCAGTAATACCTGATAGGGCTGAAGGTACAATCACCTTACTTATAGTCTGCCACTTAGTTGCACCTAAAGATAGAGAAGCCTCTTTATATTCCATAGGAACAGAGCTAATTGCATCTTCTGATACGCTGATAATAGTTGGTAATGCCATTATTCCAAGGAGAATAGAACCTGCTAACCAGCATTCACCAGATGGTTTATCAAAAGTTACCCTCAACCAATCAGTTAACACAGTTAATCCAAAAAATCCATAGACAACTGAGGGAATACCCGCAAGGATCTCAACTCCAGATTTAATAATGCTCCTGATCTTTGGTGGTGCGATTTCTGAGATAAATATAGCACTTCCAAATCCTAATGGAACTGAAATTATCATAGCACCAGATGTAACCAACAAAGTCCCCAAAATGAGTGAGAAAGCTCCATAACTTGGAGGGTCTCCTGTTGGATTCCATTCCTTACCAGATAAAAAGTTCCATAATCCAATATTTTCAAATATTGGATGCCCCTCTTTAAATAAGAAAAATATGATGAAGAAAATAACTACTATGGCAAAGATCGCACTTACGAATAATGTTCCCTTTATGAAAATCTCCTTGAAGTATTTACGTTTACTTGAATAAAAAAATGAAAAACTTTCTATAAGAAAAGGCATCTTTTTCACCTATATTCTCTCAATACCTTTCTTCAGCTAATTGGTACGAATCCTTCCTCCTCTACAATTCTCTGCCCTTCCTCGCTCAGTACGAAATCGATAAAGTCCTTTACTATTCCTTTTGGCTCGCCATTCGTAATCATATACAAGGAACGCGCAATGGGATACTTACCATTCAATACATTCTCTACAGTCGGTTCTACTTCTGTTCCCTCTTTTTTTATCTTCACCGCTTTCACTGATTTATCTACATAGCCTAGACCAACATATCCTATTGCGTTGGGTGTTTGGCTTACTGTCTGTTTTACAGCACCGTTCGAATTTTTCTCGAGAGCTGTTGCCACAAAGTCATCCTTCTGCATCACGTGCTCCCAGAAGAACTCCCTTGTTCCAGATGCGCTATCCCTGTTGATGACAACTATTTCTTTATCAGGACCGCCTACTTCCTTCCAATTCGTGTAGGTTCCGTTATATATACCCCTTATTTGTTCCAGTGTGAGATTCGTTACAGGATTATCTGGATGCACAATAATTGCAATGCCGTCCTTTGCTATAACTATTGGTTTTAAATTTGGATATCTGGTTTTTTCCTCATCTTTTAGGTCTCTTGATGCCATTCCAATATCTGCTATGCCTTCTCCCACCGATTGTATTCCCACACTAGAACCTCCACCACTTACACTGATGTCTACATTGGGATGTTTGTCCATATATGCCTCTGCCGTCTTCTGCGCGATAGGTAGAACCGTTGTAGAACCTCTTATAGTTATGGTATGTTTTTCTCCACTTTTAAGACATCCACTAAGTGCAGTTGCGATGACAACCAGTCCCATCATCACACCAAACACTGCTATTTTCTTGGTTTTTGCATCCATTTTAATCACCATTTTACCTTAAAGACACGCACAAATATATACTTTTCCGATATAGAATATATTATGCTATATAATAACAATAGGCCTATATACTATGATGTTTATGTGTAGAAATATTTAAGAACCTATAGATACTATACCTAAAAGGTGATAGCATGGAAATCCGAAAGGTCCAAGTTACAGGAGGCTCGTCCTACATAATCTCACTACCCAAAGCATGGGTAAAAACATTAAACATAAAGAAAAGCGATCCATTGGGATTAATCATTCAGCCAGATGGTACCTTGTTGATTACAAAGAAAGTTGATGAAGGGCAAGAAGAAAGGATAATAGAGATCAATGCAGACACTACAGACATGCCGACTTACTTATTCCGACGTTTAATCGGAGCATATATTGCTGGGTACTCAATAATCAAGATTAAATCGAGAAGCGCAATACCTCCATTTGTAAGAACAGTGACCAGAAAGTTTACACAGGTAACAATAGGCCAAGAGGTTGTGGAGGAAACAGCTAATAGCATTACAATAAAGGATTTACTAAATCCCGTAGAGATGCCCTTTGATAACTCTATTCAGAGGATGCATCTGATTGTAAAAAATATGCACAAGGATGCTGTTAGCATATTAAAGAATAGAGATAAATCATTAGCTGAGGATATTTTATCCAGAGATAATGACGTAGATAGATTATACTGGCTGATAGCACGTCAGCATAACATGGTGTCAAGAGATGTAAACCTTGCCAGAAAGATGGGTATTACAACAGAAGAGGTTGTAAACTACTTTCTAATAAGCAGGATTATAGAGCGCATTGGAGACCATGCTGTTAGAATAGCAAAAAATATCCTGAATTTTATAGGTGAGAAAGTAGACGAGAAAATTATTGATACGATTGAATCAGCTAGCAATTTTGCATTAGAGATTTTTGATAAAAGCATAGAGTCATTCGCTAAAAGAGATATGAAGTTAGCCAATAAGAACATTGATTCATTAACAATACTTTCATCTCTATGCGAAAAAATCAACACACTAGCATTGCAACAGAAAAGTGCAGTAGCAATTTCGATTGGTTACATTGCAGAGAGTATCAAGAGAACAGGGGAATATGCTAGTGATATATCTGAATGTGTGATTAATCATTTAATCAATAAGAAAACATGATAAAAGCGGGCTGGGGCATATCACTAAATAATCGTTGGCTCAACATAACAGCAATACTTTTTTCGCCTTCACCATCTTAAGTAGCATTATTTATATCGCTGCATGCACCCACTGCACACTGCCCAATGGAGATTCCGCAATCGCCAGGGGGCACGTTATTTGGAATAAGTGGTTTCAGCCCCCATCTCTTAGTCTCGGCAATAAACATTTGCAATATGGGTATATTGTATGCCACGCCTCCTGAAATCCCAAGATGTTCAATATTTTTTTCTAAGGCGAACTCTGCGCCTATTTTAACTAGTGATGCAATCATTAAATAAACTGCTGTGTATATTATATCTTCGGTACTGTATTTTTTCATCATTACTGTATCGTTTATGAACTTAGCAACATCTCTGCAGTCAACAACTTTCCTCCCGTTCATCGTTATAATAACGTTATCGAATGCCGAGATTAGGTCTTGCAAAAGTCTTCCTTGGCGAAGATAGGGCTCAAGCATCATGGCAGGCTCGCCCTCGTATGTTCTTCGTGAACACACGCCAAAGTATGCTGATATGGCATCAAGGTATCTGCCCATGGATGTGGTCAATGGCGATTCTTTCATGGCTTTTCTAAGAAAATTGCTCATTTTATCGTCAAAGAGTGGTGCGTCTATCTTGCTTGCTTCCATCCAGGCAAAGGCAATGCGTTTGGGATGAATCACAGCAGTCTCCCCGCCTATCAAGGGTATTGGGTAAAGGGAGCCGAGCCTAGAGTATCTGCTAAAGGTTGCATGTAGCACTTCTCCACCCCATGAATTTCCGTCCTCGCCATATCCTGTTCCGTCCAGCGTGAGGCACACGACTTCCTCAATACCATGGTCGACCATTAGCGATACAGCATGTGCCCAATGGTGTTGCACGCGAACAACACGACAATTCTCCATCTCAGCAATTTCGTTTGCTATTTTTACCGTGGCGTATCTTGGGTGGAGGTCAGCCCCGATTACACTAACATTCTCAATGCCTGTGTACTTTTTCCACTTATTGTAAGCCTCTTTCAGGTATAACTGTGTGCCGTAGTACTTTGAGTCCCCAATATACTGGGATGTCCATATGATTCCGTTCTTGAGAAGCGATACGGTGACGTTCTCTCCAGCCCCGATACCTACGGAGGCGTCGATAGAGGTTTCTATGGGCATTCTGAGCCTTGAGGGGACGTATCCTCTAGATTTTCTTATGAATAACTTGTGCCCTTCAAAAACCTTAAGAACGCTATCATCGCACCTATTAACAATCCTGCGATTGTGCAAAAGGTAGTAATCAACGCCTATTTTAAAGGCTGAGGAATTATCGATAAACATAGGCTCGCCTGGTGGGTTTGCAGAGGTGGCAATGATGGCATCATGCTCCATGAAATGGAAGAGTAGGTGTCCAATAGCGCTATAGGGGAGCATTATACCCACGGTGTCTAAGCCTGGAGATATATTTTCAAGAGTGCGCCCGTTCCTTTTTCTAAGGAGAACAATGGGTCTTTCCTTGGACACAAGCACATTTTCCTCATAATCATCAATATAGGCGTATTTTTTTGCTGTCGAGATATCTTTAACCATGATGGCTAGAGGTTTTCTTTCTCTCCTAATAATATTTCTTACTTCAGGCGCTTTTTCAAGAATAGCCACAACGTTCATCCCTCCCCACTGCTTTAAAATACCTATAGAGCCTTTGTCGAGTTCTTTCGCAAAAGTTTTAATTGCCTCCACACCACTGCATATCTTCTTACCATCCTTGCCGAAGAGCGTGTATTCTGGACCGCAGTTAGGGCATGATATGGTCTGGGCGTGAAACCTCCTATTATTCGGGTCGGAGTATTCAGAGAGGCACTCCTTGCACATCTCAAAATCATGCATGGAGGTCCTATCTCTATCATACGGAAGTGCATGGATGACCGTGAACCTTGCACCACAGTTTGTGCAGTTCGTAAAAGGGTACAGATACCTCCTGTTTTTCGGGTCGAGCATCTCTCCCACACACTCATGGCACAGAGCCGTGTCAGCAGGCATGTTTGGGTCAGCATCACCAGGGGTGCTTGGTACTATATGGAACGCGTTCTTCTTTTCCATAAGGGAATGGAATCTCGTCATTATTTTCTCTCTCTCCTCTGCATCAAGGTGCTCAACGGGTACAATATCAACCTCTGCTATTTTTGCAAGTGGGGGTAGGCTGCGCGCGATGCCATTAACAAGTTCCCTCGGTCTCTCATCTACAACAATCTCAACATGGGACCCCTTATTAAGTACATAGCCATGAAGTCCCATAGCGTTTGCAATTCTATAAACGGTGGGGCGAAAGCCCACCCCCTGCACAACCCCCCTTATTATTATTAGGAATAACATTGTACTTTATTCCTCCTTTTCCAGCACTACGCTCTCCACAAAGCACTCTTTTCCCTCCACGATTTCCACACATCCTCCGCACTTTGGGCACAGAAACACCGGAAGTGCGTAATGATATCTTGGGTCATCGTCCACTCTAAGCCCACCCCTATACCCGCATTTTTCGCACCTAACAACAGCCTTCTTTGTGATTATATCTATGCTTGCGCCTTCGAGATCCGTACCCTCTGTTAGAACATGAAACGCAAACCTCAATTGTTCTTTGGCAAGAAATGTAAGTTCTCCTACAACGAGTTTTACGCTCACAACCTTATCATAACTTCTGCCTTCGAGAGCGCTCAGCACTGCACTGACAACACCCTGCATGACAGAAAACTCGTGCATCTTCCTATCCCTCTAAAATACTATCCCAGAGGCTGTATATTTCCTGTGCATCAACTTCATCAATAACCTGAATAGCAAACCCTGCATGTACGAGCACGTAATCCCCAACTTTAGCATCAACGAGGGAAAGATTGATCTCTCTTCTCACACCGCCGAAGTCTGCGATTGCTCTTTTTCCCCGCACCTCTATTATTCTTGCCGGCACCGCTAGACACATCTGACACCTACAACCTCTTTAGAATATTTAACAGTTTATCCAAAAAACTCGTATCTCCTTTCTCGCCGCTGTTCCTACTCTCATCATGCACTTTTTCAACAACAAGCCTTACACCATCCTTTTCTCTAACAACAACCCTGTCCCCTTTCTTTACCTCATCCGCACTAACAGCCTTCCAGTACTCACCATCTATTATCACAAATCCTTCCCTATCGCCCCCAAAGTCTTCGGCAGCCGTTCCGGCCGTTCCCAAAATTCCACCAACTACGGGCTTTTTTCTCACAATCTGCAGCGTTTTGAAAAGTAAAAAGGCAAAAAATATGCCCACAAGTACTGCTGGAAAAATTGCCAAGAATATAAGGAGTTTAACAACATCTTTTGGCAACATCCATCGTGGATACCCCACAGGTATTATAAACATTGTTCCTATTATTATACAAAATATTCCGACAATCCCAAACACCCCGAAGCCTGGTGTGTGTATCTCTATTAGCAGCAAAACTATGCCTAGGGCTAGGATGAAGAGCGATAGTATATTGATTTGAAAGCCCAGACCCATGAGTGCAAGTGCTATCATTACAACACCAACAACCTCAGCACCATGTCCTGGGGTTGCAAGCCCAAATATGAGTGCGTATATGCCTATTATTAGCAGGAGTGAGGCAATTATAGGGTTGCTTAAAAAGTTGAGTATTACAACGCTGGGTGGCATTCTATAGTGTTCAATGCTCGCTCCAGCAGTGTGAAATGTGTAATTTGTGCCGTGGAATTTTATTGTATACCCATTCATCGCCAAAAGGAGAGAATTTATTCCATCTTCGGAAAACTCAATCACGCCGTAGTTGAGGGCTTCCGTATCATTTATGTCTAGATTTTTTGTGATGAACATAGAGGCAATTGTAGCATTTCTCCCGTGCATTTTTGCCCTTTCTTCCATGTATTTAACAAGATAGTTTATTATCTTCGTCTCATTAACATACCTCACTCCGCTTGATGTTAACTCGACAGGCTGGCACGAGCCTATTATTGTGTGCGAGGCCATGGCGGCTACGTGTGTGGACATGAGTATAAAGGTGCCCGCAGAAACCGCACTTGCTCCCGAGGGGTAAACATAGCCGATGACAGGAACTGGCGAACTCTCTATAATGTTTATAATCTCAAAAGTTTCATCAAGCCCTCCACCCGGTGTGTTTAGGGTAATTATAATGCACTCGTATCCTCCACTGCCTGCATGATTTATAGCGCTTTTGACATTCTCCACAGTAGCGTCGGTAATAGTATCATCTATACTCACAACAAGCACTCTGGTGCTAGCGTCCGCACCCATTGCGTATTCTGGGGAGATGGCTATGATTAACGCCACTAACGCCAATATTAGGGCAGACGCCCTACTACTCCACATGTTTTCCTTCCCTCACACCCTTTGCAACAGCCAATACCGTGCTCAATGATTCAAAGGATGTTGACGGGGCAACAACAATGAGATTCTTTTCTCTGGCAATCTCTGCTAGCGTCTGCAACTCTCTCAATTTCATGGCTGCAGGATTGTCCTGATAGAACTTTGCCGCCTCTGCCATCTTCATAGATGCTTGATACTCTCCCTCTGCCATTATTATCCTAGACCTCCTCTCCCTCTCAGCCTCTGCCTGCTTCGCCATAGCCCTCAGCATAGCCTCAGGAAGCGCAACGTCGCGAATGGTAACAGCGCTTACTTTCACCCCCCACGGGTCTGTGTTTATATCGATTATCTCCTGAAGTCTCTTGTTTAGTTCTTCCCTCCTGGACAGCAGGTCGTCGAGTTCCACTTGGCCAAGCACGTCTCGAAGTGTGGTCTGGGCGAGGAGATTCGTTGCAATATCGTATCTCTGCACCTTCGTGACAGCCTTCTCAGGGTCGTACACCCTGTAATACACAACAGCATCCACGTCCACAGTAACGTTATCTCTTGTTATTATCCTCTGCTTAGGCACATCTGCCACCTGGATTCTCAAGTCTATTTTCATTGCCCTGTCAATTATTGGAAAGACAAAAACTATTCCAGGTCCTTTTTGTCCCTTAAGTCTGCCAACCCTGAATATCACCAAACGCTCATACTCTCTGACAACTCTTATTGCAGAAAGCAAAAGTATGACCAAGAACAGCAGCAGAATAAATATCCCCAATGCACATACCGCATCACTCATGAAAATCATGATGTGTTTTTCAGATATAAACCTTTCGTATTGAATGGCATAGATTCGGCCTAATTAATCGCCAATTCTCATCACGATAAATCTTTTTTATACGACAATTACGAAGAACAAAATAGGGTTTTTGCTATTTAAAGCATTTAGCAATTAAAATCAAGATTATGTCATTCTATATATAAGGAGGTTCAAAAGTTGCTGGTAAACAATAAATTATAAAATATGCAAAAAGCCGAAAAGAATAAAAAGAGAGCAACCCATAAAAGATGGTAAAAGGGAGGAAATATAAATGAGAAAGATATCGATCTTTCTCCTAGCTCTGCTCCTTATTTTGCCTATATGCAATGTTCAGGCGCTAGATGTTAGCGTGAGAGCAATAAAAGTTAGGGAATCAAACGAATACTCGCCACATACAGCATGGGAATTAGGATATACTGGGAGAAATGTCGTAGTTGCCATTATAGATGCCGGCGTGGATGACGAGCATCCAGACTTAGAGGGGAAATTTGTGGCAGGTGTAGATCTGACAGTGCCTGAAACCCCCTTAACCCCAAGGGATGGTAGCCATAATCCTGATGATAAATGGAGACATGGAACTTTCTGTGCAGGAATAGTGATGGGTACGGGGAAAGATAGCGGTGGGAAGTACATGGGTACAGCACCTGGTGCAAAACTTGTGGATATAAAGATGCACAGGGGGCGAGAACCCGGAGGCGAAGTCCAATGGTATATTGAGGATTGGAATGAAAACCTAATAAACTCATTTGAGTGGGTTATAGAGCACAAAGACGATTTTAATATTCGTGTTGTAAGTTGTTCTAAGGGCGGAGGAGGAGAAAATTCCTCAGGCGATTCTTTGGTTGACAATGCAGCAAATAAGGCTGTAGAAAACGGTATTGTGGTTGTCATAGCTGCAGGAAATGATGGACCAAAAAATAAAGGATTTCATGATTTAGTGGCTGCCGATGGGGTGATAACTGTTGGTGCTGTGGATGATAGAGGCACAGTAACTACATCTGATGATATTGTAGCAGAATATTCGAATAGAGGACCACGAAAAGATGATGGTGATGATGATCCGTTCGATGAGCTAAAGCCTGAAGTTGTAGCACCGGGCTGCAATATAACTTCATTGAAATACTCCAATGGTCCATTACCCGCATCAGGGTACAGAACAAGTAATGGAACATCTTTTTCCTGCCCCCATGTTGCTGGCGTTGTTGCTTTAATGCTTGAAGCCAACCCAGATTTGACTCCCGAGCACGTTAAGCATATTCTGCAGATAACTGCCGAGCAAAAGTATCCAGCAACGTTTCCCGATATTCATCCGAAGTGGAATCGCTCATCGGGCTATGGTTTTGTGGATGCGTATGAAGCGGTAAAGTTGGCTTTAGAGACTGATGCAAATTCAACAGACCCTTACAAGATAGTGTATATATCCTCGGTCAAGGATAATGATTGTTTATGTGGGGGTGTTAAGGTTAGTGGGCGTGCATTTGCTAGGCGTGGAGAGATTGAGCGCATAGAGTTCAGGGTGGATAATAGAAGTTGGACAGAGGCCAAATTTAAAAAGAATGGTAAATGGTACAACTGGAGCATAATATTGGATACAAATAGATATGATAATGGAAATCATACGATATCTGTGAGAGCCATATCTGGGGAAATGCATTCGTTTGAGTATAGGGTTAACGTTGTGATTAAAAACCCTGTGAGAGAAGATGGCGCAGCAATGAGCCTTAAGCCATTTTTAGCATGTATTTTAATAGCAACAGCAGTCTGTATTATGGGCTATTATGAGAATAAAACCAAGAAAATATCAAGATTTGTGAGGACTAAGATGAGGATAAAATTTAATGGGCACAGTATGTAAAAATGGGAAAAAAGAAAGAAATAATTGAATACAACAGCCTGCTAGTACTTTCCACGGAATCCCAATCAAGACATAAGTGCAAGCAGCCAATCCTGCGCTGGTGCGAATCATTTGAGCATCATGAAAAATTCAACACACTGGCGCACAAAATCTGTTATATGCTCTCAAAAACTTTTTAATCCCGTCTCATACTACTCTTTCGTAGCGGTTATTGAACCCGAAATCCCTTGATTATATTCCCCTAGGGATTTCGGGGGGAGGACTTGAGGGAGGAGAGTAGATGGTGGGAATATTTCAAAAATACCTAGTGGAATCAAAGATATTCACAAAAAACAGGGACATACTCCGCCCTTCCTATGTTCCCGATAAACTGCCGCATAGGGAAAGAGAGATAAGGATGATAGCATCAGTTCTTGCCACAGCGCTTAGAGGCGAGCGCCCATCAAATATACTGATTTTTGGTAAGACAGGGACGGGCAAGACCGCGACCGTGAAGTACATAGGAAAGGAAATAGAGAACAACGAAAGCGGAGCACAGGTCAAATATATTTACATAAATTGCGAGGTTGTTGACACGAATTATAGCATATTAGCAAACATAGGGAACACATTCATTGACAAATGGGCGGAAAGGATACCGTTCACCGGATGGCCCCTAGAGTCTGTGTACTCAAAGTTATTGGAAGTTGTGGATAAAGCGGGTATGGTAGTCATTGTGGTTCTTGACGAGATTGACAAACTCGTCTACAAGAGTGGTGACGATGTTCTTTACAATTTGCTTACTGTCAACGATTACTTTGAGAGTTCAAAGTTAAGCATAATCGGAATATCAAATGACCTAAAGTTTGTTGAATTCCTAGACCCTAGGGTGAGGAGTAGGCTTGGAGAGGAGAAAATAGTATTTCCCCCGTATAATGCTGACGAGCTCAAGGATATTCTGAAGCAGAGGGCAGAGGAAGCGTTTTTAGAGGGTGCGATAAGTGATGAGGTAATATCGCTTTGTGCAGCCCTTGCTGCTCAAGAGCACGGTGATGCCCGCAGGGCTCTCGACCTTCTCAGAGTTGCAGGCGAGCTTGCGGAAAGGGATGGTGTAGATGAGGTAACAAAGGACTACGTTTACTTGGCAAAGAATAAGATAGAGCTGGATTGCATAGCAGAGGTTATAAGAACACTCCCACTACACTCAAAGATAGTTCTTGCGGGTGTGGTTTTGCTTAAGGAGGCAGGCCATGATAAACTCACAACGGGACAGGTTTACGACGCCTATAAAATAATATGCGGACAGTTATCTCTAAACCCGCTCACGCAGCGAAGGATCACAGATATAATATCTGAGTTGGACATGCTCGGAATAATAAACGCTAGAGTTGTTTCTAGGGGGAGATATGGAAGAACAAAGGAGATAATGCTCAGTGTTCCAAGTACGGATGTTAAGGGGATAATCGAGGAGGATGAGGTTTTAAGAGAGGCGTCTAGGGCAGTGTCTGTTCCCATAATTCGACAAATAACGCTTATATAGTCTTATTTGCCATAACCTCCTAGGGCGTGTTAGCATGGAGTATCAGAGATGGAGGCAGTACTATGAGCAGATAATCGAGGAATTTGAGTATTGTGAGGAAAAGGATAAGGAGGCTGCTCTTCTACTATCCTCGCTTATAAAAAAGGATGCTGTTTTTCTCCTCCACGGTCTAATACAGAACAGGAAGGTATACATCATAGGCCCGGCAATACGCTCTCTTCCGCCCATGGAGGGCACAATAATTGTTGCCGATGATGCGATATCATCGGTTCTCAAGCGTGGAGTTCTTCCTCATGTAATAGTAACGGATCTTGATGGAGATATTTACGACCTTATATATGCGAACAGCATGGGGTCGGTGGCAGTAATACACGCTCATGGAGATAATATAGAGAGGATTAGCAGGTTTTTTCACGCTTTTAAGGGCCCTATCGTTGGTAGCACACAGTCCGAGCCCTTGGATAACGTACACAATTTTGGCGGGTTTACGGATGGAGACAGGGCAGTGTTCATAGCACATCATTTTGGAGCTAGGAAGATAGTAGTGCTAGGTTTTGACTTTAAAAATGTTGTTATTAAGCGAAAAGGCGACTTGGAAACCAAGCGCAAAAAACTAAAGTGGGCAAGAATTTTAATAAGCGAACTCATAAACGATGGTGCTCCCGTAGTATTCTTGTGATAAAAATTGACAAGATTTTGAATTGCAAAACAAGATGAGCACAACAGTTAAATTTGGGGAGAGATATTGTAGTGTCCCAACAATGTGTAAAGTGCTATCTCTAGGTGGCTCCCTGATTTCGGAGGGCGGTGCCGACTATGTTTTAAAGGTAGCTAATGTTCTAGCCAAGGTCTCCAAGCACATAAGACTTGTGGTTGTTGTGAGCGGCGGCGGTGTGGCTAGGGAATACATTTCTATAGCAAAAGAAGTAGGTATGAGTAGCGATTATATGGACCATATAGGTATAGAGGTGACAAGGCTCAACGCTCGAATAATACGAGATGTATTGGCAAAGTTGGGCGCTGACGTGTACCCTGGTATGCCACGATGTGTTTCTGAGGCTTGCGAGGAAATAAAAAAACATAGAATTGTGGTCATGGGTGG
>Ga0180302_10000650_pt1 | contig 15669 bp, 13 predicted proteins | sample GuaBasSediGuay17_FD_121794 | JGI IMG/M metagenome (GOLD analysis project Ga0180302, IMG submission 121794) | Subseafloor sediment microbial communities from Guaymas Basin, Gulf of California, Mexico - Guay17, Core 4571-4, 12-15 cm | ecosystem: Environmental > Aquatic > Marine > Hydrothermal... | reverse complement strand
GCCAGATCTAAAAGGGAGGTCGAACCGGGCTTGGGAGTTCCGGCCTCTAAAGGAGGGAACTTGATGGTGACGGTCCTTCCTGTGGGATTGTATATCGCATATCCCTGCCATGGCCTGAGCACGTATTGGTCGGGAAATTCGTACTTGCCATCTACCACAGTGCACGCCCTAGGAAGCTCCGGCAGCAGCGTTTCGTGTCCCTCTACTTCGTTCCAGCCCACAGGGAAGGCGAAGGGACAGCCTATCATGTTCCAGCCGGGCTGGAGGGTGACCTCGAAGGTATCCGGTGGTACGGAGACGCCGGGACCGGTGTAGAGCTCCTTGGGGTCCCGGGTGATGAGCCAGTACCCCCTTCCGGGGGTGAACGGAGGGACGTCCGGGCATTCGGTGTACGTCTTCTTCCGTGGGTCCCACCAGAAAAGCCTCCATTTGGTGTCGTCGTAAGGGCCCAATATGTCCCCCAAAACAGCGGAGGGCGAAGGGTCTTCGGGGTACATCGGCAGGGATATCATTTGATATTTCTTGCGAAGGGTGAGGCCCGGCCGCTTTATCCCTTTCCCGGCGATCTTGCCGGCGATGGTATAATGTGGGCTTTGCCAGATGTTGCCCGCCCCGTCCACGACCTTTATGTAAAGCTCAAGGCCTCGGTGAAGGATTTGAGTGGTAGGAGAAAGTGTGGCGGTAAAAGTAGTATCTCCGGACATCTCGAGGATGGAGAAGCCCCTTTCTCCACCTGTCCGATAGTACACCGTTGCGGAATCTACGCCGGAAAGATCGCTGGCGGTCAACCGAATTTCGTAAGGCTTGTCCGATCGGAGTACGAACTGTGGCGAGGGTGGGGTGAACTTCACATTCGGAGGTTCCTTGTCTATCCCCTCCCCCGCCAAGGGGACCTTATGGGGACTTTCAGGGGCATTGGTGACTATTACAATTGTATCCCGAAATTCCCCGACGGCATCTGGAAGAAAACGCACCCTTAGGGGTACACTTCCGTCGGGGGATACTACGCTCCCCTCTGGGTCCTGCAGGAGCACGAAGGCCTCCCCTGAGGCGAGGGAGACGCCGGTTATCCGGAGGTCTGCGTTGCCACGGTTGTAGATGGAAAGGAGGGTGTCCTTATAGCTCCCGAGCTGGACCGGACCGAAGTCCACGTTCCCGGCAGAGACCACAACTTCGGGAGCTATGCCCATCCCTATCAGCGCCACGCCCTTGGGGCCGGCCGGATCGTCGCTTATGACCCAGAGGGTGTCCTGGTGGGGCCCCCGGCGCTGGGGAGCGAAGAAGAGTTGGATCGTCTTCCTCCCCTCGGGAGGGAGTTTCCAGGGGAGGGGTGGCCTGGGAAGTAGCCCGAACACGGACGGGCGCGCCTCGGCCGTGGGCCTGCCCACGATCATCTTCCTTACCTCTAAGGTATCGGTCCCCACGTTGGCCATCTCTACCTTCCTTAAGGACGTATCCCCTACGGCTACCTCCCCGAAGTTCAGTTGGCGGGGTAACTTCAGGACAGGCGCAGTGGAAGGGGCTTCATATAGCACATTAACTCCCTTAGCCCTAAGCTTGCGGACGATGTCCACGGATTCCGGGCCTAAGGGGTTGCCCCTCAGGTCCACCCCGTCGCCCTCGCCCAGGCCCGGGTTGTCCAGAAGGGGTCCTATATCCGTGATCTGGTTGTCCGAAAGGCCGAGGTGGATCACGACCCCGTCCCGCTCGTCGCCCCCTTCCTCCCCGATCTTCCTCAGGTTCGCGAGCGGAGAGATGTCCTGTACAAGGTTGTCGTCCAGGTAGAGGGCCCCCAAGTTCGTGAGGTTGGCCAAGGGACCTATGTCGGAGATCCGGTTGTTACTCAGTTCCAGTACCTTCAGGCCGAACAGGCCCGCCAGAGGGGCGACGTCCTCGATACTGTTGTTGTAGAGGTACAGTTTTCGCAAGTTCGTCAGGCGTTTCAGGGAGCCTACGTCCTCGATCAGGTTGTCCCCGAGGTCCATCTCCCTTAGTTCGGTCAGGTTGCCCAGAGGGGCGATGTCGCCGATACGGTTGTCGTCCAGATACAGTTCTTCCAAGTTGGTCAGGGCCCCCAACGGCCTTATATCTTCGACCTCGTTGCCGGAAAGCCAGAGCCTCCTGAGGTTGATGCAGCGCTCTATGCCGCTTAGGTCCCTTATGCCCCTTCCCGAGGCATCGAGTTCTATCAGCTCCGCAAGGTCCTTCGCTGTTATCGGACCTCGAGGTTTTCCCAGTTCATCCCGTATCGCTTCTTCAAGGTTCGGGTCCGAAAACACGACCACCGGCTGGATCCCGGGAGTCCACGTCCCGGGGAACCCCGATGCCGAAAACCTTCCGTAAGTTATGGCGTTGGCCAAAAGGCCAGTGTTCCAACTGTCCCCCTGAAACTTGGCCCAGGCTATCCTGCCTGCACCCGGGGATTCGAAGCAGTAGACAGTCCTCTTGCTCGGGACCACGACCTCCAGCTTTCCGTCGCCGTCCACGTCTCCCACGGCAGGGGATGAAAGTATCTCGCTGTCAGCCTCATACTTCCAGATTCCAAAGTGACCCAGGACATATATCACACCGGAGAGGTCGCCCACGACCACCTCCAGCCTACCGTCTCCGTCGAGGTCCGCAACGACGGGGGATGAAACCACAGGTCCCTTAGTTCTGAAGGCCCATATCTTTTTCCCTCTGGAACTTATGCAGTACACCGTACTATCTTTGCTCCCTACCATCACCTCCACGCCATCTTCGGGAGATATGTCGGCTAAGGCAGGTGAGGAGGTAATCTGGTTCCCTGTAGGAAACTTCCACCTGAGGGAGCCATCGGGATTTAAGCAGTAGAGGTTATGGTCCTGACTCCCGAAGATTATCTCCGGCCTTCCGTCTTTGTCTATGTCACCCACGGCGGGGGATGAAACCACCTGACCGCTGGCAGGGAACTTCCAAAGGAGTTCTCCTTGGGAGTTGAAGCAGTAAAGGAAACCTTCGTTCCTACCTGCGCTGTTGCCCACAACGATCTCCGGAGAGGCATCGCCGTCCAGGTCCGCCACCGCCGGGGAGGAGATGATCCAGGCGGTCCTCATCTCCTCATACTTCCATAGGAGACCCCCGTCCGGATCGAAACAGAACAAGTTTCCCTGACTGTTGGCCACCAATATTTCCGGGCTTCCATCCCCGTCCATATCGGAGACTGTGGGGGTCGATGCGATCAAGTAGCCCGTGTTCAGCTTGACGGGCCGTGAAGGAGCTCCCAGTTTGTAGATGTAGACCGAACCGTCGTAACATCCGACCAAGGCTTCGGGAAGGTTATCCCCGTCTATGTCTGAAAGAGCTATACCTCCGGCGTCTTTCGAGGTCTTTAGATGGATTTTCTCCCCTGTTTCGGCCTTGAGTATGTATAGACCGTCAGCTTCGTCAGGCGCGGGCGCTCCGGAAGGGCCGATTTCCATGCCGCGGGAGGAAACCAAGACGGAATTTTTGGCGAGCACGAGGCGGTTATGCCAATAGGTGGGCACCTCCTCGGCCTTCCACTTGAGGGTCAGTTCGAACGGGAAGGCCGAGGCAGCCATAAGGGGACCGATGAAGGCGAGCACGAAGGTGATGGCTTTCGCTCTCATAAGTCACCTCCTGAGCTTCACTTGGGTTTGGGCCATTCGGGAGGTTCGGGCAGGGGGGAGGGCCCCCTGCGAGTGGAGAGCACGGCCGCCACGCCGCCTCCGACCAAGACCGCCCCTAAGGTCACCCAAAGCCAAGTCCTTCTGGGCTTGGCGAGCTTGGGGACTTCTGGAGGCTTGAGGGGCCTTGTGGTGTAGCGCCTCTCGAGCTTTACGGCAAGCCGCTCCACCATGGCCCTCAGCTGTTCCTCCCCTAAGACCTTTTCGTACTCCGCAGCTATGACCTCGCCGGTCCCAGCGTCCACGAGGCGGACGTCGGCCTCTATGACCTCCCCGAACTTCGATACCCCTCCGAAGACCAAGAGGTCCACGCCAAGTATGGAACCTATCCTCCTGGCGGTCCCAGCGTCCACTATGCCGGAGACCTGGAGCTTCTGTTCCTCCAACATCTCCTGGATGCGGCCCCTTTCCACCACCTGGAACACCCCGTCGTTTACGAGCTTGGTGGTGAGCATCTCGGATACCGCCGCCCCGTAACCTTCCTCCTGGGCGGCCCTGTTGGCGTCCGCGAACGGGAAGACGGCTATGCGCTTCTTGGCCTCCTGGGCGTATGAGGGGGTCCAGAGGATCTGGGTGAAAAGGAAGATCGTAGCTACCAAAGGTCTAAAGAGTCGCATAGGCCCTCCTTGGTTGGAAGGAGACTTCGGTCTCAATGTACTTCCCTCGGACGAAGATGTCAATACGTCCGAGGTTATAAATTCGGGACTTGCACGAAAGTAAGTTCACCTTAGGAGGGACACGACGACCTCGTGCCCTATGTATATGTTGTCTTCCCTTACGAAGAGCAGCAGGAAGTCGCCCTCGGCTCCGTAGCCCACGTTGGCCACCACGGCCCCGGATTTGAGGAGGCGGATACTTTTCCTGTGGAGGTGGCCGCAGAGGTGTACCTTAGGGGAGATGGTCCTGAAGGCGTCCAAGAAACACCTTTGGCCCCCGTGCCTTCCTGAGGGTGTCAAGTCCGCAAGGCCGACGGGACACCCGTGGGTTATAAGTATGTCTACTTCCCTCCCCCCGAGGGAGTCGGCGATCTGGGCAACCTCTTCGTCCGTTATGTACCAAGGTTTGCGGTGGGATTTGGCCCATATGCCGCTTATTCCGGCTATCTTAAGTCCCATAACGTCCCGTACCTCCCCCCTTCCGAGGAGGACGGGGGAACCGTCCCGGTTTCTGACGAGGGGAAGGAGCTCGAGGTCGTCGTGGTTTCCGAAGACCGTAAGGAGGTAGGTCCGGGAGGTCAGGCGGGCGAAGTCCTCCTCGCTCACCTCCCCCGGGTCCCCCCAGTCCCCGCAGGAGAGGACGAGCTCGGGCCCTTCCTCCTCCAGAGCTTCCCACATGGGCTCCCAGCGACCGTGGAGGTCGCCGACGGCTAAGAGCTTCATCTATGCAGGCGCACGAAGTGGGCTATGGAACGGTCGTAGGTCCGCTCGGCCTCTTCGTCGAAGAAGCAGGCCGGAAGTTCACCGTGCTGCCTGTGGTAGTGGAGGCAGAGGCAGCAGTTCCCCTTGCGGGGACAGGGTTCGTAGGTGCAGTTGCACTTCTCAATGTTCTTGGTGTACTGGGGGCATTCTATCATGTCTTCCTCCCTTCCGGTAACGGTGGTCTGGGTTCGGCGGCGAGGGAAAGGTCGGAGGCCTCCCCGAGGGACAGATGGAAGCTCCCCGCCCGTGCCACCATGGCGGCGTTGTCCGTGCAGAGGACGGGGGACGGGAAGACAGCCCTTATCCCCGAGCTTTCTGCCCAGGAGGAGACCCTTTCCCTGAGCTTTCTGTTCGCCGCCACCCCGCCCACGACGGCCACGGACGGGACCCGGTAGGCCGAAGCGGCCGATGTCAGCCTTCTGTAAAGGACGTCCACCACGGCCCTCTGGAAGCTCGCCGCCACATCCGGAACCCTTGCGTCGGGATGTTCCTCCAGGTAATAGAGCACGGCGGTCTTGAGGCCGCTGAAGCTGAAGTCCCAGCCCGGAGGAAGGGGACGGGGGAAGTTTACGGCCTCGGGATCGCCCCGCAGGGCCGTCCGCTCTATCTCCGGGCCTCCTGGATACCCCAGGCCGAGCATCTTAGCTACCTTGTCGAAGGCCTCGCCCGCTGCGTCGTCCCTGGTCCTGCCGAGCACCCGGTAGCAGCCCCATTCCTCCACCAACACGAGCTCGGTATGTCCCCCCGAGGCCACGAGGGTCATAAGGGGTAGGGGAACTTCCGGGTCCTGGAGCAGTGAAGAGAATATGTGGGCCTCTATGTGGTGTACGCCTATGAGGGGAAGTCCGAGACCTAAGGCGAGGGCCTTGGCCACCGAAAGGCCCACCATTATGGAGCCTATAAGACCCGGACCGTAAGTTACCGCCACCCCGTCCAGCTCCTCGGGCTCGACCCCGGCCTCCGAGAGGGAGCGGGCAAGGAGGGGTATTATCTTGCGCAGGTGGGCCCTGGATGCTAGCTCCGGGACCACCCCCCCAAACTCGCTATGTTCGGCCTGGGATGCTACTACGTTGGAAAGCAGCCCCTTCTGGTCGTCCCAGACGGCGACAGCCGTCTCGTCGCAAGAGGTTTCTATCCCCAATATCCTCATGGCAACCTGACGTGGAAGGAGGAAGGTTCGGCCCTCAGGAACCTCACCCCCGGCGGCAGGGAGAAGGAGGGTTCCGGAGGTTCCCCCTCCCTGAGCCTGCGGTAGTCTATGTAGGCCCCGATGTCGTCCGGGGAGAGGTGGGAGAGGAGGTCGGCCGCACCGCTGACTTTAACGTCCACCCTGTCCGGCACGACCCACGCACCCTTGGGGGCATGTACGAGGCGCACCTGCACCCCCTTAAGCCACCTTTCGGCTATGGGCTGGACTTCCAGGTCCACGTAGACCTTAGGGGGAAGGCAGGATACGAGGGGAGAGGGAGGGATCACCTTTAGTTCTAAGCTTACGGATTTGCGCAACGTGGGAACCTCGAGGGAGTCGGTGCGGACGGTGCGGACCTTGCGGACTATGCCCTCCGGTCCTGATACCGTCACCGAGTCGGGGCGAACCTTCGGGGCGAGCGCCACGTATCCAGGAGCGGGGGAGAACTCCAGAACTGGAACTACGGGCACCTTCCTGTTCATGCGGCGGTCCACTTCGACCTCTAGGACGGAAGGCTTCAGTAGTTCCAGGGCCCTTACATCCAAACCCTTGGGCACCTCCACGTCCATAGGGGAAAGGACCCGCCTTATCCTACCGGGGCCTTTGGGGTTCGCCCGCACCACGAGCCTCACCTTCGAATAGTGCAAAAGCTTCAGGAACAGGAGATGTTTTCCCTTCCCCCACAGCCTCACCTTCGCCGTCTTCGGCGGGGGTTCGGAGATGGCCATATCCTCTGGGAGCTGTAAGGCTACCGGGACCGAGACCGTGACCTCGTAATGCTTTTCGGTGGCCACGTGGAACCATAACAAAACGGCGAGGAACAACGCCCCCGCCTTTATCCCTATGTTTGCCTTGATGTCCATGACGTCGGATGTGCCGTGGGTGGGGCCCTCTTACTTCCAAAGGACTATTTGAAGGAACGACCTATCTCCTTGCCTATACTTATCTCTCCGTTGTCTATCCTCAGGTTGAACCCACATTCAGGATTCGTACACACCCAAGCCTTGTACCTTATCTCAGACCCCTCCTTACCGTAGTCGGACAGGGGAACCAACACGCCGGACTGACATTTGAGACACTTAGGGAACCCATATTCCATCATCTTCCCCCCCTTCCCTGAGCTAAGGAGCCCCACCCACGGTGCTTGAGATAATTTAGACAAAAGTTAATCCAAAGTCAAGACTTCTGTGAGAGTTGTAAATTTGGATAATTGTAAGTTGATACAACGGATAACTTAAGGAAAAGGATTGACAATCTCCCCGGTATGCTGTACAATTAGCGTTGTCGGAAGGGGGCGTAATGCATCCGGTCCTGCTACATCTGGGCCCTTTGGAGATACGTTCTTACGGTGTGATGTTGGCGGCTGCGTTCGCCTCGGCCGCCTACTTCGCCATGTGGAGGGCCGAGAAGTTCGGGGTACCCAAGGAAGCCTTGGGGAACCTGCTGACGTGGGTCGTGGTCTCGGGCGTCCTGGGCGCAAGGTTCTTCTACGCGGCGTTCCACTGGGACGAGTTCAGGGGGCATGCGTGGGATGTGGTAAATCCTTTTCAAGGGGGAAGGATAGGCATAGCCGGGCTCACATGGTACGGGGGGTTGATCCTTGCGACCGGAGCGGGGATTTTGTACCTTAGGGCGAGGAAGCTCCCGCTCTGGAGGACGATGGACCTCATAGCTCCGTCCGTGGGATTGGGGATATTCTTGGGCAGGATAGGGTGCTTCCTGAACGGCTGTTGTTTCGGGAGGCCGAGCGAACTTCCCTGGGCTGTAGTATTCCCACCCGAAAGTCCCGCAGGTAGCGTCTTCCCCGGGGTGCGCATACATCCTACCCAGCTATACATGTCCTTGTACGGGCTTATAATATTTGGGACCTTACTTTGGGCCGAGAGGTTCAGGAGGTGGGATGGTTTCACGTTCTGGCTTTTGGTCATGCTTTACGCTTCTGCGAGGTTCCTTGTGGACTTCGTGAGGTACTACGAGGAGAGCATGCAGGTGCATTTAGGGGGGATGGCGCTCTCCGTGAACCAGGTGCTGAGCGTGGGGCTTTTCCTTGTAGGGCTGGGGATGCAGGTCTACCTCGGGAGGAGGAGATGAGGAAGGTGGAGGTCCATGTGGACGAATCCAGGTGTAAGGGATGCGGGCTCTGCGTGGAGTTCTGCCCTGCCGGGGTCCTGGAGCTTTCGGACGAGGTGGGGCACGTCCGCATCGTGGACCTGGGAAGGTGCACAGGATGTTTCAACTGCGCCACCATGTGCCCGGACGTGGCGATATCGGTGAAGGTATACGAGGAGGAGAAGGTTGGGTGAAAGAACTCTCATGAAGGGGAACGAGGCCTTAGGGGAGGCCGCTGTCAGGGCCGGCTGCAGGTTCTACTTCGGTTATCCCATAACACCACAGAACGAGCTTACGGCCTACATGGCGAAGAGGATGGACGAGGTGGGAGGTGTCTTCCTCCAGAGCGAGAGCGAGGTCGCTGCCATAAATATGATATATGGGGCCTCCGCCGCAGGTGTGAGGGCCATGACTTCCTCCTCGGGCCCTGGGATAAGCCTTATGCAGGAGGGCATATCTTATCTTGCCGGGGCAGAACTTCCCTGCGTGATAGTGAACGTGATGAGGGGCGGGCCGGGGCTCGGAAACATAGCCCCATCGCAGGGGGATTACTTCCAGGCCACGAGGGGTGGAGGGCACGGGGATTACAGGACCATAGTCTTGGCGCCCTACAGGGTGCAGGAGATGGCCGACCTCACGACCTTGGCGTTTTACCTGGCGGACAAGTACCGCACCCCGGTCGTGGTGCTCGTGGATGCGGTGCTGGGACAGATGATGGAGCCGGTGGAGTTCGGGGAGTTGGACCTTCCCCCGCTTCCCCCGAAGGATTGGACCGTGGGGTACATGATGGGGAGGCCCAAGAGGCTCGTGACCTCCCTCCACTTAGCTCCTGGGGCCTTGGAGAGGCACAACCTACACCTCAAAGAGAAGTACGAGAGGATAGAAAGCGAGGAGGTCAGATGGGAGGGCGTGTGTTTAGAGGACGCTGAGGTCGTCCTCGTGGCCTACGGCACGAGCGCGAGGGTGTGCCTCGGAGCTGTGAGGAAGGGGAGGAGGGAAGGGAGGAAGGTGGGGCTCTTTAGGCCCATAACCCTCTGGCCGTTCCCTTGGAAGGCCCTGAGGGAAGTTGCGGAGAGGGTTAAAGCTATCTTAGTGGTGGAGATGAGCTTGGGGCAACTCGTGGAGGACGTGAGGCTCGCTGTGGAGGGGAGGTGCCCCGTGCACCTTTTGGGAAGGCCCGGAGGGGGTGTGCCCACGGTGAGGGAGGTGTCCGAGAGGGTGGGGGAGACCTTGGACGGAGGTGGAGATGAAGTTGTTGAGAGCTTATGAAAGGCCCGAAAGCCTTGCGGATGTTCCCTTCAGGTACTGTCCGGGGTGCGGGCACGGGATAGTTACGAGGCTCGTGGCGGAGGTAGTGGACGAACTCGGCATAAGGGAGAGGACGGTAGGGGTAGCCCCAGTGGGATGTGCGGTCTTCGTGGAGGAGTACTTCAACTTCGACATGGTCGGTGCTGCCCACGGGAGGGTATGTCCTGTGGCCACGGGGCTAAAAAGGGCGCTTCCCGACCATGTTATCTTAGGTTATCAGGGGGACGGGGGCCTCGCTGCCATAGGGCTCGCCGAGGTGGTGCACGCGGCCAACAGGGGGGAGAGGGTGACGATGATCTACGTGAACAACGCCGTGTACGGGATGACCAGGGGACAGATGGCCCCCACGACTCTTCTAGGGCAGAGGACCACGACCACCCCTTCGGGAAGGGAGCCCAGAAGGGACGGGTTTCCGCTTAAGGTGTGCGAGCTTTTGGCAGGGCTCGAGGGCGTGGCGTACATAGCCAGGGGGACGGTCACTTCCCCTAAGAACGTGAGGACCCTTAAGAGGTACATAGAAAGGGCGATAAGGACGCAGATGGAGGACGAGGGATTCTCGCTAGTGGAGGTCCTCTCGCCCTGCCCTTCGAATTGGCATATGAAGCCGTTGGAGGCCATCGCATGGGTCGAGGAGAGGATGATACCCTTCTACGGCTTGGGAGAGGTGAAGGCGTGCACGCAGAAGTCGTAGTGGCGGGGAGGGGCGGGCAGGGGGTGTTGGTCTTCGGCACCGTCCTTGCTCACGCTGCGGTGTGTGAGGGCAGGGAGGTGAGCTACTTCCCCTCGTACGGAGTGGAGGTGAGGGGGGGGTTGAGCCGGTGCTCGGTGGTGGTCTCGGACGAGGAGATAGCTTCCCCCATAGTCGAGGAGCCGGACCTGCTCGTGCTTATGGACCCAGGGCTTTTGGAGGAAATGGAGCCTCAGGTGAAGTTGGGAGGAAGGATATTCCTCAACGGGGAGGTCGGTAGGAGGTCGGAAGGGAGGGTCTATTTGTACGTCCCGGCCTCGGACCTGGCCTTGGAGAGGGGGATACCGAAGGCCGCCAACATGGTGATGTTGGGGGCCGTGGCCAGGGAGACCGGGATCGTGGGGTTGGCCTCCTTAGAGGAGGCTCTGCTCCGGGAGGGGAAAGCCTCGGAGGCGAACAGGGAGGCCCTCAGGCTCGGGTACGAAACGGGGGCGAGGAAACTATGAACGAGCTTTGGGAGAAGGTGGAAAGTTTCCTACCTTTAGTTTCGAAGCCTGGCAGGTACCTGGGGAACGAACCTCATACCGTGCGAAAGGACCCCGGGGAGGTGGAAGTCAGGGTGGTCCTGGCATTTCCGGACGCCTACGACATAGGAGGGAACTATTTAGGGTTCTCCATCCTCTACCACATCGTAAACCGGAGGGAGGAGGCATCGGCCGAGCGGGCCTTCGCCCCGTGGCCCGACATGGAGGAGGAGATGAGGAGGAGGGGGATACCCCTCTTCTCCTTGGAGAGCAAGCGTCCCCTTAAAGAGTTCGACGTGGTAGGGTTCACCCTCCCCTACGAACTTACTTATACCAACATACTAAATATGTTGGACCTGTCCGGAATCCCGATCCTTTCGGAGGAGAGGGGGGAGGACGACCCTTTGGTCCTCGGGGGAGGGGCCTGTGCGTACAATCCCGAGCCCTTGGCCCCGTGCTTGGACGCCGTGGTGGTAGGGGACGGCGAGGAAGCGATCGGGGAGATAATCGAGCTGCTTGTGAGGCTGAAGAGGGAGGGGGCCTCGAGGAAGGAGAAGCTCAGGGCCTTGGCTCAGGTGCCGGGGGTCTACGTTCCTTCCCTCTACGAGGCGAGGTACGAGGGCGGGAGGTTTTCTGGGGTCAGGCCCAAGGAGGAGGGCGTCCCGGAGGTCGTGGAGGCGAGGTGGGCTCCCCTCAGGCCGGAGAACTATCCACCATCGCCCATCGTCCCTTTGGTGGAGGTGGCATACGACCACCTTTCGGTGGAAGTTATGAGGGGATGTACGAGGGGATGTAGGTTCTGCAACGCCGGGATGGTATACCGACCCCTGAGGGAGAGGCCGGTGGAGGAAGTCTTAGAGAACATAAGGAGGTGGGTGGGGGCCACTGGATGGGAGGAGGTCTCGCTACTTTCCCTTTCAACCTCGGATTACGGGGGACTGAGGGAGCTTCTGGAGGGGGCGAACGAGTTCTTGGTCCCCCAAAGGGTGGCTGTCTCTCTCCCTTCCCTCAGGCCGGATTCCTTCACCGAGGAGATCGCCGAGGCGGTCGGATGCGTAAGGAAGGCCGGGATAACATTCGCTCCGGAGGCTGGGACGGAGAGGCTCAGGAGGGTCATCAACAAGGACATAAGGGACGAGGACCTCCTCAGGGCCGTGAGGGTGGCCTACGGAAGGGGATGGACCACGGTAAAGCTCTACTTCATGCTCGGACTTCCCACCGAGGATATGGAGGATGTGGAGGGGATAGTAAAGCTCGTGCGGAGGGCCGCCAGGGTCGCCAGGGAACACGGGAGGAACAGGAGGCTCCACGTCTCCATCTCCCCCTTCTCTCCCAAGCCCAACACCCCGTTCCAGTGGGAGGGGATGGAGGACCTGGCCTCCCTGGGAAGGAAGATAGCCTACCTCAGGAGGAGGTTGAGGGGGGTTCCGAACTTGGTGCTCAGGTGGAGGAAGCCCGAGGTCACCCTCTTAGAGACGGTCCTGGCCAGGGGGGACAGGAGGCTTTGGGACGTCGTGAGGAGGGCCTGGGAGAAGGGGGCCAAGTTCGACGAGTGGGGGGAGTTCTTCGACTTCGGGAAGTGGGAGGAGGCCTTCAGGGACGCCGGGATCGACCCTTACCGGGAGGCAGGGCCCAGGGAGGTGGATTCTCCCCTCCCCTGGGATCACATAAGACCTTGGGTCAAGAAGGAATTTCTGGCGGAGGAGAGGAAGAGGGGCCTCAAGGGGACCACCACCCCGGACTGCAGGAGGAGCGGGTGTTACCTCTGCGGGAGGGAGGCCTGCCCCCCGGGGCTGCTTTTAAGGGGGACCTCCCCGAGGAGGGAGGAGGCGGCCGTCAGGTACGGGAGGAGGCCCAGGAGGAGCCTGGCCTCGGAGCCCGTGCTTCGTTCGCTCCTCAGGGTCAGGTACGCCAAGGAGGGGAAGGCGAGGTTCTTAGGGCACCTGGACACGGTGAGGACTTTCGAGAGGGCGGTACGGAGGGCGAAGGTGCCGGTGGCATATTCCCAGGGGTTCCATCCGAGGCCGAGGCTCTCCTTCGGGCCGCCGCTTCCCTTGGGTATAGAGAGCACGGTGGAATACATAGACATACATCTTTCGGAGCCATATCCCAAGGACATCGTGGTGGCCCTGAACAGGGTCCTGCCCGAGGGGTTCAGGGCTTTGGAGGCCAGACCCATGTTCGGAAGGACCCCTTCCCTGAGTTCTGCCATCTCCTTAGCTGTCTATAGTGTGGAACTTAAGGGGGTCGTGGGGTTGGAGGAGCTGGTGCGCAAGTTCATGGAGAGGGAACATGTATCCATCCGTCGGAGGGTGAGGGACGAGGAGCGGACGGTGGACATAAGGCCGGGTATAAAAGCTTTGGTCCCAGGGGACGGAAGCTTGGAGATGAGGATCTCGGTGGGGAAGGAGGACAGCCCCCGGCCGTACGAGGTGTTGGAGGCCCTTTTGGGATGGCCCGAGGAGAGGGTGAGGCTCACCAAGGTGGTGAGGACGGGGCTGTTCGTGGAGCTTGATGGGCGGTTGAAGACGCCTATGGAGGTATGGTGAGGTGCGGACCGCAACCGGGGGTAGACCTATGAGCTTCGCACGGTGGGAAGTGCTCCGGTCCGCCCAAGCGAGAGGAGATGGGAGAGGTGCGTACGGAGATAGTCCTAAATTCGGCTATACACGAGACCAGGATAGCAATATTGGAGGACGGCCGCCTGGTGGAACTGTTGGTGGAGAGGCCGGAGCAGGAGAGGATGGTAGGGAACATATACAAAGGGGTGGTGCAGAACGTGTTGCCTGGGATGCAGGCGGCCTTCGTGGACATAGGGACGGGGAAGAACGCCTTCCTCCACGCTTCGGACGTATGGGACCTAGATTTCCTGGATGTGGAGGAGGAGCGACACGGGAGGCCCGGTCATGCCCCGATACAGCAGAAGCTCAGGAAGGGCCAAGAGATACTTGTACAGGTCACGAAGGAGCCCATAGGGGATAAGGGCCCTAAGGTCACCACGGCCATATCCCTGCCCGGAAGGTTCGTGGTCCTGGCCCCGGGACAGGAGGAGCTTTTAGGGGTTTCGAGGAAGATCACCGACCCCGCAGAAAGGAGGAGGCTGAGGAAGTTAGCATCGTCCCTCAGGCCAGAGCACTGTGGGGTCATAGTGAGGACCGTAGCTAAGGGGAAGGGAGAAAAGGAAATAGGTGGAGAGATAAAGAAGCTGGCTAAACTCTGGGAGAAGGTGCTGAAGGCCAGCCAGAAGGTCAGGGCTCCAGCGCTCCTCCACAGGGAGATGGGGATAACCTCGAGCTTGGTGAGGGACCTGTTCTCAGAGGACGTGGACAGGGTGGTGGTGGACTCCAAGAAGGAGTACAAAAGGATACTTTCCTACCTCAAGGAGGTCTCCCCGCACCTGAGGGAGAGGGTAGAACTCTACGACGGGGAACTGCCGATATTCGACGCCTTCCACATAGAGGAGCAGGTGGAGGAGGCGCTCGGCAGGAGGGTGGAGCTTAAGACCGGCGGGTTCTTGGTGATAGACCACACCGAGGCCCTGGTCGCCATAGATGTGAACACGGGAAGGTACGTGGGAAGGTACGATCAGGAGGATACGATATTGAAGATAAACCTCGAAGCGGCCAGGGAAATAGCAAGACAGCTGAGGCTCAGGGACATAGGAGGGATAATAGTCATAGATTTCATAGATATGGCCTCCCCGAGGAACAGGAGGAGGGTGGAACAGGAATTGGCCGAAGCCCTCAAGAGGGACAGGGCGAGGACGAACATACTGCCCATAAACCAGTTCGGCCTTTTGGAGATGACCCGTCAGAGGATGAGGCCGAGCTTGCTCTACACCTTCAGCGAGCCCTGTCCCGTGTGCGGGGGGGTAGGTAGGGTCCAGGGGAGGGACACGACGGTGACGAAGATAGAGAGGTGCCTTAAAAGGGCCAAGGTGTACTCCGGGGAGAGGAAGTTCGTGCTTAGGGTGCATCCGAGCGTAGCGGAATACCTCTCGGAGGACAGGAACAGGAGGCTCAAACTCCTCCAGAAGTCGGCCAAGGTGAAGGTGGAACTTGAGGAGGACCGGGAGCTTTCCATAGAGGATTTCAGGGTGATCTCCGAAAGGACCGGCGAGGACGTGACGGAGAGGTACGGTAAGGGATGAAGATGCTTGACATCGGTCCGATCCTATGTTATCTTAAGCTGCGTTAACTTATCGAAAGGAGGGAGCAGGATGAAGCGCATAGGTGTGCTGACGGGGGGTGGGGACGCCCCCGGGTTGAACGCCGTGATAAGGGGGGTCACGGTCAAGGGAGCGCAGCTGGGATACCAGATATTGGGGTTCAGGCTCGGGTGGAAGGGGATGCTCGAGAAGGATTACGAGGAACTCACTTTGGAGAAGGTGGAGGACATACACAGGCAGGGCGGGACGATATTGGGCTCTTCAAGGACCAACGTGGCCAAGGTGCCGAACGGGTTCGAGATAGTCAAACGGAACCTGGAGGAGCTTGACATATATGCCCTGATAGCCGTCGGGGGTGACGATACTTTGGGGGTAGCCAAGAGGCTACACGAGGAGGGGGGGAGGGTGGTCGGCGTCCCCAAGACCATAGATAACGATGTGGGCGCCACGGACTACACCTTCGGGTACGATACGGCCATAAACAGGGTCATGGAGGCCCTGGACCGCCTGCACACCACCGCCAAGGCCCACCGTAGGGTCATAGTCGTGGAGATAATGGGGAGGGACGCAGGGTGGATGGCCCTGGAGGGAGGGATGGCG
>Ga0180302_10000649_pt1 | contig 15708 bp, 13 predicted proteins | sample GuaBasSediGuay17_FD_121794 | JGI IMG/M metagenome (GOLD analysis project Ga0180302, IMG submission 121794) | Subseafloor sediment microbial communities from Guaymas Basin, Gulf of California, Mexico - Guay17, Core 4571-4, 12-15 cm | ecosystem: Environmental > Aquatic > Marine > Hydrothermal... | reverse complement strand
TTATATTTCTGTGCTCTTTTCACTTTATTTTCATCTAACCAATTAGTATCTAATGATTATGAAGATTATGAGTGATAGTGCTATTAAGTAAGTGGCTGTAAACAATGCTGCTGGAATAGCTAATGATTCAACCATATTAACTACCAACACAGGAACTGTGACATCTTTCCCCATCACTAGGAATGTAGCTCCAGTTTCACCTAAGGAGTGAGCAAAGGCTAGAATAGCTCCTGCCATTATTCCTCTTTTCATTAGAGGGAGTGTGACTGTTTCGGCCACTACATATGGTGAGGCTCCTAGAGTCCTTGATACCTCCTCCAGGGATTCTATACTAATACTCTCATAAGTAGACAGAGTTGTCTCAATTATTATAGGCACAGAGAATGCTATGTGTGTCAATATAGTTAGCCATATACTGGGCTTAACTACACCTAATCCTCCCCAGAAGAGTAAAGAGGAGAGTCCAAGAGAGCTTGTCGGGATTATTAGTGGAACTTTCAACAGTGCCCTAATAAACATTCCATATTTGAACTTTGCTATAACGAAGGTTGCTAATAATGATATATAGGTTGATATCAATGTTGACACTAAGGCGACAAGTATAGAAGTGAGAGTAGCACTGATTATCTTCTCGAAGTATGAAGGTGGACCGTATAAGTAGTAAACTACTCCACCCTCTGGTTTACCTGTATAGGGGTCTCTCTCCCAATATTCAAACACTGTGTGTAGGAGAGTAGCTATAGGATAGATAGTGAGTGTGACTACTAGAAGTAGTGGAATAATATCCTTTAATAAGTAAAAGGGTTTAGGAAGTATTCTTTCTACTTTAACCAAGTGGCGCTCAAGTCTCTTGAAGGAAATGGACTTAGGTCGTCTCATGCGCGCTAAGCGTTCAGCTGGTAATATTATCGCTAGTGAGATAATTATTAAGAGTGAGCTTAGTAGTATGGCAGGTTCTAACTTAAACTCAAATACCCATTTAACTATGGCTATAGATGCTGTTACATGAACTCCAGCTACTACCATAGTTGCTCCTGTTTCCCCTAAGGACCGGGTTAATGCTAACGTCGCAGAAGAGACTATGCTAGGTAATATCATCGGTAATGTAATTTTCCTGAAGGTAGTCATAGGTGAGGCTCCTAGCGATAATGATACTATTTCATAGGCTCTCTCTACAGTCTTCAAAGCTGCACTCAATGTCTTGACAACATATGGTAATGTTAGCGCTACATGAGCCAGTATTATCAAGACCGGTACTTCTATAATGGGTATGAGAACATGGCTCTTAAGAATCCCTGACCACGCTATTAGTATGGCGAAACCGAACCCTGATGTCGGCAACACTAATGTTAACATGATTATGTCTTCTACCAGTCCTCTCCCTCTAATTTCCTTTCTTGCTATGAAATGAGCTAAGGGTAGCCCTATCAGTAAATCAATAACTGTTGTAGTCAGAGCTATCTTGAAGGAGAAACCTAAATACCTCAGGATATCAGTCCAATAAGCGCTTCCTATCATTGGGTTGAAGAAAACGATCTCTATTATATCTCTCCAATTCACTAATATAAGCCCGGTAACATAAAGCGACGGGAGTAATACTATGAGTGTTATTGAGACTAATGACAGTACTATTAAAAGGTTTTTCAGCTTCAATAACCTAGCTTTGTAAGCCAAAGGTATCACCTAAGCTTTTCTAGCCACCTCAGTCCATACAGTTAAAATAGCTTCAAGAACTTCTCCCTTAGGTGGTTTTAATATTGGCACTTTAACTTCATATGCGACTCCATTCTCCTCATTAAAGATGTCTCTACTTATAGTAACTGAGGGATTAGCTGGTCTGAATCCGTGAGCTTGAGCCCTCTCTTGAATCTCAGGTTGGAGTAGGAAATTTAGGAGCTCTAACGCAACAAATCTGTGCCAAGTACTCACCCAATCAGCGTTTATTATCACGAACGGATGGTCGCTTAGCAGTGTGCCGAACTTTGGATATACTGCTACTATCCTCTGCCCCCACTTTCTTTTAGCCTTAACAGAGTAGTCTATAATTATATTCTCATAAACTCCGAAGAAGTTTATAGTCTCGGGACCGCTATCTGCAGCCCAGGCTCCAAAAAATCCAGTGCTCTTCCCGTATCTGACAGCTCTGCTCTCAATAGTCCTAACAAATTCTTTGACACTTTCGTTCAAGATATCTTCAACAGTCAACTCTTCAGGTCTTTTCTTCGCTGCTTCGCAGAACTCGAGGAGAACTACCATTGTGCCTCCATTACTGAGCGTGGGATCAGGGTGACCCCACGAAAAAGCTACTCCTTCATTAGCTAATCTGTAGAGGTCGCTAAAAGAAGTCACATTGTACTTAGAGACTAGTTCTTCCCATCCTGCAATTACTATTGGAGAGAAAACTAGTGGAACCCATTGCGTCACTATGCCGCTTCCACCGTGTTTCTCTATCCACTTTTTATTTAAATAGGGAATCCATATACTGGATGCTGGACTCCATATCGTAGGCTTAACAGTTCCATGGAGTATCAGATTAATCGTTTCATGCGTTCCTGCAGGTATTAGCTCTACTCTAACCTTTACACCATACTTCTCTTCAAAGTATTTTTCAAATAGAGGAATAACCTCTTCAATCCAGCCTTGCTTCTCACTTGAGTAAAGAAAGACTATATTCAAGTTCTCTGGTATCTCAGCTGTAATACTCTCTGCCTTTCTCCACGATTGATAGTATATTGATATGAGCGCAAATGAGAGTAATCCTAAGACGAAGCCAGTGTAAAACATCAGGTAGCCACGTCTCGGTATGATTCTAGCCACTTCAGTCACCCCTAGAGTTTAAAGTGAGGAAGTGTATAAATCCAACTTATAGATTATATGAAGCTCATGTTAAAATATTTAGGACTAAAGAGTTATCTTAGCTACGATACCATCACAGCGACTTCCCTGAGCCTATCACAGGTATCCTCACATCTATCGGCTACATTCTCGATAGCGTCGAGTAAACAAGCTAGCATGATCGCTACTCCGGGGGCTAAACCTGATGACTCCTTGATGAACTCACGTCTAGCATCTTCATAAAGCTTATCTACTTCTTCTTCAAGTCTTTCCACGGAGTCAGCAACTTCCACTATGTAGTGGGGACTCTCAAATATTTTATCCAGGGCATCCTTAACCCTTGACGTCGCCTTTAGAGATACCTCCGCCATTATCCTACAATGTTCTTTAACTCCTTCAGGGACTTCATGTGGTAGTAGTACTATGGCAATTCTACAAGCCTCATGTGCCCAATCGGCGATCCAATCGGCCTCTCTAATTACTCTTAGTAGACTGCTCCTTTCTTCGGGTTCAAGTACTCCTCCCATTAATGTTGCTACTATCTTCCTCCTTAGTTCGTCAGCCTCCTTTTCAGCTGCAGTCACTTTCCTGAATATCTTTATCATGGAATCTTTATCACTCTTCTGCCAAGCCTCTATCATTTTCATCAATCCCATAACTGTTTCGACTGTGAGTTTAGCGTGTTCACGAATTAATTTTAGGAGACGTTCCCTTCTCCTAGAAGAGAACCAGCTCACAAACTTTTCATTATGCTCACTCATATGCTATCGCCTTATCTAACCCCTCACTAGGATATTTGAAGACAGTAATTCTGTCCTCGTGTAGACTTATGAATATTTCATCGCCCCTGTCGAGTGCTAATGCAGGTGACGTTCTAGCAACTAGCTCCATACCATTCTCTAACTTGACTACGTACCTGAAGTACTTGCCTAGAAAACTTCGCTCAACTATTGTTGCCTTGAAAGAGTTTACACCTAACTTACGCTTTGAGATAAATACCATTTCAGGTCTTATAGTGAGTACTACTCTTTCATTTAAGCCATATTTAGAGTAGCATCTTACCACTAACCCGTCTATATCGACCAGTTTAAGATTTTCTTCTTCCCCGATGATTTTACCAACTAAGAAGTTGCTCTCACCCCCAACAAATCTAGCTACGAAGAGGTCTTGGGGATAGAAATAAAGCTGCTCAGGGGTTCCAATTTGTACTACTCTCCCCTTCCTTAATATTGCTACCCTATCAGCAATTAACATAGCCTCTTCTTGGTTATGAGTTACATGAATCGCTGTTAATCTTAAGTCCTTAATTAGCTTCCTTAGTTCAAATCTGAGCTCAATAGCACTCCTCGGATCGATAGACCCTAGAGGTTCATCTAAGAGAAGCAGGTTAGCGCCCGAAGCTAGTGCTCGAGCTAGTGCTACCTTCTGTTGGAGACCCAAGCTAAGCTCTTCTGGAAAGTTCCTTCTCCTGAAGCTTAGGTTTAGAGTATCAATTAATTCTCTACCTATTTCACTCACTTCAGCGATGTCAAGAGCTCTAACACTAGGACTATAAACAACATTATCCCAAACATTCATGTGAGGGAACAAATATATTTCTTGGAACATTAGACCTATACCCCTTTCTTCTATAGGTACGTTGTTCACCAATTCGCCGTCTATGTATATATCGCCTTCATCTTGCCTCACTATACCAGCTATCACTTTAAGGAGAGTGCTCTTACCGCAACCGCTAGGACCTATTATGCAGAAGTACTCTCCGTCGTGCACCCTTAGATTTACTCTGTCGAGAGCTACTATATCCCCATAACGTTTGGAGACATTTAGTACAAGTACTTCTGGCATGCCTATCCCAACGCTAGCGCTTTCATGAGGCCTTCGCGAGGATAAGGATAAACTAGCGCTCTCTCGGGAGGTAGTTTCACGAGAACTCTGCTACTGCACCTCTTAATTTTCTTCATGAGATAACTTGGCACATAGACTCTCAAGGTGTGACCACTATGTAGTTCCACTTCAATAACTAGAAACATTCCTAGAAATCGTTTACTAATCACCTTACCTTCATAGGCGTCATTCGACTTTTCTGAGAAATCAACGATTATGTCTTCTGGTCTGTATACCACAACTACTCTTTCTCCCGGTTGTAATCCACTGCCCTTAACTTGAATGTCTCCTAAGCCATTAACCTCAATATTGACAAGACTATCATTGACATTGATTACTGAGCCCTCTAGAATGTTGACTTCACCAGAAAAGCTTGCTACAAACAGGTTAATGGGCTTTTTGTATATAGCCTCGGGGACATCATATTGTTGGACCACTCCATTTCTCATAACTAGAATTCTGTCAGCTATTGACATTGCCTCCTCGAAGTTATGAGTTACATGAAGTACTGTTAATCCTAAAGTCTTAGCTAACCTCCTAAGCTCATACCTAAGCTCTATGTTTAATAGCAAATCTAATGCACTCAACGGTTCGTCTAAGAGTAACAATTCTGAGCCCACCGCTATTGCTCTCGCTAATGCAACTCTTTGCTTCATTCCTCCGCTCAATTCTTGAGGATATGAACTTCTTCTGTGCCATAAACCTACTAAGCTTAGAGCTGACCTAACCTTATCTTCTACTTCTTCTTCGCTCAGTCCCTTAGCTCTTAAACCATAAGCAACATTATCATAAACTGTCATGTGTGGAAATAGAGAGAAACCGGAAGGCATGTAACCGAAGTTTCTCTCCTCTGGTGCAAGCGTTAATATTGATTCCCCATTCACCATTACATCTCCTGAGTCTGGCTCGAGGAGACCAGCTATTATCTTCAATAGTGTCGTCTTCCCAGCTCCTATGGGACCAGAGATAACAACATAGTCTCCTCCTTTAACAGAAAACGAGACTTTGTTTAAGGCTCTGACATATCCGAATCTTTTGGTCAGCTCGATGACTGTCAACTCCTTCAATTAGCGCCCCCCAGCTCAATCTGAGTTTCAAGAACCTCGATATACACTTTACGTTGCTATTCTATATTGTCCTCTAAAATATAAATAACACAGAAAATTACTCGTAATCATTTTGGACTTAAATCAAGTATTATTCTTAATAATTTTTATAAAATTCTTTGCACGTGTAATGAATAATTATGTTAAAAGTGAACGTTTATAAGTATGATCTTTGTATAGTAATCAAGGGTATCAAAGTTGAGATTCGATAAGTTTTTCTCTCAATTAGCTCACAGAGTTAGGGCTTCTGAAGTTAGAGAACTCTTAAGTTGGGCTAAAAAGAGGAAGGTTATAAGTTTTGGTGGAGGATTTCCTGATCCTGACCTTTACCCAATAAATGAGTTAGCAAAGATAGCTCAAGATGTAATTTTAGAGCACAGGGATAAAGCACTTCAATATGGAACTACAGAAGGACTAGATGAGTTAAGAGAAGAGCTCATCAAGTTCATGAGAAGACATGGAATTCATGTGGCGAGCCTGGAGAACATAATAATCACAAGTGGTAGTCAGCAGGCCATTGATATATTAAGTAGGATATTCATAAACCCTGGTGATATAGTTATAGTGGAAAAGCCGACCTATCTAGCTGCTATTAATGCATTCAATCTTAGATCGCCGAAATACTACGGAGTCCCCATGGATGATGATGGAATGGTAATGGAAATCCTTGAATCGATACTTGAGAAGATTAAGAAGCGAGGTGAAAGAGTCAAGTTCGTCTATACAGTTCCAACTGCTCAGAATCCCACCGGAATAACGATGAGTATAGATCGCAGACGTAGATTAATAGAGCTAGCTGAAGAATACGACTTCCTTATAGTTGAAGATAACCCTTATAGCTACATTCTATTCGAATCTGTCGAATATGAGCACTTGAAATCTCTTGATAAAACAGGAAGAGTCATTCATTTAAGCACATTAAGTAAGGTACTAGTTCCAGGACTCAGAATAGGATGGGTCATAGCTGATGAGGAGATAACTAGAAAAATGGTTCTGACCAAACAATCCTTAGATATTTGTAGTTCAACTCTCTCTCAATATATAGCTTATGAAGCATTCAAGAGAGGGCTTGTGAATAAACAGTTAAAAATACTACCAAAGTTCTACAGGAATAAAAGAGATCTTATGTTGAAGGCATTGGAGAAATATATGCCTGAAGGAACGCGTTGGGTTAAGCCAGTTGGAGGAATGTTCATTTTTGTAAGCTTACCTGAGGTAATAGACACTAGAGAGTTACTTATGAAAGCATTGGATAGAGGAGTTGGCTATATACCCGGGGATTGCTTCTTTATAGACGGCAGTGGTAGAAATACCATGAGGTTGAACTTCAGTTATCCCAAGGCCCATGAGATAGATAGGGGTATCAGAATTCTAGGAGAGCTCTTTTGGGAAGAATTAAACGAGCGCCATCTAGCTAAAGCTATAGCCTAGCAGTTCGTTATTAAGAACGTGAGAGCGTGATGTACGAGATACGCTTTCATGGGCGTGGCGGTCAAGGTGTAGTTACAGCTGCAATTCTTCTAGCTGAAGCTGCAGTCCTTGACGGTTTATGGTCTCAAGCTATACCCTTCTTCGGAGCTGAAAGAAGGGGAGCTCCGGTCGTAGCATTTACGAGGATATCTAACAAACCCATCAGGATACACAGTCAAGTATACAGCCCTAATGCAGTTGTGATATTAGACGAGAAGCTGCTTCGAATTAAAGCCGTTCTTGAAGGGCTCAAAGAAAATGGCGTCATTATAGTCAACTCAAGTGGGGATATAGAGAATTTAAAGAGACTTGGTCAAAGGGCCTTTACAGTGGATGCTACTTCAATAGCGCTAAAGTTAGGGTTAGTAGTAGCTGGTTGGCCTATAGTAAACACAGCAATGCTTGGAGCAATTGCAAAAGTTCTTAACATTGTTTCCATAGACTCTATAGAAAAGTGCATTAGAAGAAAATGGAAAGGAGATATAGGAGAGAAGAACGCAGTAGCTGCTCGTTTGGCGTATAAAGAGGTAAAGGAGGTGTAAAGAATGAAAAAAATCCTAGCTCCTGTATCAATTCCTTCAGAAGGAGCTGTAGGTAGAACTGGATTTTGGAGAACCTTTAAACCCATTATAGATAAGAAAAAATGTATTAGATGCCTACTATGTTGGCTTTGTTGTCCAGAGGGCGCTATAATTAGGACTGAGAACGATGATGTAATCGTGAACTACGAATATTGCAAGGGTTGTGGTATATGCGCTAATGAATGCCCTAAAAATGCTATAGAAATGGTTCTCGAGGAGTGAGAGATTTGGAGCGGGTAGCTGTTTTGACAGGGAATTACGCTGTTGCATACGCTGTAAAGCTATGTAGGCCACAGGTCATAGCTGCTTATCCTATAACTCCTCAAACCTCTATAGTTGAGAAGATAGCGGAGTTTGTTGAAAAGGGAGAGCTCAAGGCTAAGTATGTTAGAGTAGAGAGCGAACACTCAGCTATGGCTGCTGCCATTGGCGCTTCAGCTATTGGAGCTAGAGTATTTACAGCAACTTCGAGCCAGGGATTGTTGTACATGTACGAAGCCGTCTGGTCCGCGGCAGGTGCTAGACTTCCAATAGTTATGGCTGTTGTGACCAGAGCTATCTTCCCTCCTTGGAGCATATGGACTGATCACTCGGACCTGTTAGCTCAGAGAGATACTGGGTGGATTATAGCCATGGCTGAGGATAATCAAGAGGTCTTCGACATGATCATTCAAGCCTACCGGATAGCTGAGGACGAGAGAGTGTTGCTCCCAGTTATGGTAGGCCTCGATGCCTTCTCCTTGAGTCACACTGCAGCTCCTGTTAGCATGTTAAGCCAAGATGAAGTTGATGAATTCCTACCACCTCGTAAAGCATTCTCCTTCTTGTTAGAAGTGAAGAATCCAATAACCATGGGAAATGTAGCCTTTCCAGATCATTATATGGAATTTAGATACTCTATACAGAGAGCTATGGAGAGAGCTAAGGAAGTAATACGAGAAGTTGAGGAAGAATTTTATGAAATATCTGGTAGAAGGTATGGAGGGCTGGTTGAGGAGTATAGATGTAGCGATGCAGATGTGATCTTAGTCTTGATGGGGGCATGGGCAGGTGATGCAAAAGAGTGTGTTGATGCATTGAGAGAGAGGGGGCTTAACGTGGGGGTTTTGAGAATACGTTTCGTGAGGCCATTTCCTAGGGAGGAAGTCAGAAGAGCCTTGCTAGGGAAAAGAGCAGTCATAGTCGTGGATAGGGATATATCCTTTGGAGGAGCTGGAGTGTTATTTACTGAAGTCTCTTCAGCACTTCAGCAGAGCAACATAACTGTAAGAGGATATATAGCTGGCCTTGGAGGTAGGGACGTTACAGCCAGAGACTTCAGCGTTATGGTTGAGCGTGTCTATGCAGACCTCGAGTCAGGAAACAAAGAGAGCAGAATTGAGTGGTATGGAGTTAAGGAGGTGGTGTGATGCCAATCACCGTGAAGTCTCTACCGAGGGAGGAATACCTACTTCCAGGCAATGCCTCCTGTCCAGGATGCCCCGCTGCCCTAGGGCTCAGACTTCTAGGAAAGGCCCTAGGAAAGAGCGTAATATTAGTTGTACCAGCATCATGTACTTCCATAATCCAAGGCCCCTATCCAAAAACCTCAGTGAAATTCCCTCTAATTAACGTGATATTTGCCTCATCGGCCGCCACTGCTTCTGGAATAGCCGCAGCGCTTGAAATCCTTGGTAAAAAAGGAGTCCATGTGGTCTGCTGGAGTGGTGATGGAGGAACAGTTGACATAGGATTGCAAGCCCTTAGTGGAGCGGCTGAGCGAGGAGACAACATACTCTACATATGTTACGATAATGAAGCCTACATGAACACTGGAATCCAACGTAGTGGCTCCACGCCCTATGGAGCTTGGACCACCACTACAGTACTGGGGAAAAAGAGGCACAAGAAGAACTTGCCCATGATAATGACGGCACATAACATACCCTACGTCGCCACAGCTTCAATAGGTTATCCACTAGACTTCATAGAGAAAGTGAGAAAGGCTGTGAAGTACAAAGGGCTCAAATACATTCATCTACTAGCTCCTTGTCCAGTTGGTTGGAGATTTCCTCCAAGTAAGACCATAGAAGTTGGTAGATTAGCAGTGCTCACTGGAATATGGCCACTATATGAAATTGAAAAGGGTAAGTTTAGGTTAACTGGAGTCAGCAGAGTTCTTTTGGACAAGAGTAAGAGGAGGCCTGTGATCGAGTACATTAGAGTTCAAGGTAGATTCTCCCACTTATCAGAGGAGGACGTGAGAGTTCTAGAGGAATACGTGGATAAATTATGGGAAGACATTAAGAAAATGCTCCCTTAGCTTTTAGTGGCACTCTCCAATTCAAGTAGCAATTTAGGGAGGTCCTTTATACTCTCTATCACGTACTTTGCACCGAACTTCCTCAACTTTTCCTCACTCTCGTGACCTGTAAGCACACCGACTCCAATAATTCCAAGCCTCTTACAGGACTCCATGTCTACCCAGTAATCCCCCACGAATAGTATCTCCTCAGGCTTGACATTAAAGTCCTTCATTATTAGCTCCAAGATCCCAGTCTTTATAAAAGCTACGTCTTCTATAGATGGATCTTGGGAGGCTAAAGTGTAGACCTTGTCTACGTACTTGTCGATTCTGAAGTAATTCAACTCTTCCCATACCTTCTCTTCGGGTACTTCTCTACCGGTAGTCACTATTACCCTATAACCTTTCCTTTTGAGCCACTCTAATGTCTCTAAAGCTCCTGAGATTAGCTTATCTTTAGGGTGTATGGGCTCTATGGCATATCTTCTCCTAAACTCCTTCCAGAAGCGCATTGGATCGATTCCTTCAGGTATTAGGCTGTTCAGAGTGTCTCTAGAAAAGTGCTTTAAGAATACACTCCATGAGACACTGCGCTTACAGAGCTTCTCAAGTACTTTACTGAATATACTATAGAACCTATGCAACGAATCGATTAGGGTTAAGTCTAAGTCGAGCACTATTAGTTTTATATTGGCAGGCACATCTCACTAATTAATAAGTCGTCATTTATAATTCTTTTCTCTTCTTATTTTTCTTCGATTGATGAAATCTCAGTTATGAGTTAGGAATATGGTCCTATTCTAGACTGAAAGAAATACAAGTATTCAGTAGTCACCATTCAATATACCTTGACATAAACTTCCCTAGGATATAAAGATATGTAATATTTTCATCAATTGATGAAAATATTAGAGGTACACTTAGTAAAATTATCAAATAAAGAATTCAGAATACACAAGCAGTAGACCTAGTGGAGCATCACAGTGCGTTATAATGTTCTAGAATTTTCACAGCTAAGTACATGGCTACGAAACCTATCGTAGTTATCACTAACATTGATGTTGATAAAGCCATGAAGAAGTATGAGTGTAAGAGTTCGCTTAAACTTATCATAATCAAACTTACAACCCATGTGGATAGCAAGCTCTTAAAGAATCTTGAGCTAGAGCTAAGCTTCTTCCCTCTCCTCCTAGCTATAAAGAGAAGCCCTATAATAGGTACAGTAAAGTACACTAAGCCTATCAAGCTGCTAGCTACTAGTCCTGCGAAGACTATCGCTAATTCTGAGTTAAAGCTCGGTATCATGTACAGGAAATACGTTAAGTGAAGAATGCCTATCAATGGATATAGTACAATTTTCATAGTGAGTTTAGCTATAGAGTTGTTCGCTATAAATTCTGCCACTGTGGGACTGAAAGAGTAGTACCATGTATTGAATGTACTCATAAAGCACTTACCAGCGAAGGTGCATAAGACTACGTCGTCTCTGAAACTTCTAAGGAACTGTACCTCACTTGATAGTTCTGAACCATAGGTTGCTGTGGCTATTAGACATCGACTTCTTTCAGGCTTAACATTAAACTCGGTAGTTAAGGATTCTTTTCCATTTAGGTATACTATTACTTTCCATCGACCTTCAATGTCTTTAGGTTTATACTTATAAAGGTATATCCATGCATAAGCATAGCCTCTACCTGTCCAATTTAACTTACATTTGATTGTCATGTTTATGTTATTAGGACCTTGAAAAACCCACTTTACTTCATCTCCCCTTGAACTATTTTCTATTGATAACCATACATAGACAGTATCCCTACTATTAAACTCACTTGTTATGTTCTTAGGAACGCCGTTCTCTACTCCCTTACAGACTTTACAATCAGTAATAACTATATTGCTTAATTGTTTCGTTCCTTTTATAGTAAAATATTTCACTGCCCTCTTTTCACTATTCAAATATACCGTTATTTTCCACAAGCCTTCTACTTCGCTTTGCTTATAGTGACCTATAAATAAAGTGACAAAACACTCCATATCTTTCTCTTTTATTATATTATAGTACATGTAAACAAGTTTATTTGGACCTTCAAAGACCCATATTAACTCGTCCCCTATACTACAGTTATGAATCTCAGCAATGGCGATTATGTATCTGTCTTCATAAGTGAATGTAGTTTCTTCTACGAAACCCTTCTCTGTAACTTTATAAGTTTTAAGCTGTGTTACAATTGGATTACTAAGTGTAACTTTTTCAAAGTTTATAATCCACCATTTATTTCCTTTAAATTCTTTAATCTCTCCTATTTCCCCATTATTTGTTACGTTTACACAGTTCCCACTTTTAACCTCTACCTCACCCTTGAGAGATTTCACTTCTACATTTCCTTCAAAAACCTTAACAGACACTGATCCTTTACTAGTAGTTACTTCAACATCGGAACGTATCTCTACTGTTATGTCCCCACTAGTTATCGAGACAGGTACTCCATGAGCCCCTACATGTGTTACTCCTGAGAGCTCAAAAGAATCTTTCTTAACAGTTAAAACGGTTTCACCAAGTATGTCTTGTACGAGAACTATTCTTAAGGATGATGAGTCTATTCTCAAGATAACTCCTCCACAACGCTTTAAGAATAGGTTCCTATCAGCGCTTCCTTGACCTATAATCTTATTTCCTACGTTCAAGATTGCTACTCCTACATCTTCTGAACCTTCAAGAATGTATGAATTCGTGCCTCCAGATACTTTAACAAAGCCCATTATTAAATAAGGTTTACCTGAAACCTTACCTTGAACTAAGTTTGCTTTATCATATAGCAAGTTAGGTAAAATAAAACCTCTATCTCGAGCACATTCTAGTATCCTGTTAACTTCATTCAGATCTTTAGCTATAGCTACCCTTATGTATATCCACTCATCTATTGTCCTTGGAGGTCTCTTGTATTTTCCCTTTACTGAGTACTTCCACTCTTGAAATGCATTAAACCATTTCTTCCAATCGAAGATATTTGATCTCTTTTGAGTCCCTTCGTGAAATACTCTTTGAAATACACGTGAGGTTTTAAGGAAATCTCTGTAAGCTCTAACTGCAAGACGAGGATCAGAAGGTTTAGATTCAAGGTTATAGAATGAGAGCCAGAACCCTGCTATTCTACCCTCAATTTCATTAGCCCTATCATGAGTGCCCTTGTAACCCGCTACATACCTATCATAAGGATCAGAGCCTAATTGACAATAGTCTATCATTAGGCAAGAGAAGAACTCTGCATGTCCCTCATCATAAGCTACTTCTAGAGAAGAAGGAGATGCAGTGTTCTTGTGTTCCCCGCCAATAAGACAGCTAATTCCTGGATCTGGAATCAGTTTATCTTTTACAGCATGCCCCCATTCATGGAATACTGTTTGAAGATCTCTAGGAAGAACTCTTTTATTTCTTACTTTATCTCCATAGATTTGATATGCACTCTCCGAGTATTTAATAGTACCTATAGTGGGATTATATTCATCACTTCCTGTCCCATAGCGTGTTTTTATTGAGGCTATCTCCTTGATTTCACGTTCACTTACTACCCCAGTGCTTCTTAAAAACGATATAACTTCGCTCTTAGCGTAATTATCCCAACTTATAACACTCCTTAAAGTCACGTATATTGTGTTACCCCTATACTCAATCTTCATTGATCGATAACTCTTAGGCTTAATATTGCCTTTGTCATTAACTTCGATTTGAAGCCTATTTAAGGGATATAAATATGGTGAACCATATTTCTCTTTTAATGTTTCATCCTCTTTATTGAAGCGTAGACTATAAGTTCCTGGAATGGGCTTTCCATTTTCATCTAACCATGGAATGTTACCCACCAAGCGTCCCATATTGTCTAACTTGAGGTAGACTAAGCCTTTTCTGGTAGTAACCACAACTTCGAGATCCTTTATGTATTGTATATTTAAAGAACCATCGTCGCTAATTACCTCTTCATAGAATACTAAGGGAGATGCCGTTCCAACAGATGTGTCACACCTTGTATACGCTCTAAGTGGAGTTGTAGAGCGTGTTACATTAACTTGACTTAAGATTGTAGACAGCCCAAGGACAATAGCTACATCTATCATGACGAAGTTTTCATAGCATGGGGCTATGTAGGAGTTTAAAGATAGAGTGTATGTATCTTTTCCTCTGTTACTTGGACTTAACTCTACTTCTACTCGACTTTCTGTTATGTATTTTGGAGTTACTAATCTTCTAACGACAAGGTATAAGGTAGCTGAAGCGTTGGGACACACATTACTCCATTCTGCATCAATAGTTACATCTATTCTGAATTTGAGCACAACATCACCAACATTTTTTGTAGCTAAGGGTATACCAGGTATCGTCAAAAGAGCCGGTGGAACCTCACTTATGCTCTTAGCCTTATCCAGATAGTGAAAGCCTATGCTACTTATTGACACTTTCGCATCGTAGCCGTGTCCTCTTACTACGAGGTATTCTATACAATCATTATGCGCATCACTAGGATTGTGAGCGAACTTAGGTAAGCCTACTACTAGAAGTACACTTCTAGGATTATTTCCTTCTCCAATGAGAGGTGCAAGGTATAGAGTAAAGCTAAATTTGACTGTTCCTGCAACAGTTCCTTCACTTTCTTTTAGCTCATAAGTCCATAGGATAAAACTCCTCTGATTCCCACATACGATGATTATCTCTATCTTTCTGTGTAGCGAGGCATTAACGTTGTATGATAACACACCGTCGAACTTTACATCAACATCTGTGGGTATTAACGTACCAGGAGTAGGCATTATCGACTCGAACCTGACCTTAGAGAAGTCTTCTTCCTCTTCATAACCCTGCACAGAATGAATAGGCACTAGTGAAATGGTATTTAGAGTTATGATTACTAGAAGCGATAGGGCAATTAATCCTTCTCTTCTAAACAGGTTACTCCACCTCCAATTTCTACTTAGAAGTAAGGGAAAACAGTCCTACCTCATATGGTTAGGAAAGCTTCCACTTACTTCAGTACTCAGGTGAATATGTGATTTAAAAACATTTCCATATTTGGCGATACATTTATATAACGGTATAAATAATTCTTTATACGTATAACTATTAATTTAGGTGTTAGGCGTGTGCCCAGCCTTGAGATTAAGAATGTTAAGGAGCTTCTGGAGGTGCTAAAAGTGCTAGCGAATCCAACTAGGTTAAGGATAATAGCACTCTTATCAGAAAGACCAATGTACGTATCAGAGATAGCTAGAGAGCTTAGAATGCCTTACCCATTAGTCCATCTTTACTTGACTAAGCTCGAAGAAATAGGAATGGTCGAGACCAGGTACGAGTTCATAAAGTCTGAAAAGCCCCACGTCAGGAAGTACTGTGAGCTTAAGGACTTCAAGATAGTAATCTCTCCTGAAATCATAAAGAAATTATTTTATGGTGATGAAGATGGTGAGAGCTAGTATCTACATCTTAGGAATAGTAGCTATGGTAGTTGCCTTAGGATTTGGTTTGCCTTATGTTGCTCTAAATTACATGGTGTTTCAT
>Ga0180302_10000648_pt1 | contig 15710 bp, 15 predicted proteins | sample GuaBasSediGuay17_FD_121794 | JGI IMG/M metagenome (GOLD analysis project Ga0180302, IMG submission 121794) | Subseafloor sediment microbial communities from Guaymas Basin, Gulf of California, Mexico - Guay17, Core 4571-4, 12-15 cm | ecosystem: Environmental > Aquatic > Marine > Hydrothermal... | reverse complement strand
GAGTACGCCTGGAGAATGCTTAGAGAAGGCATGATGACACAGGTTTTTGTAGCAGAGAGTAAGGGGATGACTGTCATAGTTGCGGAGTTCCCCTCTGAGGTGAGGGAAAGTGGAAGTTGAGAAGTACTTCGTGGAGAGAGACGAGTTGGAAGCCGAGGAGTACCGTGAGCTCCTCAATAAAGCTAGAGAAAAGCTGAAGAGCCTAGATAAACTCAGGTACATCTCGTTCATAATGTTAAAGCCTGATGCTGTAGCTAGGGGGCTTGTAAACAAGATCCTATCAGAGTTTCACAGCAGAGGTATATATCCGGTGAAAGGAAAGATTGTCCAGATGGGAAGCAGGGAAATAGATGAGCTCTACAAGTTTGTGAAGATAAAGTACGCAGATAGCTGGTGGGTTATGCCTAAGGTCTTTAGGCTGGCTCCATGTGTCCCGTGTATCGTAGTGGGAGACCCGAGGGAATATGATACTCTGTCTCACAGGATAAGAGCCGAGATAGGACCTACAACACCAGCAGCAGGGGGGCCTAACCACATGAGGTACATGTTTAAGGGAGGAAATAGGGTCTTTAATCTGATACACGCGGGGGATGACCCGGCTGCTAGCCTAAGGGAGGCTTTAGTCTTCTTCACATGGGATGAGATAGCTGAAGTGCTTAACAAGCTGGATCTGAGCTCTTTAAGTGAGACTGGTGAGTGGAGAGCCCCAGAGGAGATCAGCCGCTATGAGTTTAGTGACGATATAGGGCTTGCTAGCGTCTTGGCTAGAGTTAAGGAGAGAGCAGCTGAAGTTATAGAGAAGTGCATCGGAGAAGAGCTTAAAGAGCTTAGAAAGCTACTTAGCGATGAGAGAAAGTGCAGCACAGAGGAAATAAGCGAAATCAGGAGAAGGCTCAGGGAAGTATGGTCTAGGGAAAGCGAGGTACTAGCAGAGGCAGCTCGTATAGTCGAAGAGAAAGCTCGTAGCATCCTCAGAGAAGCTGAGAGCATTGAAACAAAAAGAAAGGAGGTTGAGAACGCGGTTAACGCCCTTGATGCAATAGAGGTCTTTAGAAGCCTTTTGAGCGAGAGGAGCATAATAAGTGATAGGTTTGAGGTCATGCTAGCTAAGGCCATAAGGCTAGGACTCGTGAAATCAGACTGGGAGGAGGCTTTTCTCCACACCTACTGGGCTACAGGCAAGCAGATGCTTAAAGACCTCATGGAGAAGAAAGGAGAAGACGCTATTTAGAGCGTCAATGCTTAAAAAGGCAGCCATCAGACTAAGACTAGGGATAATTAGGTGGGCAGATGAGCACAACTCCTAGGAAGCTCATATTAAGGGTCGAGGACATAAGGAGACAGGAAGATTTTGGGCGCGGAATTGCAAGGATGGACGCATTAGCTATGCGTAAGCTGGCGCTTAGAGCAGGCGACTTCGCCAGAATTAGAGGAGAAAGAGTATCTCATGTAAAAGTCCTACCTTCCACACCAGATGATAATGGCAGACTTGTGATAAGGCTGGACAAGTTTATTAGAAGAAACATAGGAGCTTCGTTGGGCTCTAAGGTTGAGGTTGAGAAAGCCATAGTGAGAGAGGCTACTAGGGTTATTCTCGCTGCAAAGGAGCCCATACCCAATAGGACGGACTTCGCGAGATGGGTTAAGAGGAGACTGCTAGATCAAGCGGTGACAAGAGGCGACATCATACATATACCAACGCTGACAAACTTCATCCCATTTGCTGTTACCGTCGTTAAGCCAGATGGTGTTGGTAAGGTCACAGAGAGAACCATTGTCGAGATAAGCGAGAGGCTGGCTGCGGCAGGAGAGATAACGGTCCCGTCAGTGACGTATGAGGACATCGGTGGACTTAAGGAGGAGATAGAGAGGATAAGAGAGATGGTGGAGCTCCCTCTAAAGCACCCTGAGCTCTTTAGGAGAGTAGGGATAGATCCACCGAAGGGGGTACTCCTCTATGGACCACCAGGCTGTGGCAAGACTCTGATAGCTAAAGCTGTGGCAAATGAGAGCGGAGCCCACTTCATATCAATACAGGGCCCAGAGATAATGAGCAAGTTCTATGGTGAGTCGGAGAAGAGGCTAAGGGAGATATTTGAGGAAGCACAGAGAAATGCTCCGTCCATAATATTCATAGATGAGATAGACTCCATAGCCCCGAAGAGAGAGGAGGTTACTGGAGAAGTTGAGAGGAGAGTTGTAGCTCAGCTGCTTAGCTTGATGGATGGACTTCAAGGGCGTGGAGAAGTAATAGTAATAGGTGCAACAAACAGACCAGACGCCCTTGATCCAGCGCTCAGAAGGCCAGGTAGATTTGACAGAGAAATAGAGATAGGTGTGCCAACAGTTGAAGGCAGAAAGGAGATACTCCAAATACATACCAGAAACATGCCACTTGCTAAGGATGTAGACTTAGATGAGCTGGCTAGGATAACTCACGGGTTCGTGGGAGCTGATCTAGCAGCACTATGTAGAGAGGCGGCTATGGCAGCGCTCAGGAGGTATCTACCAGAGATAGACTTAGACCAGGAGATGATACCAACAGAGGTCTTGGAGAAGATAGAGGTCCAGATGAGAGACTTTAAGGAGGCTCTTAAGGTTGTACAGCCTTCAGCGCTGAGAGAAGTAAGGCTGGAAGTACCTAATGTCAAGTGGAGTGATATAGGTGGGCTTGACGACGTGAAGGGGGAGTTAATTGAGGTCGTTGAGTGGCCTCTTAAGTACCCAGAGAGCTTCTCCAGGCTAGGAATAGCCCCACCGAGGGGAGTACTCCTCTATGGACCACCAGGCTGCGGCAAAACACTGCTGGCCAAAGCTGTTGCAACAGAAAGCGAAGCCAATTTCATAGCAGTCAAGGGCCCAGAGATCATGTCCAAGTGGGTTGGCGAGTCAGAGAAGGCCATAAGAGAGATATTTAGAAAGGCCAGGCAGGCTGCTCCATGCATAATATTCATGGATGAGATAGATGCCATAGTTCCCGTTAGAGGGGCAGGCTACGGTGACTCTAGAGTGACAGAGAGAGTGATAAGCCAGCTTCTCACTGAGATGGATGGCATGCAGATGCTTAAAGACGTGGTAGTCATAGGAGCAACAAACCGGCCTGACATACTTGATCCAGCTGTCCTAAGGCCAGGTAGACTTGAGCGGCTCATATACGTTCCTCCACCGGACTATAACGGCAGACTTGAGATACTGAAGGTACATACACGTAAGATGCCGTTGGCAGAGGACGTGGATCTAGCTGATATAGCTAGGAGGACAGAAGGATATTCAGGAGCAGATCTTGAGGCAGTAGTCAGAGAAGCTGGGCTTCAAGCGCTTAGGGAGGACATAAATGCAAAGAAAGTACATGGCAAGCATTTTGAAAAGGCATTAGAGAGAATAAAGCCGAGCTTAACCAAGGAACTCATAAAGTTCTATGAAACAATAGCTAGGAGGATCAAGAGAGTAGAATTCAAGCCTACAGAGATAGAAAGCTACATGTAGGAGCTCTATAAACTTTTTAAAAACAATACAGCATGGAGTAGTAGGCGCCACCGTAGCTCAGCTGGTTAGAGCGCCCGGCTGTTAACCGGGCGGTCGCCGGTTCGAACTCCTATGAAAGTCCGGCCGGTGGCGCCTATCCAACAACATTTTTAGACACATGCTGAGTCCTCACTGGGGGTTCAGTGAGTACTAGGGTTCATCTCGAGATGCTCATAAGGTATAGGCTCTCTAAGAACCCATTTAGCAGAGAGGCGGAGAGGAGTTTAGCATCTTTTCAGCAAATACTCGTCAGAGAAGCAGCAGATAACGTGCTTGACTTGGCTGTATCTGAAGCCTTGCTGGGAGAAGGAGCTTTACTGGTGGTTGTAGCAGGAGATAGGGGAGCCGGTAGGACACTCCGCCTCAAAGTCGTTAGAGAAAAGTTCGAAGGAAGGGAGGGAACTGGGATATACATCTCTGTTAGGCCAGATGAAAGAGAGGAGTTTGTGTTCAGAATGGTAGAGCAGTCGCTAGATGCAAGCAGAGGATTAAAGCAGGCTATTAGAAGGAGAATACTGTCGTTACACCTGCTGAGGAGTAAGGCAGTAAGCGAGCTTGGAACACCGACTGAAACAGCTGAGCTAATCTTAGGCAGCATAAAGAGCAATGTACCAGCTTTTCTGCTGATAGATGACTTCTACAATCTTTTCTTTGAAACTAAGCTCTGGAGGACATACGTCATGGAGATGTTGAGGCACATAGTCTCCTCTGTGCCTGAGGGAGTGCTTACAGCGATTGCAGTGAGCAAGGAGGTACTTGATGAGATTAGAGCAGAGCAACCTGCGTTCTACTCTAGAATACATGAAAAAGTAGAGCTGGCGCCTCTAGACCTCGAGAGAGCTATGAAGCTTGTTGCAAAAAGGATTTCAGCATTTAGGTTAGAGGACGTGGGGGACCCTCTTTACCCCTTTACTGAGGAGTTTATTGGGGAAGCCCTGAGGCTAAGCAACGGAAACCCGGAGGAGCTGCTCAGATTACTCAATACAGGGATGTTGCTAGCCTATAAGGCTGGCAAGCATAGAGTAGACGCTGAGGTATCAGAAGCTCTTGCAGAAGTCTTTGATGTAACAGATGTAACTGAGAAGCTGCCAGAGGAAGCTAAGAGAGAAGCAAGATTCATACTGACAAACATACTGGACAGGGAGTTTCACATAGTTACCGTGGCTAGAGCTCTAGAGGTGCCTCCCTCAGTCGAGTATGGAAGGTTAGAGCTCTTAGTAGACTCAGGGTTCTTGATCAAAACCGGTGAGAATAGATATAGACTCCACCCGAGGTACGCTGAAAAAATAGGTAAGGTTACCCGGGCAATCTTGAGCATAAGGTGATTGGCATGGAGATTAGTGACATAGTTGCTCAAGCTGCCAGTGAAGGAAGAAGCATACTCAATGAATATGAGGCAAAGACCGTGTTAAAGAGGCACAGCATACCTACAACTGAAATAAAGCTCGCTAGGACTCTTAGCGAGGCTCTTAAAGCAGCTAAAGAGATAGGATACCCTGTAGTCATGAAGGTAGTCTCTCCTGAAATAACCCACAAAACAGATGTCGGGGGGGTTGTGCTGAACATTGATAGCGACGAAAAGCTAGCGGAAGAGTATGAGCTGATGCTCAAGAGAGTCAGGGAGGCAGCAGGAGATGTGAAGATACTTGGAGTTACGGTGCAAGAGCAGGTTGATAGAGGGGTAGAGCTCATGATTGGAGCTATAAGAGACCCCCAGTTTGGTCCCGTGTTAGCTCTTGGAATAGGCGGAGTATTCGTGGAGGTATATGGTGATGTAGCTTATAGAGTAGCTCCAGTGAGTAGAGATGATGTACTGGACATGATAAGCGAGCTGAAAGGCAGAAAACTGCTAGAAGGATTTCGTGGGCTTCCACCAGTGGACCTGGAGGCAGTCATTAGCATGATGCTTAAAATATCTGACATGATCATTGAACATGAAGAGATAGCAGAGATGGATTTAAACCCGGTAATATTTAGAGGCAGCGCAGGCAAGGTTGTAGATGCTAGGGTGAGGATAGTTGCCTAAGAGGATAAGGGACCTTTATGATAAGCACGTGTATACTACTGGAGGAAAGCTCCTGGGAATAGCTGTGGACTTCATAATAGACACAGATGAAAGAAGACTGGTTGAAATCGAGATCCAGCCAGAAGACGAGCCAGAGACATTCAAAGTCCCGTTTTCCAGCGTAATCGGGTGTGAAGACGTGTTTATAGTTAAGAGCGAGGAGGAGCTAGTTTAGTGAGAAGGCTAGTTAACCTATACAGAGCCTCCCAGAGGTCATGAGAGTCTAAAACACCTCCTCCCCTCTGTTGGAGAGAAGCGATGGAGAGCAAGTATACCATAGAAGAAACCCTCCCTATAGAAGTGGAGTGCTCGAGAACAAGAAACCTACCAAGCCTCTCATAAAGAGCCTTCACATATACTGCCTTAAACTTCATGAAATCTACCAGATACCGCTGGGATACCCCCGTTAGCCTGAGGGGCTGAGTAAGCTGCCCAGCTAACTGCGATACAACATCTTCAACGGCATCAAGCTTACCTGAAGCTGCCAGCAGGCAGTATATAAGCTTAGTGGCTTCATACTCTGGCCTAGCACCTAAACCAGCTTGCCTGAGAAGTGGAAGTCTTGGGAATAAGCTGGCTACCCTCTTGAGCTCAGCTGTGGTATTAGAATTTATTCTCATGGTAGAGGCATCTGCTAGAAGCTGAGACCTTACTATGGCGTTTAGCGAGTAAAGCAACTTTACCTCACTCTCAGACACAGAAGGAACCTTCTCAGCTATATCAAGAGCCTTTAGTAGCACATCCTTGCTTATCTCCCTAGAGCCACCCATCAATAGTAGTGATATGAAAGCTAAAAGCGAGTACAGTCCGGATATGGTGGAGAGCACATCTTCACCTGAGAAAACCTCTTTAAACTCGGTTAAAACCTCTTTAGTGATATTAGCCTGTAGCCTGACCGCCTCACGCGAGTACCTAACACCATATGATTCTCTTATCATACGAGAGAAGTCACAAAGGGGGTATGCTAAAGAGACCCTTAATCCAGCTTCAGGTACCTTGAGCAGCTCTCTCACTGGCAGGCCAGATAGTAGAGCAAGCAAGGACTCAGCAGCCAGCAGCTCGCGGCGAGAAACTTCTTCAACAGAGAACCTACTGGCTAGCAATCTGGATGTGAAAAGCAGAGCTTGAGCTGCTCTATCTGGTGTGAGCAAAGGCTTGAGCGCAGGAGTGACACCACTTACCTGAGTTCTGACTATATTCAGTGCAGAGGTCATAGTCTTCTTATCTACCCTAACAGGTGACACTAGCTTGATGACATCTATTACTGGCATTTGAAAGCTATACTTTGTAGAGACAGCTTTAAAGCTACCGGCTACTAGGGAGATGATCCAGATGAGTGAGGTCGACAAAAGCCTAGAGCACATAGAGAAGCTACTAGAGGAAAAGAGAGCCCTGACAAAGGAGATGGAAAAGGCAAGAAATATGAGAGATCAGTTTAACATGAAGGTAAAAGAGAGAGCTGAGAAGAGGAGGCAGCTTATAGACGAGCTGCGGAAGCTTGACAACCAGCTCAAGCAACTAATAAGTAAGAGACAAGAGCTCAGCAAAGAGATAGAGGAACTCAATAAGAAGAAGGAGGAAGCCTTCAACAGGTATAAAGAGGGGATAGAGGAAGCTAGGAGGCTAAAGCAGCAATATAATGAAATAATAAGCGAAATAGACGGAAACCCCTCGCAAATACTCTTTAAGATACGTGAACTTGAGAGAAACATCAACGAGGGGAGAGTCCCCCTAGAACGCGAGCATGAAGTTGTTATGAGGATATCAAAACTCGAGCAGGATTATAGGAAATACAAGAAAGCCTTAGAGACGAAAAGGATGGCAGAACTGAGGTATATCGAGGCTTCGAAATGGAGGACACTAGCAATGACCTTGAAAGAGAACATCGCTAAGCTCAGAGAAGAAAAGGCAGCAATAAGAGAGGAAATAGGCAAAATAGTCAAGGAGAAAGATAAAAAGAGGGAGGAGATAGAGAGGATAAGCAGGGAAATAAGCGAGATAAAGGGGGAGAGCGACAAATACCACCAGACATATCTAGAGTACAAGAAGAAAATTGGAGAGATTACAGCTAAGATAAGGAGCATCATAGAGGGGGTTGAAAAGGAAAGGGAGGAGGAAGAGAAAAAAATAAGTAGGAAGCTAGTAGATGAAATAATGGAGAAAGTGAGAAAGAAAGAGAAGCTTGAGTACTGGGAGTTCTGCCTACTCGTCAGGGAGGGGAGGATTTAGCAAATGGAGAGCAAAAGGAGAATATTAGTCCTGTGTGTGGATAGAGACGACGACTTAGGGAGGAAAACCGGAATCAGAGGACCTGTAATAGGTAGAGAGGAGAACCTTAAGGCAGCTAACAGGCTAATACTTGAAGATCCAGAGGAATCTGATGCTAACGCCATTTTCGCAGCAGTTAAGACCCACGATGAGCTGGCCAAGAGGTATGGAGAAGACTCTGTTGAAGTCGCCACCTTGACAGGGCACTATAGGAGGGGGCTCATAGCAGACGACGAAATACGGAGGCAGATAAGAGAGGTGTTAGCCAAGTTCCCCGCCGAAGAGGCTGTTTTTGTCTCAGATGGAGCAGATGACGAGCATATACTGCCTTTGCTAGCAGGATACGTGAAGACTTTCTCACTTAAGAGGATAATAGTCCAACAGAGTAAGGAACTTGAAACTACATATGTCATTCTGAGAAGATACATCTCAGAAAAGCTACTTGCAAACAGGGCCTTTAGAGCAGCCTTCATAGGGGTCCCAGGGTTTCTCCTTCTTCTATACTCTATGCTGTCCTTAGCCGGGCTACAGGCTTATCTAAAGCTCGGTTTCATAGGGTTTATGGGTGCTGTGCTTACGATATTCGGATTTGGACTGCAGCCTATGCTAGGGAGACTAAAAAGAGACGTGGGAGGCAAGTTGGGAGTGTTTACACTAACAATAGGGGGAGCACTGCTCGCTATAAGCGTGTATACCGGGTACCTGAGAGCAGAGGGAGCTCCATTAAACATCAGGTTCATACAGCTTGTTTTAAATGTACTCGAGAATACGCTTGGATACATCATCTTCTCGATGATAATAGGGCTATCAGGAGTTGCCGCTGGGAGCATTATAGAGAAGAGGAGGAGGCGAGCAGAGAGTAACATTGCAGCAATGATAATGTTAGGGCTAACATACCCTGCATTGAAGGCAATAATAGAGTTCATGCGGGGAGAAAAGTCAATATACTACCTTTCTATAGTGCTTGGGACTGTGACCCTAGCTGCGGTAGCTTCCTTCATAGCTTTACACGTGATTCTGCTTAGGATCATCAAGGGCAAAAATGGTGAAGGAGACTAGGCTCGAGCTGCTATCTCAGAGAGGTTTATAGTTTCATCAGCTGTCTTCCTGAGCGCTACAGAAAACCCTGGCTCTGATCCTATTACAACGACGTCCTTACCTCGCTCTTTTGCAAGAGCCAATAGAGGAGCATAGCCTGCATCTCTTACAACAAACACGATCACATCTATTTGGTCGTTGCTTATAATATCCATAGCCTCCATTGTTAGAGATACCTCCACCTTACCAGGGGTCACAATAGGCGTGAAACCAGTGTTGGATACAGCATCAATTAGCTTATCTGAAGCATACTTGTTGAGGATTACTTTAGCAACCCTTATTCTGCCGTAGTTGCTAGCTATCCTAAAGATGTCAGACAGATCAACCTGAGGGGATAGATCCTTCCTTAGAATGTTAGGACCATCTACTAGAACCGCAACCTCCTTCTCCTTCTCCTTCCTCCTTTTTGCCAGCCCCTTTATTATCGCTGATAGCTCTCTTACCGAGCTCAAGATCCCAGCTCAAGAAACTTGGATAAGGGGTATCTTATAAAGGTAAATACATAGCGTAAGAAGCTGAGAGAGTGGGTAGTCTTGGCTAGAGTGGTTAAGAGGAGACTTCAGGTTGTAGGTAGGTCAACGCTGGCTGTGACCTTGCCATCTGAGTGGGTAAAGAGGCTGAAGCTAAAGAAGGGTGAGGAAGTAGCCTTGATAGTACATGAGAACTCACTTACAGTCATGCCTTTAAGGAGAGGAGAGAGGGAGAAGGTAGCAGAAATATCCATAGACAGGGACCGCATTATACTAGAGAGACAGCTCCTCACACACTACCTTTCTGGGTACACCACTATAGTGATAAGGTCGCATAGGCCCCTCACATTGGATGAGAAGCAGAGTATAGGGAGGCTCTTAAGCAGGCTTGCTGGGCTAGAGATAGTGGAGGAGAAAGCTGATTTAGTCGTAATAAAAGACATATCAGATCCAACAGTGCTTCCAGTTAAGCAGGTTATTAAGAAAATGCACGAGATAGCTCTCTCGATGCAGATGGATGCTGTGACCTCGCTGATAAAATGTGATAGAATGCTGGCTGAAGACGTCATATCAAGAGATAAGATAGTTGACCGGCTGTACTTTCTAGTAGTTAAGCAGCTGAGAGCAGCATCTGCAGACCCTTTGCTTGCAGCTAAGCTCAATATTACCCCATTAGAATGCCTAGATTTAAGAACCATAGCTAAGAGCATAGAGAACATGGGAGATTACGCGGAAGAGATAGGAGCATTAGCACTAGAGGAGTGCAGCAGAGAGGTAAGAGAGTTCTCAAATGAGCTTATAGACTTGAGCAAGCATATCTACAGCATACACAGCAAGGCTATGGAGTCCCTAATGGAGAGGGACGTGGTACTCGCTGAGAGCGTCATTGCCATGGAAGCAGAGTTTAAAGAGAAAGCATCCAAGCTGATAGAGCTCATAGCCAAGAAGTCAGATGGAATGTTAGTTAAGATGCATAGAGTTATCGACAATTTGAGAAGAATAGCAGAATGCGGGAGAGATATCGCGGACATAGTCGTCCCGTGAACAGCATGCAATGCACAATAGCACGCTAAGGGCTAGCTTATCGTGACTTCAACGTCACTGCTAGAAGGCTAGCAAAAGCATGAAACCTCTTTTGAACGCAAACTAAAAAGCATAGAAACCTTTTAATATGCCCTATATTACCAATCTACTGGTAGCCCCGTGGTGTAGCTGGCCAAGCATGGCGTGCACTGCCCATAAGGCTCTGGACCCGCAGACGTCGGAGGAATCCGGCGGGTTCGAATCCGACCGGGGCTACCACCTACTTAATAATCTCTATGAGCTTTGCTTGTCTCTTTGGTAGCAGTAAGTTAAGAAGCTCCTCTTTTTTGAGTATTCTAGCCTCCAATCCCCGGATTGCAAGGGCTCTCCTAGAGTCCTCTGTAATGCGCAACGCGACCAAAAGCCCTCGAACCTCTCTGTTAGGAAAAGAAGCTTTAATGCTTTCCACGTATCTCTTTAGCTGGATAGCAGGAGCCTCGCCAGAGGCCTCTCTCTTGACTTCAATAACAACAAGTCTCCCCTGGGAGTCTTCACATAATAGGTCTGCTATCCCGAGGCTGGTTTTCTTCTGAAGCTTTACAACTCTCATCCCTGGCTCTATCATCGATGGGTCTCGCATTATAGCATCGTATATCGCAGACTCAGGTAGAGTAGAAGCCAGCTTTGCATCATCATGTAGCTTCATTGAGTAGAGCATGTATACCTTAGAGACTCTTAAAGTAACTACCTCTGAGGGCTTCTGCCTCAGCACCGTTATAACTAGCTGGTGACCTTCAATATGAAAGGAGAAGACGCTCCCGCTAGGCTGCCACATCACTGGTGTAGGAGAAACTGGCTGCTGTAGCTGCATAGAGGAGTCTTGCTTGATTATGAGGACCCTATCTCCCTCAGCTAAATAGGCCTCACCCCTACCAATATAAGATGCAGAGCATCTTGCAGCCAAGACTATGGTCTCTCTCCCAGCTAAGGACCTTAAGGCCTCGAGAACTTTGCTTAGCTGTGGCTGCTCCATCAGCATGCTCATCTACTAAGCCTTAAGACTCCAGGTAGAATAAGATTAGTGGAGAGATAGATGCCTAGAGTTAGTAGAGAGAAGCTCAAGGAAATATCGAACCTCATGAAAAGCAAGGATGCTATCAGGAATATCGGGATAATAGCCCACGTAGACCACGGGAAAACCACTCTAAGCGACAGACTTCTTTCTGCAGGGGGTATCATATCAGATGGGCTAGCTGGAACCCTACTGTACTTAGATTACCTTGAAGTGGAGAAGAAGAGAAGAATGACGGTGAAGTCGGCTAGCTGCACATTTATTTACAGTGGAAGCGATATGAAGCTGCTAGTGAACTTAGTCGACACACCAGGACACATAGACTTCAGCGGGTATGTTAGCAGGAGCTTGAGGTTAGTAGACTCTGTGATCTTAGTTGTAGACGCTGTCGAAGGAGTAATGGTGCAGACAGAGAACTACCTTAGGCTTGCCTTGAAGGAAATGGTTAAGCCTCTGCTGTTCATAAATAAGGTTGATAGGCTTATTCTCGAGCTGCAGTATAATGGAGATGAGATCAGAAAGAGGGTAGCTGAGATCATTGGAGATGTCAATCAGCTTATAGAGGCGTTCCTCCCAGAAAGGTACAGCAACTGGAGGATAAAGGCTGATAAGGGAATGATTCTTGGATCAGCGCTTGATGGCTGGGGGGTGACAGCTGAGATAGCTAGAGAAACAGGGGTTAGAATAAAGAACATAGTAGAAGCATATAGGAGAGGAGAGAAGCTGAGCAGCAAGCTACCACTTCACAAAGCAGTGATGATGGAGGTCTATAAGAGCGCCCCCTCTCCACTTGAAGCTCAAGCATACAGGGTAGCCGCCCTTTGGGATGGTAAACTTGGAGACGCCGAGAGAAAAGCTGTAGCAAGCTGCAGCGATGAAGGACCTCTGATAGCTGTCGTCGGTAACATAGACTTTGATAGCTCAGGTAGGCCTATACCCACGATTAGAATCTTCTCTGGAAGCATATCACATGGCACTGAGCTTTATCTGGTGGGGGCAGGAGCTAGAAGCAAGGTACAAGCTGTTTACATACCGGTAGGGAAGGGAAAAGCCCAGGTTGAGAGGGTATTAGCCGGGAATATAGCAGTATGCACCGGGATTAAGAAAGTCTTCTCTGGAGAGACGATAGTAGGCAGCGACGCTAGAGAGGTCAAACCTGTCGAGCCCCCATATTACCTATCGGAGCCTGTCGTATACGTGACAATAGAGCCTGAGAACCCTAGCGACGTTGAGAAGGTAACAGCCGAGCTGGAGAAGCTGAGGTTAAGAGAGCCTCTGATAGGCTATCAGGTGGATGAAGAAACCGGTGAGATCGTAGTACATGGGGTTGGAGAGCTTCAGCTTGAGATAGTGGCAGGGTTCATTGCTGAGATTGCACCTGTCAGAACTGGAGAGCCAACAGTAGTCCTACGTGAGAAAGCCACCGAGAACTCGGGGGACATAGCTGTAGTAAGCCCAGATGGAAGCTGTAAGCTAACACTAGTATGCCAGCCGATTGAAAGAGCACAGATGAATGGCGGCAACATTATAAAGACGGAAATGGAGTGCATTCTGAAAGCTCCCCACACACTAGAGGTAGACAGAGAGCTTATGCGCAGGGTACTTTTGGAATTCTCTAGGAGAGGCCCCCTCTGTGGGGAACCTGTGTGGAGAAGCTTCTTTGAGATCAAAGAAGCAGTCTGTAGGGGCAAGCTAAACGCTGCTCAGGTGCTGGCAGCTCTCGCAAGAGGGCTCATAAAGTCATTCTTAGCTGCTAAACCAATCTTATTCGAGCCTGTTGGTGAAATAGAAGTCTATACACCATTAGAGCTGGTCGGTGTAGTTGAGGGAGTACTTAGGAAGAGAAGGTGTAACATACACACAATAAGCTCTACAGGAGTATACTCGGTAGTTAAAGGGGAAATACCCTTATCCGAGACATTCGGGCTGTCTAGCGAGCTCAGAGCAGCAACATCCGGCAGAGCCATCTATACCATACAGCTCTCAGGTTATAGGCAGATGGAAAAAAGTGCAGCAGAGAGAGCTATGGAGGAAAGAAGAAGGAGAAGAGGGTACTTAAGTGGCTTAAGCTGAAAGCATTCTGCTAGCATGGACTAATGCTAAGTGGTCAAGTCACTGGAGGTAGGTTTCTAGGAGGAAGTAAGAGCATGAGTGAGGCATTAAAGCATCTCAAAGAAGTCCTCGTTGTGCTAGTTGAGCCGGAAGACCCGCTTAATATAGGGAGCGTGGCTAGAGTGATGAAGAACCTTGGATATAGGAGGCTAGTCCTCGTTAACCCGGTCAGCAATTGGAGGAAACGCGCTGAGGTAACGGCCAGGAGGGCAGTAGACGTGCTAGAGAAGGCTATGAAATATAATAGCCTTGCTGAAGCCATTGAAGGCAGTACACTGGTCATAGGGACGACAGCAAAGTCTGGGGGGCCGAGAGCCGTTGTTAGAAAGGTAATTGATGTCGACCTGTTTTTCAGCAGCTTTAAATGGTCACCCTCTGGAATGGCGATAGTGTTTGGCAGAGAGAGCATTGGGCTGAAAGTCGAAGAGCTAGCAATGTGCGATGTACTTGTTAGAGTACCAACCGACATGCAGTATCCTACCCTGAACTTAGCAGTAGCAGCAGCAATAATCCTCTATGAGCTAAGGAGAAGCTTGAGGCATAGAACTAAGCTTGCTAAGCCTCCCCATCCAAGGCTGAGGAAAGAGCTGATCATTTGCATAGAGAAACTTGCTGAGGCAGCAGGCTACCCTGAGTTCAAAAAGAGGAGCGCTGCCCTGCTGCTCAGGCGAGTACTTCTTAGGCGTGCCCCCCATATGCTAACCCATGAGGAGTGTGAAAGGATAGTTGGTTTATTAAAGAGAGTGACTAGGAGGATAGGGGAAAACCATGCCACTCAGGCCAGGGAGATGCGACAGACGTGTAAAGAGGCCATATACACGTAAAGAGTACATCAAAGGCCCTCCAGATCCGAAGATAAGAGTATTTGTAGGAGGAAGCTGGGATAAGGACTTCGAATACGCCTTAACAATCGTCGCAGACGCGGACATAGTTGTTAGAAGCAATGCACTAGAGGCCTTAAGAGTATTAACAATGAAGACATTCAACAAGCAGATAGGCTCAGAAAACTACAAGTATCAGGTGAGAGCCTATCCACATCACATAATAAGGAAGCATGCTCTAGCTGGAGTGCATAAAGCAGAAAGGCTACAGAAGGGCATGAGACTTGCCTTCGGGAGGCCTGAAGTAGCAGGAGCAATAGTCAGGAGGGGAAGACCTATACTTACTGTGTGGGTCAATAAAGAGCATTTAGAGCTTGCAAAGCGGCTCCTTCAAAGGGTGAAAGTAAAAGTCCCTCCTCCTACATCAGTTATAGTAGAGAGAGCAGCGTGAAGGCTATATGCCCTGCTAGCCACAGTAAAAGAAAGCCATCTGGTGAAAAAGAGCTAGAAATAGAGTTGGAGCATATAGAGGCTCCAGTGTACTCCAAGGTTGAGCTAGAGCAATATAGAACACCACCTTACATAGCAGCTAGGCTAGTATACTTTGCATGGAGAATGGGAGACATAGAGAAGAAGACTGTAGCAGACCTTGGATGTGGCACAGGAATCCTGGGCATCGCCTCAGCTATGATGGGAGCTAGCAAGATCATTTGTGTAGACATCGATAGGAGTATGCTTGCCCTTGCAATGAAGAATGCGAGAAGAATGCGTGTTATATGCTGTATGGAATTCATTCAAGCAGATCTCAGAGAGAAACTGGGTATAGAAGCTGATACGGTGGTCCAAAACCCACCTTTCGGCGTAAGGAGGAGGGGAGCTGATGTATTGTTTCTGAGGAGGGCTGTGGAGACGGCAAGAGTCGTTTATAGCATACATAAAAGGGCAACCAGAAAGTTCATACTTAGGAAGATAGAAGAGATAGGGGGCAGAGTGACCCATCTAATTGAGGCGGTAATGCCTATACCTCCAACGATGGACTTCCATAGAGAGCTTAGACATGAGGTTAATGTCGACATGATAAGGATTGAGGTGGTTAAATGAGTGTAGTGGTGCCTGGAGAAGAGCTAGGAGTAGCAGAGGCCTATATGGGAGGAGAAGGAACTTATCAGAGAGATGGTGTGATATGCGCTAAGTATGTTGGTGTACTAGAGGTGAGCGGCAGAAAGGTGAGGATACATAAAGTTAAAGAGCATGGG
>Ga0180302_10000647_pt1 | contig 15734 bp, 19 predicted proteins | sample GuaBasSediGuay17_FD_121794 | JGI IMG/M metagenome (GOLD analysis project Ga0180302, IMG submission 121794) | Subseafloor sediment microbial communities from Guaymas Basin, Gulf of California, Mexico - Guay17, Core 4571-4, 12-15 cm | ecosystem: Environmental > Aquatic > Marine > Hydrothermal... | reverse complement strand
ATACTGAAGTTTGAGAAGGATCTGTCTTTATGGAGGAAGGTAGGAATGGAGCTTGAGAGCAAATGCAAGAATTATAACATAGAATTCAGAGGGTTTTTTATACACAGCTCTAAGAAACACGAACGAAATTAGTGAAATCATTAAAATCGGTTTAATTTATTACTACCTTTTCTTAGAGATCTCTGGGATGTGAAGATGATAGAGGTTGAAGTGAAAGCCAGAATAAGTAATCTGAAGGAAATAAAGCGACGTATACTTAAATTAGGAGGAAAAAGAATCGGGTTACTAAGACAACTTGATGTGTACTTTAAGATGCCCCATGAAAAGTTTAGCCAACATATTGGTGTTTTAAGGGTAAGAAGAAGTAATAATATCTGCACTCTTACATACAAGGGACCCAGATTAGGTACTGAGGAAGCAAGAGAGGAAATCACTGTTACAATTAGTGACTTTGAAACTATGTTAGAAATACTTCATAAACTTGGATTAACAGAGTTAGTCAAAATCTCAAAAGATAGGGAGATCTATAAAGTAGATCACATTAAGATTTCTCTTGATACAGTAAAGGGGCTAGGTAATTTTATAGAACTTGAGCTAACAGTATCAAAATGTGAAGTAAGTGAAATACATACAAGGCTAATGCAACTTTTGGAAAAACTTGGTATTTCAAAGGATGCTATCGAACCATTAACATATTTGGAACTTTCACTAAAGCAATGGGAGAAAATGTCTCCGAGTTAGTACATAAAAAGATGCTAGTAGTCTATTAGTCATAAAGAGGACATATGGGGTCTATCTGGGAAAGGCCAGCTAAAAGCTCAAAAATACTAATATCCCTGTTTTTCCTCAGTATTTTGTACACATAATTTGCAATAGCATTAAATCTCGAACCACCACTACAGTCCATCATACAGCGTTTACATCTTACTCTCTTCTTAGTTATGTCATCAGCCATCTTTATAATGCTGGTCCTAGATTCCATTAATTCCCACATTTCCACATTCGGATCTAGAAGATTGCCAGCTTTGAGTAAATCAAACGGTTTAATTATTCCCCAAGGATCCATAAACAAATTGCCATTCCAATCTATTCCTATAGAGTGACGACCGGAGCTTAGAGGTAATGCAGAGAGGTGAATGTCTTTCCCCAGAATAAGTGCCGAGAAAATAGATTCTATTGAGTGATGGATATGTATATCATACATTTGCGATCTCTTCTTAATTCTCCATATATTAATAATTAATTTCGCGTAATCTTGACTACTTGGTACTAGATCTATATGTTCTTTCATTCTACCTACAGGCATGCACCTATGAATGCTATAATTTTTGACGCCGAGCTTATCAAGCATGAGTACGAATTTTGGTAACAAATTCAGATTTTCCTTCGTGGGAACGGAAGAAACTTCAAGTTTTCTTTGCAAGTCTCTATACCTAATAATCTCAGACGTTAACAAAAGCGCTTTTTCATAAGGATCTTTAACATTTGTTATCTTATCAGGATCCCTCCATTTATTATGATAGTACCTAAAACCATCAATACTTATTTCTATATTACCCACATAGTGTCTTAGTTCAAGTATATCATCCACATTATATACAGTTCCATTCGTACAAAAGTTGATATTTTCGGATCCAAAGAGCTTTGAGGAATATTTGATTATATCCTTAAAATCAGGCCTAAGCGTAGGCTCACCTCCCCCAAATGTAATTATCGTTCGCGGAAATTTCTTAGATTTAGAGTATTTATGGATCTTATCAAGAATAGTTATTACTTCATCGTAGGACAATTCGAAAATATTCGCATGTTCGGCGTTTTTACTCTTTAATAGGGGAGCGCACACAGCACAGTGAGCGCAATTGAGGTTACAGTATCTCGTTAAAGCAAAAACTACTCCAAAGAATTCCTTTCCTTTAACCTCACTCGCTCTTGCCTCCAAATACTCTCTGAGCTCGTCATACTCGTCCTCTCTTAGGTTAACTTTTTTCATTATATAGCATCTCAATTTTCTTCGTGTCTCTTTACTAAAGCCCACCGATCGAAAATACTCTCCACCATTCATAGTTATAGACCCTATTCCCTTCACCTTTCTTAAAGACTTTCTCAGTAATTTATATTTCTAATATATACAAGCATGAGGTCCTTTAGCTATAATATTCAGGAATCATCACGCATACAGATGAGTGCGCTGAGAAGGTATCTAATATGTCCTATTTGAATAGCCTATAAAAACAGCGAGGAGCAGGCCCTCATACAAGAGAAGATCCTGGTAATAATGGAAAGAATTGCTGGTGGCTGGAGATACTAGGAGATTATGGACGCAACTAACCCTTCTTTTCAATCTCCTTCAGCATGTAATACAGCTCTCTCTTCCATCTGGGAAATTTTCTGACTATCTCCTCATTCAAATTAGGAATTCTAATCTTTTTCACCTAATCACCTTGTTTCAATCAATCCTTGCTCCTTGACCTTTTCAAAAGCTCCTTGACCTTAACTGGCTTGATTCCAGCAACCTTGGAAATCTCCCTTAACCCTTTCTCTCCAACCTTTTCGATAACCTCCAAAAACTCCCCGAACCTTTCATCTTTGGGCGTAGCTTGAATGCGAGGGAATGGAGGTGGAGGCGAGGTGGGCTGCGCGAATCTTTCCCTCATTCTTGTAGTAAGCTTCTCCAGATTAACACGCCTTCTCTCTAGAGGAGGTAGGGTTAGGGTCTCGAATGGTCTTATCGGCTCTTCTCCGAATCTTGCTCTTAACTTTACAACAATAGATCCGTCTGGAAGGCTTGTTAGAATATTTGCTCTGCTTCATGTTTATGCTTCTTGTGAGAATAAGCGCGTCTTTCGCCCGAGACTCTGAAGATTATCTATAACCAGCAGAACCAGACTCCTTTCCTCCTTGGGTCTTAATGCGCAGTAAAACCATAGCTTCGTTATTATGGCTGATCCTATCATCTGCATATTTGTTTCGGTTATCTCAGCCTTTATTAGCCTCCAAATCACGATTTTGCCTAGTCGAAGTCTATGGTCGATTTCTTGTTGCAGAAAGGCATTTTAAGCAAGGCGTTTTTGACTAAGGAATCAACCTTGTTTATAGCTGAGTCGAGCCTTTCCTCTGGAATCTTCTTTAAGCTCTTTCATGAATTCCTTGAAGCTTTTGTGCTTGGCTATTTCTCCAAGCTTCTTTGTTTTGCCTGTCAGCACGTTCAATACGCCTTCAAAGGTTGGTCTGTCATCTTTTAGGTAAAGAATTCTGACAACATTTTGGAAGGTTCTGTTTAGGGAAGGCCCCCAGTATCTTTTTACCAAAAATCCTCTTCATCAGCTCAACCATTTGCCCAATTATTCTTTCAATCAGAATTTCCCTTTCATACTTACTCTCATATTTTGGCAACTCGAAAAAGTTAATGCTAAACCTAACTTTTAGAGGATCAAGCAAGATAACTTCGTTTGGAGAGACAGATTCAGCAATCTCATAGCTTAAGTCTCCATGCGGATCGATAACATGAGCGCAAATTCCTTTCTCCCTTACTTGAGTAATCATGTTTATTAGAAGAGAAGATTTACCAGTTCCGCTTGCTCCCAAAACGTAGACATGCCTTTAAAAATCTTTTAGAGGAATTGAAGCTTTTTCTATGGGCTTACCTCTAAACTTTACACAACCAATCTGAATTTCTTCGTTTGTTGAAACTGAATACTTCTTATACATTCTTGGTTTGGTTGGCAAATGGACAAGGCAAGCTAATTCTGATAAAAGGAAAGAACGAAGGTTTTCCTGTACTCTAGAGAGGGAAGGTATGTAGAGGATACTGGAGGATTTCCTAAGGTCAAAACTAGATGAATTGAGTATTAGAGAGACTAGAAGACATGAGGAAGAGTTGAAGAGGAGGATAAGAGAGAATAGATAAGATTAAAGAATACCTTGAGAGGTAGGGGATTCTCGTTCAGGAAGTTTTTAAACACTCCTAATATTGGTATGGAATTCACCTTTGAGTTCGTACTGGCATTCACTCTATTCTCTCTAGCACTAGCTACAGGATTCTACTGGATTGCCCTAGAATCCCTGCCCCAACCCCATCAATTAAATCCAAGAGCATTCTCATACCCAGTACACCTGACAGTCTATAGAGAGGGGGATGAGCTAGTAGTAGATAGTGTAGAGGGGTTCACAGTAGCCATTAGTATAGTATGCTTCAATCCAGATGGCTCATACAGAGTATACTCTGGGGAGACTGAAATCAGGCTACCAGTCTACAGTTTCGTAATAGCCTTCAGCGGATCGTGTATAGAGTACTGGGGTACACCACCAAGAGTAAGTGGGTATGTGGCACCGCATGGATTCTATCCAGAAAGACCAGACCCACCATACCTAAGGCTTGTAGGGGGTAGTATTGTAGAGATAAGACCAGAGGAGTGGGGTAGGGGAGCTTACGGTATCAGGAGGCTGGTAGTATTCGAGGGATGTGTAATGATTGGGGAGATTTAGTTTTCTAGATCTTATCCTCAAGTCTACTGAGGATTAGTTTCTTTCATCTCTCTCGGTAAGCCCTTTATCGTACGTCCCGTAGTTGAACTGATGGTGTACTACTGTCCAGAGTGCGGTACGAGGGTAAGAGTGCCCGTAAAGGCTTGGAGGTTCGGACATGTACTCATAGGACTGTATAAATGCCCTCTGTGTGGTAGGTTCTTTAAAAGAAGAGTAGTGATTGGGAGTAGGAGTGTTGAGAGGAGTTAGTGTCCTAGTCCTAATAGTACTCTATGCCTACATGGTACTACTAGTACAATTACCACTACTAATATCGAGAGTGAGGGAGAGTAATGGGTAGGAGTGGGCAGGTGTACTTGCTCGATGCGATAGCTGCTATCGTACTCCTACTGACCGTATGCATCCTGATATGTACAGTACTCAGAGTACACTTGACCAGAGTGTATACGCCTCCAGAGGGTGTGCTGGGCGTTATGGCTAGAGATCCCAGGTTTGTAGAAGCCGTGTATAGGGAGGATGTGAGAGTACTGGAGAGTATAGTCAAATCGTATGTTGGGGGCATGCCCTACAATCTAACAGTATATGCTGATGGTAGGAAGGTCTTGAGCATAGGTGGGGAGGTAGAGGGTGTATCGGCTGTCATCCAGCTGACTGGGTATGGGAGTAGGGTTGAGGAGAGGTTAGTTTGTCTGGTAGTGGGCGGTGGTTGATGGTACTTGATGCTGGAGAAGAGGAGGAGGGGAGAAAGGCAGAGAGGTTGGGTGAGATAATGACGGATGTACTTGTAGAGAAGCTCATAGAGAAGGAAGATATGGAGCTCACGGAAGAGGAGGAAAGGGAGTTAGTAGAGAGGGTTATAGAAAAGATTATTGAAGAGGATCTAGTCTAGGTTCTAACTATAATTCCCCATAAATCCATGACTATATCATTTTGTGATCTATCTAGGAGAACTACTCCCTCTCCACCCTAGTCTTCATAAGGACATCCGCAATACTCCTAAACCTAGTAGGTCTCCTCCTCCTAACCTCCTCCCTAACCTCAACCCTACCAACACCACCCGATGGTGTTCTCACTACCCTCTTAACTGGTGGGTGTGGAGGTACCCTCGGCATAGGTTCTGGAACTACCTCCTCTACTGGCTGTGTTGCTACTGCTGGCTGAGGCTGTGGTGTGGTAGATGTGGTCACTAGTGGTGCTCTCCTCCTTCTCCTCTTGTAGAGCTGGTATGCACCCACTAGGGATGGTGGTACTGCTAGTAGTGGTAGGTATGTGAGGTCTATCCTGTACTCCCTCTTCCCAATAGATACTACCCCACCCTCCCAGTATATGGTCTTCGAGAATGGTGTGCCCAGTACCTCAAATCTATAGACCGCATGGGGCATGTCCTCAAGTACGTAGGATGGCTCCCCAGTTAGGGTCCATGTGAAGTTTGTACCCACTAGAGTTATCTTCAGGGTTACCCCTCTAGGAGCTTCTACAACCATGTCCGAGACTAGTACTCTGAGCATCCAGTCCTTTCCAGTATCCAGAGTGAACTCTCCAACACATATCCCGAGCCTGTACACTCTAACCAGAACCTCAATCCTATTAGTCCGCACTCTATAGTGTGTGGTATTGTAGGGTTCGACAATACCACCCAGCACCACGACATGAACCTTCTCCGTAATACACTCACCATACTGGCTGGTAACCTTAATGTAGAACTCTATAGGCTGTGCTCTTACCCTAGGTATTGTCAATAGTACTATCGTTAGTAGGAGTATTATCGTCCTCCTCATACCTTATAGCACCTCACCCTAACCCTATCCATGCTAAGGCACTCGTACTCGACCTCGTAAACCCCATACCCCCATATCTCAACAGTACCCTCGAACTGAATGGATAGATCAACTCTTGAAGGCGAGTAGTCGGTCACCAGCTCCAGTTTCATGAAATCCCTAACAGACCCCAAGCCTACAGTAGTCCCCACGAACTCTATCCTACTATCAGTAAATCTAACACCAACACCACTCGGCAGTAGTACCCTAAACCTTACTCTTGAATTTGGTCTACAGTACACGGATGCGAGTCCAGATAGTAGTCTACCCGCTTCAAATACAGGCTGTGGTATGGATACAATGAGTAGAACCAGTACTAGGTATGCTAGTAGTCCAACGTACAGTAGTACGTAGTCCACACCCATAAGATCACCCTATAGTTATTGTAAAGCCCCTTGAGTCCTCGAATACGAGTACTCCTGTGTACTCGACCTCCACAGTACCGTTTACATACCTCCTCTCATCCACTATCTTCTTAGCATGAAACTCGTAAAATGTGGGAGTATCAGTACTAACCTTCAACCTCACATACTTGACCAGTCCGAGTACTGGATCCCTACGCTCACTCCTCTCTAGCACTTCTACCTTGAGCAGTACGTAGACCTCCTCCCAACCCCATGAGTAGTGTGCCCTAACCTTAGCCTCTTTGTGGTATTCCTCTTGAATATAGTAGTCCACTACAACCCTATCTGGTACTGGTGCTATCCTCTGGTCTAGTAATCTGTACTGGGATTCCAGCGTGGTCTGGAAGTCCTCTGAGGCTAGTGAATTAACGACCAGCCAGTACATGGTGATTAGGGCCTCCTCCCTACTCTCCTCCCTCAACACTACCGTATGAGAGACTGAGTGAATGGCAACCCATAGTAGTAATAGTATTGATACCACGTATGCTAGTAGGGTATAGTTCATACCGTACCTCCTTTTCCAACTATCAGTATAAGGGGTATTTAAAAGAAAAATCAGATTACCTTCGCACGATATACACACCTATGATAGCAAGATATGATACTGTGTACACAAACACCTAACCCGATTATAACCTAGCCCGACCATCGGAAATGACATCCAAAGGTATACCTAAGTTAACCAAGGGCAACCACACCTTATAAATCCCCTTTATAAACATTACAATGCAATTATGAGATCCCTCCAGTCAATAGAGATCACAATTGACACGGAAGTATGACCTCTCCTAGGGTTTCTAACCCCCTACCGTACAGAAGCTCACCCGTCCAAGTACGCTAGCACAGTGCTGAAGGTTGACCTTAGTTGTCTTGGGTATACCATTCTGCGGGTTAGTTTTAGATTAGGGTGCCCGTTTTCATGATAACTTGTGGCGACTCTAGTATCTGTTGATTGACCTTGGTATACCTCTGTCACCGGGTTTCCTTACGGGGTTTTTTGGTAGGGTCTGATCGACCTTGGTTGACCTAGGTCTCCGAGGGTATACATTCAGTGGAAGTTCCTGTAATATTTGAGTGGAGGTATAGTGGTAATTGTACAGCCATGTAAAATAGGAGCGGTCGTATGAAATTACGCGAAGTAAGTTATTCAAGAACCTTTAGTAACATTCTCTTAAATTCCCCTAATGATGATACAAATTTTTGGAGTAATGATGAGTAAAGGTCTTCCCATTTTGCAGGTGGATACTTCAACCCAAGCCTATTCATGATTTCCAATACCCTCCTGTCACTTGCCCTATGATAGGGGTAACTGCAATCTCTTAGCCTAACTAAATCCCTCCAGAACTCTATCACATCTTTAACTTCGTCTAGCAACCCACGTTCTCTTAGAAATTGCTCCACAAGTTTAATTCCCTTCCAATCTTCCCTATACTCCGAAACAAGTCTCCTCAGGACTTTTACATCTATATCTAGCACATTGTAGATATAGCCTATCTTAACGAAGAAGTCCTTCTCAGAAAAGCAAGGCGTACTTAATTCTACTATAGTTCTGGTATCAATCTTCATAACTTTCACGAGCTTCCTCTCACCTAGCAATTGAGTGAAGATAACATTTATCATCCTAACTTCGCTTTCGAATTCACTAATAATCCCCTTCTTTGTCCTCTCTTTTCTGAAAGAGCATGACTTATACATTTTCTTGAGCTCATCCAAAGTAAAGATTATTTCCTTCATTCGTCGGCACTTATAGTACTTATGGACTATTATGGGCTCTTCAGGTGATGGAAACTCCTCATCCACAAATTCCAAGCACTCGCAAGCTCTACAATCAAGCTCCTCGCTCACGCTGCCAGGCCTCCAGAAGCTTCTCCATAAGCTCATCAAAAGTATAGCCAGTCTTATCGACTATTTTCTTGAGCTTCAAGTATGTTTCACGCGATATTGCTATCCACGTCAGATTCCTATAATACTCCGAAAGCAGCTTCCTCCACTGCTCAACAGATAGTTTAGCCTCTCTTACGATCTCCTCTGTACTGGCCCTACCTCCTTCTATAAAAAGTCTCGGAGTGACTGTATAGGAAGGCGCAGATGGAGACGATTTGAACATACATAGTCCTCTCATTTTAAGCCTGAAGATTAACTCCTCACTTTGTATGACCTTCAGTCTCTCAAATATGGCGTTATTAACGTCTATAGTTAGCGGAAGATTAAATGTGATGTCCTTAACTTCTCGTCGAGGTAGAGGGAAAGGTGGTACCTGTATGGAACCTATAAGCATACTATCCTGACCGAGAACCAGGTAAGCATCAACCGACAAGTTACATATTGCATAATCATTGTCTGATCGATTCTGAATCCCAAGCTTAAACTTCAAAGTTGGTATTAAGGCATTGTAAACAGGTTCTACACTCAAAGTCCTAACGTCAAGATGGGTCAAGATATATCACCTCATGCTTTCGATTATTAGCCTAGCATCTTCCTCTGGGATGGGTTTTCTAAAGTTAGCAGGGCATCCTCTGAAGTAGACCTGCCACCTATCTTTACTCCTGATGAAGCTTAGCCTACCTACTAGCTCCTCAGCCTTAACCTTGCCATCCTTAACTAGCCTAGTCTTAACCCTATAAGGATAAAGGACCTTGCCTACCTCCCTCTCATCAGGCCATAGAGGTTTATCCTCCCTAAACCATTTACCGATAACTTCATAGGCACCTACAAAGCAGGCAGCATAATCGGGATCCCTGCACCTACTCTTCATCACATAGAAGATGATGATATCACCAGTCTTTATGAGATCTTCAAGATTCTCTCCGAAACCATATGTTAACTCACCGTGGCATGTGAGCCAGTTATCATACGTTATTGGAATAATCCAATATCTCACCATCCTATCCCCTTCTTAGGTAAATCATCCTAATAGTCGGGCTTCTTAAGTCTTCTAATAATCTGTTAACCAGCTGATTCCAGTCAAGTTCATCGTTAACCCACTTAACAACGTCATCAGTACGCTTTGAGAGGAACTTTAAGAATGATTGCCAAGTCCAGCCTTCCCTTGATAATGTATGCTTCCAGCCGCACCTAGTCCACAGGTAAGCGGGGAGCTTATTCCCAACCCAAGCTAAGAAGTCCTTTACATCCCAATCCCCATTAGCATATCTCCTTATCAAATCCCTCATCAACTTCTTGAGATCTGTAGGTTCAGGAGGAGCGCTTAAACTCATAATATCCCCATACCCCTATGGGAATTATGGTACATAAACTTATCTTGTATATTTAGTTAGTTATGGTAGTTAGTTAGTAGAGGAGTCCTTTTCTTTCGTAAGTTGAATTTATTATCCGATGTTCTATCTCCTTCACTTTACCTAGGGGATATATCCTCTCTAATTCTTTCCAAAACTCATCATCATGACTTAAAGACCTTAGCTTAAAGTGAATCAGCTCGTGTACTAGTAAATATCTCAGCGATTCTTCATCTAACTTCGAGGCAACTTCCCTGTTCAATCTTATGGTCTTTGTTTTAGGCGATATGGAAGCTATCTTACGCTTCATAGGACATAGTACTACTTTGAGCTTATCGTCTTCTATACCAAGGAGTCCCTTAGCTTCGTTGAATAGTCTCCTAAGCTGCTGCAGCATTCCTAACCACCCTCTCGAGCTCTGGCACGATAAACTCTTCCACAAGCTTATCGGTAAGTTTGGCTATCTCTGATGGTTTAATTTCCTTAACTTCCCTTAGGAGATCTCTTAAAAGTGAATTAGCAAGCTTCCTCTTATCTGTTGGCTTCACAAAATCCATCTTCTTTACCGAGATGATTCTCCTCATAGTCCTCCTAGTGTTAGCAAGTCTTAAGCTCACTTCCGCTCTTTTCAAGACTTCGCCTGCGATATAAACGCTTATCGCCTCACATACCTTATCTTCGAATGACTTACCTGCAATCCTACTGTCATAACTACGTTTCCACTCATCTAGTGCCTTAAGCTGTTCGAGGAAGATCTTCAGGTCTATCTTCCTCATTATCCACTGCCTTCTAAGCTCTTCAAGCCTTCTCAAGATCTCTCTGTAAATTGGATCATGGGAGTTACTTGCTAAGATGCTTCTTAAGTAGAAGTAGTAGTCAGCAACAACTCTTTGGAGGTCGCGCTTAGGCGGCGTTACCTTCATCATACTCGCTATAGTCTCAACATCTATCTTTGCTTCAGCGATCTTCTCGAATTCCTCTACGACTGTTTTAGAATAGATTAGCTCTGTAAGCTCCCTCCAAAACTCCTTGTCAAGCCTAATACGCTCTCTCCTAATCTTCTTCAAAATACTGCCGTAAACGAAAGCTAGTACCTGCATGTCTTCGAAATAGAATAACTTCTTAGGATGCGCCCCAATCGACCTATACAGCTTAATTATCCTACGCATATCGTTAACAAGCTCCTTCGCAGAAGCTACATCCTCTGACGCCTCCCTACTTGAGGCGTAGAGCGCTATAATGCCCACCTTTCTTTCAAACTCATCGCGGTCAAAACTACGCTTCTCCAATTGTCTTCTAAGGTAGTCTAAATCTATGGATACATCCTCACCTCCCAGCTTCAAGCTCCTTAACTTATTCCTAACACTTCTGAAAAGTCCCTCAAATTCTGCTACCTTCTCCTCTATCCTCATGAGTAGGTTCTCTTCAAAGTCCCTACGAATATCCTCCTCTGCCAAGAGATTATAGAGCGCTAGAGTCTTCGACAAATGCTCTAGAAGACCTATTGAATCAACTATTAAACCGAACTCTTTATCCCTGTAAGGTCTATTTACTCTGGCTATCGCTTGAAGTAGCCTGTGCTCGTATAGAGGCTTATCTAAGTACATTACCTTAAGCATGGGAGCATCAAAGCCTGATATCAACATGTCCGTAACGACTAGTATCCTAGGCTTATCCTCCTCTAAAAACTTCCTCTCAATCTCCCGGTTAATCTCATTCATATCGCTAATACCGTACCTTCTGATAAGCTCCTCACGATATTCGATTATCTCCCTGTCAGTGTCATTGTAGTTGTAGGTCATTACTACCTCAACCCAGCTCCTAGCTCTCTCACCATATTTCTTCAAGAGATGCTTGTCTAACGCACGCTTGTACCTCACACAAGCGACTCTGTTAACAGCAACAACCATAGCCTTGAATTTAAAGCCCTCTGTATCCTTCTCAAGCCTATCAACTAAGTATTTAGCAAGCCTATTTATCCTCTCTGGATTCATTAAGAATATCCTAATCTTATTAATGTACTTGCTTACGCGTCTGTACATGGTGTCTAGCTGCTCCGTAAGATCAATCCCTCTTTCACGAGCTTTCATGTACTCCTCTATGAAGCCCTTAAGCTCCTCCTCACTCAACCTTATCCTTATGCCTTCACCACCCACTTCCCCCTCTCCCACGGCATGGTATATCAGTTGTAGGGTGAAGCCATCTCTAATAGAATCCCTTATGAAGTACACGTCAAGATAGTACTCTCCCTTATGAGGGTAGGCGAACTCTATGAAGGTATTCCGCTCATGCTTAAATATTGGAGTTCCTGTAAAACCAAAAGCAAGAGCATTAGGAAGGGCAGTCTTTCTCATAGCAGCAAGAATGCCATATTGGGTTCTATGGGCTTCGTCTATTAATAGGAGTATGTTTCTCCCTTTAACCTGCCCAAGTTTCACTAAGTATTCAAGCTTCCCTTTATCATCTATTCTCTCCAAAACCCTCCTATACCTCTCGTACTCTTCAGGTTTCTCAGCTCTTAAGTATTCTAGATATTCATCACCCAACTTCCTAAGGAGATCTAGCAACCCTCTCGCGAATTCTCTCTCCTCTTCGCCAACACTCCTGCTTACACCTCTCCTAAACTTCTGGATTGTAGTAAGGTATACACCCCAGGCTATCGTGCCTCCACGAACCTCACTCTCCTTCATAACCCTTATCAAGTCGTGAAGTTTGCGTATGCTCTCGATCTTCTCGAAGAGCACCCTAAACTTCCTCTCCTCAATAGACTTGAGCATCCTCTCATGTTGCTCTTCTAAGTCTCTCCTATCGACGATGAAGAATATTACAGGCCTCTCCTTCCAGTACTTATCGAGATAGTAATTTGCTATGAAGAACATGATATAGGTCTTCCCACTTCCAAGCCAATGCCATATAAGCCCTCTGTTCTTTTTCCCTCCCCTCATGTACTTATCTATCCGCTCCATAGCCTTCTTAGCGGCATAGTATTGGTTATAGCGAGCGACAATTTTATCAAGAATCCCTTCACGACTTCTCCTGTAGAATACGAAGTATTTGATAAATTCTAAGAGCCTTCTAGGCTCAAGGATGTAGGTTACACCGAAACTCTCGACTACTTTGCCAGAATGATCTCTCTTCTCAATTAGCCACCTATACGCAGGTAAGTCACGCTCTGACCTGTCCCAATTAGGCAGAGTAGGAGTATACCTTTCCTCATCACCTACAGCAACACCAAACTGTACATATTTGAAAAGTTCGGGACTATACATCTCATAACGGCGAATTTGCTTGACAGCTTCTAGGTATGAGTACGGCTCTATAAGCCTCTTAACTTCAACAACTATTATCGGTACGCCGTTTATGTACAGTGTTATATCAGGCCTAATGTTCTCAGGAGAACCTCGGAACTTTGCCTCACAAAGATAGAAGAAGACATTGTTCTCAGGCCTCTCATAGTCTGTGAGCCGTATACTCACCTTCCTCTTACGCTTCCTAAGGTAGACCTCAACACCATACTTAAGGTAGTCAAGAACCCTAACTTCACTATCGCCACGAAGCCTATCCAAAACCTCATGAATGACCTCCTCTTCCTCCTCAACACTCAAATTAGCAAAAATGTCACGGTTAATCCTTCTAATAGCATCCCTTAATATGTTATCGAAGAAGAAGGAAACGAGATCGCCTTCCTTAAAATCAATGCTGTACTCCTTCAAATATTCTTTACCGTTGATCCAGCCTAGATGCTCAAGCCTAGCAACAAAACCCTCAACATCGGCAACCTCATAGCGAACACTCATAGTACCACCATGGTAATTTAGTCAATAGGCAAATCCTTAACACGAACCTTACCAGTAAGCAGAAGATTTGTAAGCTGAATCTTTAACTTTATTAACTTCTCCATATAGCCTAGTTCATACGTAAGTAATTGATCTACCGTAGAAAGAATTCTGACAAACTCATGTTGTTCGCTAATAGGTGGTAGAACCACTGGAATCTTTTTGACAAGCTTCATGTCTAAATGTAGCACATTAGTGCCCCTTGCTATAGATTTCATTTTCCTACGAATGGGTCTCCATAATAAGTAGTAGAACAAGTACTCAGGTAGAATTTTTGATTTATCAAAAATCAGTTTTACTAAGTCCATTGAATATGTCGCTTTTTCATTTAAGTTTTTAATTAGTAAGGGGGCTCCTATAATAAAACCTTTTGACATATCAGTAATTGCTATTAAAATATTCCCGTTTTGCAGAATAGCTTCAGAAGGAACTTTGACTGAATTTTTTAAATATACTACTGTTGTATATTTTCTCTTCCATCCACCCTCTTTTTCAAGATCCTTAATTGTTATAAACCTTATATTGCCACGACTATTAGTAATATCACTACGCCTATACGAAACACCTCGTTTAAACTTACATACACTTCCTAAATTAAGTATGCTCCATTCTTTTGGTATTTTTCCTATCTCTGTTTTCTTATACTCTTCGTGTCTTATTCCATGTGTCATTAGGTAGTCTAGTAGTGCTCGGCGTAGCTCCTCAACCCTATAGATAATAGCATCTGTCTTAGCAATAGTCTCATCAACTGTAAAAAGAATACTAGCAATCCTGCGTTGTTCATCAAGAGGAGGTATGGGTATTACGATGCTTTTTATATCTTTCACATATATATGGCTTCCTTTTACTTTCTCTTGTATGCTTCTACGTATAGGTTCTAATCTGAGTACTTGGAATACATAATAAGGATCTGCTTTACTCTGATTTATTTTAACACGTATTAATTCGCCAACGAAGAATATAGCTTTGAATTCTTTCGGTATATCCCTAACCATAGCAATCTTTTTACCTATGTGCTCCTTCGAATGTGCCGAACCAACAATTAATATATCATTTTCATCAACCTTATACTTAAGGAACTCTTTCACGTAACTCTCTTTAACAAACCCTTTTTCGTTTATATCCCAACGGATATAACCATTTTCTGTGAGATCTCTTACTTTAATTATCTTATAACAACCATTATCCGAGTATTGATAACTCCTAGGAGTTTTCCCGTGATCTATCATTACTGTAATTTCTTCAAGCTTTACTATTTTCCATCCCTCAGATAGTTCAAGACTGTTGATCATGTTACCTCACCAACCTTAATATTTGAAGATATTGCTCAATCTTTTGCTCCAATTCTTCTCTTTCCTGAGTTAACTTCTGGATTTCAGCCCATACTTTTGCTATGTCAACCTGTTCTACTGTGATTAAGGGTTGTACATAAATTGTTACGTTAAGATTATAATTGTTCCTTCTTATCTCCTCTAATGGCACTATCCTTGAGAAACCCGGTTCCTCGCGGTACTCTCTGTAGGTTCTAACGATCTTCTCTATATTTTCCTCAGCTAGTATGTTAAGCCTTCTGACCTCAGGGTGCGGCTTGTATTCATTACTTGCATTTATGAATAATACTTTACCTTTCCTCTCTGGGGGTTTTTGCTTGTTGAATACTAGGATTACTCCTGGTGCCTGTGTATTGTAGAAGAGTTTCTCTGGTAACAGTATTACTGCTTCTAGCAAATCTGTTTCAACTGTTCTCCTCCTTATCTCCTTCTCTCTGCCCCCTCTGAAGAGTACTCCCTGGTCTATTACTACGGCCATCTTCTTCTTGGTATAGGCTAGCATTAGCTGTATCCATGCCCAATCAGCAGTGTTGTTCGGTGGATAGCCGTACCTGTAAATCCTCCTTAGCTTGGGGTCCTTAGAGAGGACTTCCTCTCCATAGCCATCCTGGTTCCATGGCGGGTT
>Ga0180302_10000646_pt1 | contig 15785 bp, 18 predicted proteins | sample GuaBasSediGuay17_FD_121794 | JGI IMG/M metagenome (GOLD analysis project Ga0180302, IMG submission 121794) | Subseafloor sediment microbial communities from Guaymas Basin, Gulf of California, Mexico - Guay17, Core 4571-4, 12-15 cm | ecosystem: Environmental > Aquatic > Marine > Hydrothermal... | reverse complement strand
TATTTATATCGTTATGATATTATTGTGATAAATAGAAAGCTTATAGAAGACTTCTTTTCTCGAGAAATTACATTTACAGGGATTAAAAGAGAGCTAAAAATTAATTTGGTTGGTAATAAGGTGGTTTCTATAGTTGGTCCTAGAAGAGCGGGTAAAACCTGGTACTTCTACTACCTATATAATCAATTAGATCTTCCCATGTATGTAAATTGTGAGGATATTGCTTTTCGTAGGCTTTCAGTTGAGGAATTTTTTGATGTAATAAAAATATTTTCTCAGGTAAGGTATGAGCCTAAAACAATTTTGTTTGATGAAGTTCAGGTTATAGATGGATGGCAAATATTAGTAAGGTCTCTTCAAGATCGTGGTTTCCAACTTTTTATAACTGGCTCTTCATCTAAACTTCTGCCTAAGGAGATAACTACAGAATTACGTGGAAGAAGCATTATCTATCTCTTATTACCTTTTAGTTTTAGAGAGTTTTTAAAGGCTAAGAATATTGAGGTTTCAAGGAGAGTTGAGAGAATAGGAACTATTCTTAGAAACTTAAATGAGTATCTTGAATATGGAGGTTTCCCTGAAGTAGTTATTAGTGAAGAAAAGGATAGGATATTAAAGGAGTATTTCGATGAAATCTTTTATAAAGACTTTATTGAGAGACATAAAATTAGAAGTTTTGAATTTGGTAGATTTCTCTTTGAATTTATAGTTCAAAATTTCTCAAAGGAAGTAAGTATGAGGAAAATAAAATCTATGTTTAGAGGGGAGACTTCCTATACAACCCTATATAGTTATGTAGATAAGCTACAGGATACATTAATAGTCTTTTTTCTAGATAAATTCTCTAAAAGTGTTTATGTAAGAAAATCATGGCCAAAAAAGATTTATCTTTGTGACACGGGGATTTCAAGAGTACTTAGATTCTCTGAAAAAATAGGTGATAAAATGGAGAACGCTGTTTTCATAGAACTACTTAGAAGAACAAATGAAAATCCCCTACTAGAAATATTTTATTGGAAGGATTATCAGCAGAGAGAGGTAGATTTCTTATTGAAAGAGGGTTTAAAAATAAAACAGTTAATTCAAGTAACTTACGCCTCAAGCTTAGATGAAATCGATAAAAGAGAGTTTAGAAGCTTGGTTAAAGCGAGTCAAATATTTAGTTGTAAAGACCTACTTGTTATTACATGGGATTTAGAAGATAATATAAAATATAGTGGAGAGATAATTAAGTTGATACCTCTATGGAGATGGCTATTAAAAACCTAGTTATATCTTCGGGTTCCTCACACTATTAACATATGCATTTCTAAGCCATTTCTTAGCTTCTGCTAACCTTGGGTGATATACATAATCTAAAACTGTTCCCTTAGCCTCCTTAATACGCATATGCCCAATTAAGTCTGAAAATACTCCACCAGAAATTCCCTCAGCAACCATAGCATATCCCTGAGCAGCTTCTTTAGAAATTTTTGCCCCTTCTAATAAACCTATATTCCTAACTGGAGCGATCTCTCCAATAAACTCGGTAACCAGCTTCATTAGTTCCTGGTTTCTAGAATTCCTACCTGAAACTAATATTTCCTTAACTTCACCTACGCTTGCTAATACTGCAGCTACACCCTTACGTATACCATCTAAAAATGCCTCTAAAGCCGTCTTATATGGTTCTTCACCAGCTTTATATCCCTTAATAACCTCATCAAAATCTAGTGTTTTACATATATCTGCAATTCCACCATGAAATACGTCACTTCTAACCCATCTCTTACTCATAACAGCGATTTCAGCATCTAGTGGTCCTACAGTTAAAAATCCAGTTGAAATAAGAGTACCACCTAATCCATCAACAATTCTACCATTCTTTACGCCAAGCACAGCATTATATCCAAAACCCATCTCTAGAAGAATAAAACTCACTTCATTATATCCTATACCTAACCTTCTTGATTGATCATAAACACCTAATACAGCAATAGCCATCTTATCTGCAGTACCCATATCAAGCTTATTCACTTTCCTATACGACGGAATTGTAGGCAATAATATCGATGAAGGAATATAACATACTGGAAGTCTCTTCTCCCAAAACTCAACAACAACCTTAGTAATCGCTTCATAAACCTTAATACCTAACTCACCACTAGCAATACCCTCCCTAAGATCCTCTTCACGAGTTAAAAGTATAACCTCTAAAGCAAACCTTCTAGGATCAACGATATCTTCATTAAAGGTTAATGGTACACCATACCCAGATGGTCCAGCAATAATATTAACATCACCAGTCTCTTCAACAGCCCTAACAAGAACCTCAGGATTCTCAGCAACCTCAACAGTATCAATACTCTTCTCCCAAACAACCTTATTTCCATCAATTAACGCTAAGTCGAAGCTCCTAGTTCCTGGATCGATCCCTAAAGCCCTAACCATATTCTTAACCCTCCTAAAAGCAAGATTTAGAAGTATAATAATAGAAAGGTAAAGCGTTCGAATTAGATTTGGTATATGAATAATTACCTAAACGAATTCACCTTGGAGTAATTTTCTTTACCTCAACTTCTCTTACGAAATCAAGTTTCTTAATACTATCTATTAATTTATCCGCCCCAATTTTACACTCTGTAAAGTCTGCAATTATATTCCATTCTGCAGATAAACCACGTTTAATTGTTCTTGATTCTGTTAGTAAAAGGTCTACTCTATTTTCAGATAGTATTGATGCTACCTTAGCTAATACACCTGGTTTATCATCCATCATTATCCTAAGCTGATAAACTTCTGCATAGACATCAGCTAGCGGTATAATTCTAATTTCTCTATTATCAAGATCTGCAATAAGAATAATTCTCATTCCATCACTGATATTTAATGCTTTTCTAATTGTAGCTGGTATAACAATCCTACCTTTAGAATCTATTACTGCAAACTCATATATTTGATGAGGCATCTTCTCACAATTAAATATAGTTAATTTCGACTAAAATTTTACACCTAATTTTTCTAAAAGTTTATAAATATGTTTTGGGTTTATTCTACCTATATTTGTGGGAAATGTGGGATAATGGTGGGTCAATATGAATAAGGCAATACAATATGTTGTAATAGGGGTTATAATAGGATTGCTACTGGGAGGGATCGTGGGTTATCAATTTGACGGAGCTAAAAGTGTAGACTATGCTTATCCAAAGGGCAAATTTACAGAGGCCCCTCCAGCTGGTGAAGAAATTACCATAATATATGGCTTTGATGCTGCCTACCCACCATTTACGCAAGTTCTTCCAAATGGAAGCGTAGTTGGATTTGATGTAGATGTTATAAACTGGATTGCTAAGAAGTACGGATGGAAAGTAGTATATAAGCCTTGGGACTGGAGTACAATAGTCGATGCACTAATAAGGGGAGATATAGATATAATTGCCTCTGGAATGACTATCAACTCCGAGAGATCTGAAAAGATATGGTTTTCAATACCATACTTTACATTTGTACACGTACTTGTTGTTAGAGCTGATGATACACGATCCGTTAATGAAATACTTAATTCAGGCGAGTATATAGCTGTTCAAGTAGGTTCAACAGCTGATGAATGGGCTGAGAGATTATTAGCAGCTGGCTATAAATTCCAGAAGCTTGGTCTAAATAGCTATGTAGAGGCTTTAGAAGCTGTACTAGATGGTAAAGCTATAGCTGCAATTAGTGATTCGGCATTTATCTATCCATACTTTAAGAAGAACCCTGATATTGCCGGAAAGCTAAAAGTTCTAACTACAATTGGACCTACATATACATATGGAATAGCTACTAGACCAGAGGATAAATGGCTTAGAGACATGATTAACAAGGCTTTAGAGGAGCTTATGAATAGCCCTGAATGGGATAAGCTTCTTGAGAAATGGGACTTAAAGTAAAGCCATGACTAGCCTAGCAACTTTACTGCAATATATCCCATATATGCTTGAAGGGCTTATATGGACATTTACGCTAGTTTCGGGAGGGCTACTATTAGGGTTTACAATTGGATTACCACTAGCATTAGCGGAGGTATATGGTGGAGAGTATACAAGAACTCTTGTCAAATGCTACATATGGTTTTTTAGAGGTGTTCCTCTACTTGTTCTTTTATTTTTATTCTACTGGGGTGTGTTTCCATCCTTAGGACTTAAGCTAGCGCCATTATCCACAAGTATAATAGTGCTAGGACTTAGAAGTGGTGCTTACCAATCTGAAATATTTAGATCAGCCATACAAGCAATTGGTGAAGGACAGATATTAGCTGCAGAAGCTCTAGGTATGAATAGACTACAAGCTATACTATACATAGTTATTCCACAAATTCTTAGAATTGCTATTCCAGCTTGGTCTAATGAGTATGCGATAATCCTTAAAGACTCAGCAATATGCTTTACACTAGGTGTTGCGGAGATCTTAACTAGAGCTAGATATGTTGTTATAACAACTGGAGTAGCATTAATACCCTATCTAATTGCTGGTGTAAGCTTAATGATACTAACATATTTTGGCGTTAAAGTACTCGATAGAATCTATAGTAGAGTTAAAATTCCTGGATTGGGGGTTAGCTTACCTTGAAAAATTCAGATATTGTTTTGAGGGCTGTGGATCTATATAAAAGTTATGGTACGGTTAAAGCTATAGATGGTGTCTCTCTAGAAGTTACGAGAGGTGAGACTAAGGTTATAGTTGGACCTAATGGAGCTGGTAAAAGCACACTACTAAAATGTCTTAATTTACTAATTAAGCCTGATAAAGGGCGTATATGGCTTGAGGACGTTGAAATTACAAATTCTAAGACAGATATCTGTAAAATTAGGCAGAAAATCGGATTTGTATTTCAAGAATTCAACTTATTTAATCATTTAATAGTGTTAGATAACGTTATGATAGGGCTTACAAAAGTTAAGAAGCTTTCTAAAGAAGAAGCATTTAAGAGAGCTCAAGAAGTTCTAGAGCTTGTTGGTGTTGAGAGAAGCCTATGGAAGAGGTATCCAGCTCAGATATCAGGTGGCCAAAAGCAGCGTGTAGCTATTGCTAGAGCATTAGCTATGGACCCAATAATAATGCTGTATGATGAGCCGACTTCTGCACTCGATCCACAATTTGTAGGGGAAATTCTAGAGATTATAAAGATGTTATCTAGAAATGGACTTACAAGCCTTATTGTAACGCATGAAATGGGTTTTGCCCGTGAAGTTGCAGATGAAATACTATTCATGTATAGAGGTAGAATTTTAGAGAAGGGGCCGCCTACACAAATTTTAGCTAGACCCAAGTATGAAGCTACAAAGAGGTTCTTTAAGGAGATAAATAGGCTCTACGGAGCTGGGGGGTAAATGAACTTTTGGAGTGAGTTCATAGTAGTATTAGCTAGAGGTCTCATAGTAACTCTTGAAATATTATCAATATCTATACCAGCAAGCATAATACTAGGTATTATCCTAGGTTCCCTTAGAGTATATGGAGGTAAAGTAACATCCACACTTTCATCGGCAGTAGCAAATACATTTAGAGGTCTCCCATTAATTGTAACTCTTATAATATTATTTTTTGGCTTAGCAGACCTCAAGATATATTTATCTCCATTTTGGGCAGCTACAATAGGTTTCATCTTATGTGGTGGATCCTACATATCAGAGTATGTTAGAACAGCTATATACTCAATTGAGGAAGGGCAATCTCTAGCAGCTCAATCAATTGGGATGACGAAATTTCAAGAATTAATCTACATAATTCTTCCACAAGCGGTTAGAAGAGCGTTACCAGCAATATCAAATGAAATAGTATACATGATCAAATATTCATCTCTAGCATTTATAGTTGGTGTTCAAGAAATATTTTCAGTAGCAAAAACATTTAACTCACTATATTTTAAGTCCACTGAAATATTTCTCACACTCGCACTGATATATCTCATACTCACAGGAATAGCGACGATAATCTTCAAAATCGTCGAAAGTAAACTTAAAATACCTTATTCATAGTATATAGAGTAAGTCAGTAGATGTACCATAGCATTATAGGTGTTTTATTGAAAATCATAAATCTTTAGAAATTTTTAGAATCTAGAGGGATAAATTTTGAGATTACATGAAGAAAGTGCCTATGATAATATCAATACGTAAGAATAGGAAGAAGTATCAAAATAATAATATATAAAGATTACAAAGACAATCACTGAAGATGAGTTGATGAAATATTTTTAAGAATCTTTCTCCTAAGTCAACATTTCTTGACTAAATTGTCAATGGCGTTAGAATTAAATGGAGCCCTTACACCTCAGAATTGTGGTGGGTAGCATGGAGGAAGATGAGAAGTTTGAAGCAATTTCACATCCACTTAGAATCAAAATCCTAGAATTACTATCTAAGAGAGCTATGGGTTTTTCAGAGTTAAAGAGGGAGCTTGGTATTGAAAGCAGTGGTAAACTAGATTTTCATCTTAAGAAGCTTAAGGGACTGGTAATTCTAGATGAAGATGGAAGGTATACATTAACTAAAGATGGCTATTCAGCATTACAGGCTGTGATTACTATTAGAAAGTATGGATGGCAGAGAAGAGCTTACATACTAAATATTATAATATATGTAATTATTAATGCATTTTCTTCTCTTAAATATCCTTCCCTATGGATGATAACAGTCCTCCCAATATCAACCGCATGGATAGCTTTCTATAGCTACTGGTCAATAGTGAAGAGAAAAATATTTAAAAGGATATAAGGGGGCGATGGAATTTGAATACTGCTATTGAAGTTCATAACCTGATGAAAGAGTTTGATGATTATAGGGTGCTAGATAGCATCTCATTTAATGTATATAGAGGTGAGGTTTTTGGTTATTTAGGTCCTAATGGTGCTGGAAAAACAACTACACTAAGAATTCTCCTTGGATTAATTAAACCAACATCTGGAGAAGTATTTGTACTTGGTGAGAACCCCTTAAATAACAGTAAATTAAGAATGAAGATTGGTGTTCTTCTAGAAGATCATGGATTATACAACTCACTTACAGTATATGAAAATCTAGATCTTTATGCACGCTTGTATGGATTATCTAATAGTCTAGAGAGGAGAAGGAGGATAATTGAGTTACTAGAGTTTATAGGGTTATATGAAAGGAGGAATGATAAAGTCGGTTTTTTATCGAGAGGTATGAAGAGAAAATTAGCAATTGTAAGGGCAATCTTACATCATCCTGAAATTGTATTTATGGATGAGCCTACATCAAATTTAGATCCAAAAACAAGAGTATTAATTAGAGATTTGATTTTAGAGTTAGCACATAAAGAGAATACAACAATGTTTATCATATCACATGATCTAAATGATATAGAGAAGGTATGTTCATCAATAGTAATTTTAGTTAACGGTAGAATTGTAGCTAGGGGATCAGTTGACGAATTAAAAAGGCAATTCATGAGTAGAGAGTCGAGTGAGGTTTCGTTAGAGGATGTTTATATGAAGGTTGTGGGGTGAAGGATTATGAGTATGGTAAGTGCTATTATCAAGATGGAGCTAAAGGAGATAATTAGAGATAAAGGTTTTCTTACAAGCTTATCTAGTGTAGTTATATTCATAGGGCTCCTACTATTCTCCTCAATAAAGAATCTAGCAGTAATAGCTAAGGTATTTACACCATACCTACCGTTAGTGATAGGTCTAACAGTAGGTTATGGATTAAGTGGTAGATTAGTTAGGGAGAAGGCTCAAGGTGTTATAGAATCTCTTTTATGCACACCACTTAGAATATGGGAAATATGGCTGGCAAAAACCCTAAGTATATCAATTATTTCATCATTAACCACAATAATAATATCACTAATAATTTCTCTATTAATTGAAGCCTCCATTACAAATCTCTACATACTATACCTCATAGTTGTAGTACCGATCTTCATCACTTCAGCATTAGGACTACTATGTCTCATATACTTCTACTTAGGAATGAAGCAAATACAAGCAGTAAACTATATAGTCTTCTTTACACTCTTCATAATACTATTCATGATACTAAGAACTCAACCATTAGTAGAGTTAACCCTAAAAACAATGTTTATAGTTATAGCTTTCTCAATCATAATAATCCTAATATCAATGTACATAGTGAGATACACTAATATAGAGAGTAGTTACAACATTCGACTAAACTCACCATCAAATTTTTTAATACTTAATATTATTTCCTAATAACCGTAACTAAAAACTAAATTTTTTAGAGATAAAAACCAGTTGTAAATCAAGTATCTATATACTTAAGAATGTGTTATTATTCTAAGTTTATGTCTTTTAAATATGCTTTTCTATATGCATATGCGTTAAAGGGATGTATACTTTCAAAACTTTCTCCTTTAACTATAATTTTGGTTTCCTCTGGGAATTTCTCCTTTATTAACTTAACTGCAATATTATATAAAGCGTTTCTAACAACATCCTCAATAAATCTCGCATTTTCAAATGCTCGCTTGATTAATTTATACTCATCTTCTCTCTTTAATAGGCTAATTGTTGGTGCGGAAAATGCGTTTATAGCTGAGTTAATTAGCCATTCAATTCTAGCCACTCTACCAGTAGTCTCTACACCTACAAACAACTTAGCTCTTTGAGTATGACTAGGGCTTCTAAATAATTCAGTACCTTCTAAGTCAGAGTACATAGCTTGTGCACATGGACAGACGGTCATTCCCTCAATTGTAACGCCAGTACACCACTTAATACCACCAGATTTATCAACAGAAACTCTTAGTCTTACATCAGCTGCTTCATAAATTTCATTATCAAAAACCTCAGCTTTATAGAAATATGTAGTTTCTCCATGAACCTCAGCTTTACTAGCGTAGGAATGCTTATCTAATAGCCTATGGCATATAGCCTCTAAAAGCTCCTCTAAAGTTGAAAATTTACCACTACTAGCTTCATCAATAGCTTCAAGTATAACCTCAATATTCCTAGACATATGAATTCCACGTTGATCCTTAGGTAAATCTACATAAGCATCCAACTTAATATCATATGATAGTGTTTCAGTTGGTGAGTATATCCTTATCCTCCTCTTAACCCCCTTAACACCAACACGCTCAATAACTAATGGAATCTCTGGCTTCTCATTCTGCACATCTCTTATATATACCTTAACCATAACAATCAACCAAATACAATCATAATATACTATAGAGACAATACTAAGCAGAAATATTTAACAATATAACTATATTTATTATAAAACAATTTGTATAATTCTTGACGTGAGAATTATGAAGAAAGTAGTGGTAGGTGTTGAAGGATTTACATTTGACTCAGCACACTATACTAAGGGAATAACCTCAAAATGTATGAATATACATGGACATACATTTAAGTTATCTGTTGAAGTCGAGGGAGAAATAAATCCAGAAACTGGTATGGTAGTAGATTTCCTAGTACTTAAAGATATTGTTAAAAAAGTTATTTCAGAGTATGATCACAAGTTTATTATCCCAAAGAAGGATTTTGAGAAGATACGAGTTGAAGGACCGTTTAATTATGAATATAAAGTTATAGATTATCCAGAAGCTACTACCGAATACATAGCCCTCGATATCGCCAAAAAAATTTATGAAAAGTTGAATCTCCCAGTAAAAGTAAAGCTGTATGAAGGTAGTAGAAACTATGTTATAATTCATTATAATGGTAATAAGTAAAATCTATCGCTAGCCAGGATACAACTTAAGTATCCTACAATATATCTTTAAGTCTCATAATTTTAAATCCAGGATTTATCTCTCTAACAAGATCTATGAATTCCCTCATGTTAGATAGAATATGTATATTGTTATCTTCAGTTATTAAAATGTCAGCTTGATTAATAGCAGATGATAAAATAAGACAATCTATAAAGTCATCTAATATTCTTCTTAATTTAAATGCCAATGATAGTATAGAGAGGTCATATATAGGAATCTTATCAATCCTATCATCATAAAGTAGAGCTTTTATACCTCTAACCACCCTCTCCGCATCAAGTGATTCATGAGCAATGTACTTAGCACCTTTAGCTGAAAGTTCAAAGATAGAAATTTCACTTATTGAAACTTTATAATTTCTTTTAATCAATTTAATGACAATATCTCTAGGGATATCCTTAATAGAAATACCTATAACTGGTAAAAGATAAGTAGTATCTAATAATAGAATCATGTCTCAATTTCTCCAGAAAGTTTCTTTCTAAATTCATAAAATTCTTCTAATGTTATCTCAATTTCCGGTGGTTCCTCTAAAACTTCCTCAAGACTTGGTATCGGTTCTACTATAAGTTTTCTATCCTCAACCCTATAGATCACCTTCATATGAGGCTTAATACCTATTTTATCCCGAATCTTTTTAGGGATAAAAAGCTCTCCCTTCGAACCCACTCGACTAATAATGATCATTCAGATACACCGAATAAATAGTAAATACTCGAATATAAAAGTATTTTCTAATCATTTCAAGAATTTCGCAGAAGTCTAAGAAGATGAGATGCGATATATTGATTTTTTATCTTGGTTTATATGTTTCGTAAGGATAAATTTAACAGAAAAATCGGATACATTTTTCTAGTGATATCAACTTCTATGGGGTTTCTTATTTTTGCACCAATGTTTCCAAATCAATTCCAATTACTTATTCTTGGCAAGAAAGGAAGTGAATTTATAGTTGTAGGTCTTTTGCTTTTTATTATTTTAACTTTTGTATTTGGTAGGATTTTCTGTGGATACCTTTGTCCTATAGGATTAATACAAGAATTAGCTTATTACATGCCTAGCAAAAAATTGAAGATTTCAAATAGAACAGTGCCCATTACGATGCATTTTCTTTTCTTTGGTATATTTTTAATTTCCGGTTTTATTTTTTCAATAGGAATTTTTAAACTATCTCGGGTTTCGTGATTTCTTTCATTTAAATATTGCATCACTTTCTTTCTATGTATTTTTAGCGCTATTGATAGTATCCATATTTATCTATAGACCGTTTTGTAGATTCTTTTGTCCTTATAGCTTGTTGTCTTTAGCTTCAGCTAAGAGTATACTTAAGCTACGGAGAAATGATAATTGCGTGGACTGTAAAAGTGCGAGAAAGTTTGTCCGACGAATGAAGCTGGTAAGAGTGATTTAAAAATGGAGTGCTATATGTGTAATAGGTGTAGAGAGTCTTGTAAATTGGGTGCTATTGAGTATAAAACTAAGTAAGCTAAAATTAAATCAATCATTATCTTAAATATGAATAGTATCAATCAACTTAGACATTAGCAGTCTTTATACCTCTATTACATACTTTTGATATATATACCTTCATATCAATACCTTTATGAAAAGTATCTCTCTTTAGTTTTTCTAAGATTTTCCTAGCCTTATAGGTACTATCTACTAGAGCATAGCATGTTGGTCCCCAGCTACTCTGCCCAGCACCATAAGCTCCATACTCTAAAAACTTGTTTATCATGAACTCAGTTTCTTCACAGCAGAAGACTCCCCCCTGGAACTTAGAGAAGTATTCACCGGTTAGTAGCTGAACTTTGGTCATCGCTAAACCAAACTTAACTATATCATTTCGTGCTAATGCAGGTAACATTTCAGTTAAAACAGTCTTATGAAGTTTCTTCTCGATCTCAGGGTTTGGCTCTGGAGTTTCTAAATACTTCCTCTCCTCTCTCTCATCTAGTCCCTTAATCCCAGTTGGTGTAGCAACAATAAATGTCCAGCTTCTCGGTATCTTTTTTCGATATAAAACTCTAGGTAAATCATCAATAGACCCTATCCCTTTAACCTTCCCATCAACAACTTCTCTACCACTATCTAGTATAAAACCTCCACCTTCAAATGCTGCAATTCCAATTCCAGAAACCCATCCACGTTCTAACTTAAAAGCTAACTCCCTAATGCTATAACCTAAATCTAGAAGTTTAGAGATACCATAACCTAAGCTTAAGGTAAATTGTGTAGTTGAACCTAAACCAATATGCCTGGGAATAACCTCTAAAACCTCAATAGATAAATTATATATACCTAATTTATCAAGGACAAATTTGACTAATTCTTCAATTCCAGTACTAGATTTATTGATTAACTTTAACTCCTTACTTTTTGAAATCATAATTCTAGTATTTGGATTATCAATTGCTACACCGATACTTCCATAAACTAAGTCATCACTAAAAATACTATAAAAGCCAAGATGAAGTCTAGATGGGGAAACAACTAAAAGCTTCATAATCAAAAACTACCTTATCAAGAAACAATAATTAAACTTCAATAATTATAATTCTCTAAACCTCGAAAATATGAATATTCGTCTAAAGCCTTTTTATATAGCTTAACTAAGAATAAAGGTTTCTTCTCTATAACTACTCTACCCTTTTCAATAACCCTTTTAATAAACCATGGTGGCGCATAATTTAAAACCTTAACATCAACTGGATAACCAATTTCGTCACTAATAGCTCGTTCTAACTCAAACTTATAATTCAAATAATCAACTTTGTCAGAAATATAGATGGCAATATCAATATCCCTAAAATAGCTACTATGAAGAATGGAGCCATAAATAATCGATAAGATAATCTCTGAACGCTTATCTAAAAAACTCTTGATTAAGTGAATCAATTTCTCCCTCTCATCACTATTTAAATGATAAAACCTAAATCTTTCACGTCTTTCTAAATCTAGAGGCATACTCCTCAACCTCCCTAACGAATCCCTCAATTATCCCTAATCCATTTCCCTTAGCTTCACTGTAAATCCGCAAATCATCAACATCCCAATACCAATGTATAATTAAATTTCTCAACCTACACAACTTCTCTATCCCCATACCAATTTCATGAGATAAAACTCTATTTTCAACAAGTTTCCTAAATATCTCAGAGTAACTATCTAAAGTTTGAATATTAAAGTCCTCTCTTAATATATGAATTCCTATGTTTGCAGATGCCTCAATAATCTCTATTATTAACATTCTTAAGGTGTACCTATTTCTAAAATCACTAATAAAATTGTTTATATCAAGGTTAACTACTACCTTAGCCGTTTCAATAGATTTTCTTATTTCACCAAGAAGTTTCTCAATATATTCTACATCCATACTTTACTCACAAATAAATATTACTTACCGTTTCATTAAAATATCGACGATTTAAATACCTCTTCTTCCTGCACATAATTCTTACCTAGTCTTAATGCTATCTCCGCCTTCTCTAATTCTATTCCAAGATAGAATGCGTGTGACAAGCTTGATACTAAGCCTAAGTCTAGAATTTTATCTCTAATTTCCCGTGCATTTCTACCTTGAATAACTACTCTACCCTTCCTTCCAATATAATAAGCCTCAATACATTTATCCCTATGATTCACTCTAATGCTGAAAATTCCTAGCTTATCTAATTCATGTTTACGTTTAAAGTTAAATGCATCTACTTGTTTAAATTCACCATGTGGTCTTGGAACATTAACTCTAACTTTATCTTTTAGAATGAGTAGGTTTATCCCTAGATCTTTTGGGGGAGACTTCCTAGCGTAAGATAGAGTAGCCATTTTAGATGCGGTCGAAGCTTCGTATGTAGAGCCTGTACACTTTACACTTTTCTCAACAACTAAGATTATACTTGCTCTTATTTCACACGCTAGATGTGTTAAAAATGCATTTACACCTACAGAATCAACATCAAATAATTCACTAACGTTTCCAATACCCATTAGTAAAGGAATATCTGGATATAATTTCTTAACCTCTATGTAAGCAAGTAAAGAGTTGATAAATCCACCTCTATACGTATCGATGGGCTCAAGAATAGGATCAGCAATTAAATGCTTAATACCATACTTCAGAGCCTTATCTAAATAGGCTCTCAAATACCTTAGCTTCTCACCACACGTTTTTGGATAAATTCCATCTATAGAGTTATACGGTATAACCACTGAGGGTACATCACGAACCAAATCATATACTCTATCAATATTCCCACCCTCTAAACTCATAACCATATCTGCTCCGGCATCTAGACCCGCTTTAATTTCAGAAGGTATTAATGAATCTATAGCAACTGGTATATCAAACATTTCTTTTACAAATTTAATTACTCTTCTTACTTCATTTGGCCTAGGATTTCCAGCTTCAAATCCAATACTAATTATATCTGCTCCAGATTCTATTCGTTTCTCAATAATCCTAAGTATCTCTTCATCTGACAATTTATGTGCTTCAGTTATCTCAGATATTATCCTAATAGGCGGTGGATTACAAGGAATATATACATCTCCAACTTTCAAGTTCCTCTCTTTAAGAACATTTTCCTCAGCCTTCTCTAAAATTGTCTTAACATACTCTGTTTGTTTATCTTTAACTATTTCATCTGCAGGAATATCTGGTGATAACTCATCAAGTTTACACTGACTCAGTATATACGGAATATCAGCAGCATGCCTTGGACCCTTAACAATCTTAAGACCCAATTTTCTAGATAACTCCTCCATAGAATCTTGAATTGCTCCTGAAACCATTATATAGTCATACTCCATAAGATTTTCTAAGGTGGCTAAATGCTTATTTAAAAGCTTGGAATTTATTAATGCTGCAACATCAATAGGTAAAACATATATATCATAATCATATGCTTGAGGAATCTTTTTAGACGCCTCTCTAACTATCGGTTCAGCGAGCCTCCCAGTAACAAGTAAAATCTTATTTGTCATCCTCAAATATAGTTTTTCTATTTGCTTAATAAATTGAAAAATTTAATAAGAAATATATGTGGAATATAAAAAAATTTAAGAGTTTTTATCCTTTAAATGACTTAATTACCTCGCCATAAAGCTTTATTGCTTCCTTAACCTTAGGTCCAATCGGTGATCCTGCAACAACCTGTGTAATACCCATTTTCCTAAGTTCCTCGATTCTGTTAATAACCATCTCTGGAGTACCACATACAGAGAACTCTTCAATCATTTTATCATCTACGAGCGCCATAGCTTTACCGAAATCTCCCTTCGCAATAGCTTCACCAATCTCCTTAGCCTTCTCAACTTTAATTTCATGTCTTTCTAGTATTGCTTCTGGAGCTCCACCAACAATAAACGCTACAACTATCTTTACAGCATCCTTTGCAGCCTTAACATCACTATCAATTGACATCGCTGTATATGCAACGACGTCAAATGGAACCTCCTCTCCTCTCTTAGCTAACCCCTCCTTAATATGTACCATAGCCTCCTTAAAGTCAACAGGATGTGAAGCATTAATTAAGACTCCATCTCCAATTGAACCTGCGAGTCTAAGCATCTTTGGAGCTTGTGCACCAAGGTAGATAGGTATCTTACCTTCAACTTTAAAGTTAAGTCTAGCACCAGCTACCTTAAACCATTTTCCATCATACTTAACGGTTTCACCAGCTAACAGTTTCTTCATAATTTCAACAGCTTCTTTAACAGCAGTTAATGGCTTCTCCCACTTAATACCTATAGACTCCAAAGTTATCTTATCACCAGCTCCAATACCAAGTATAGCTCGACCACCAGAAATTTCATGTATCGTAGCTATAGCTGCAGCTGTCCAGCAAGGGTTAACAACATAAGGATTAGTTACACCCGTACCTATCTTAACCTTAGATGTATTGTAAGCAATTGCAGCTAATGTAGCATACACATTCCTATTGTTATAGTGGTCTGTAACCCAAATATACTCAACCCCAACCTCCTCAGCTAACTTAGAATTATCCACAATCTTAGCTACCTTCTTTGCTGGTAGAAATTCTATACCAAAGGAT
>Ga0180302_10000645_pt1 | contig 15786 bp, 22 predicted proteins | sample GuaBasSediGuay17_FD_121794 | JGI IMG/M metagenome (GOLD analysis project Ga0180302, IMG submission 121794) | Subseafloor sediment microbial communities from Guaymas Basin, Gulf of California, Mexico - Guay17, Core 4571-4, 12-15 cm | ecosystem: Environmental > Aquatic > Marine > Hydrothermal... | reverse complement strand
CTCTCTCCTCCACCAGCACTACCAGAACCACGCCACGCGCCACCAGTGCCATAGACGCGAATAATTCCTATTCCGGTTTTGATTCCTGTTCGCGCATCCGGTATTCTGTTAACCCACCAGCTTAACTAATCTTCCTACCGATACCGAAATCTCCGGGTTTTGTTAAGATACAAGCTTAATTCGCTTACCGCGCGTCCTCTATCTCTTTCCCACGGCGGATTTCAGCGGTACCGTCTGATTTCCGTTTATTCGCGCGATCTCGTCCGATCCTATATCCTACCATTCCCCGCCTCGATTAAACGCCTTAGAACGGGAATACGGATGCGCGCATTTCCATCCTGAGCGTCGATCTCCATCCATCCCATACCAGAATACTACCAGAGAAAAGAATGCGTCTATAGCGCTGGAATTGGACGAGAAGGCTAAATCCGCTCCAGCAGCGGATTACCGCGATTTCTCGATTTTCTCACCAAATGCGCTACGAAACCCACGCCACCAGCGCCATACCGGAAAGGCGATCCTCGTATTCCTTTATTCAAGCCGGTTTCAACGCCTACACCCGAAACCCGCTCCACCAGCGGTACTCAGTGCTGCATTTCCCTCCATTCCTTTATTCAAGCTACCGGCGTGCTGCATTTGCCGGCAAATCCGCTTCCATAGCACATTCTCGAGAACCATACCGAAATCCGCTCCGGTAAAGGAATACGAGGATTCAATTCTTCCCGATCCGCTTCCATAAAGCCTTTCAACGGGCCCCTGGCCCTCTATCCCGCTCCCCCGCCTACAATACAAGCGAAATCGCCTAAACCCGCTTCAATAAAGGATTTCAGTAAAATCCGGGAATACCGCTTCAGTAAAGGAATACGGCGATCGCTGAAATCCGCTTCCAGACCGTAATTTCGAAACCGATCGCCTGGAGCCTTTCGCGAAAAGGATTTCAGCGATTCTGAACGCGTAAACCCGCTTGAATAGAGGAATGCAGAGGATACCATCGCCGCGATCCGCTTCAGGCCTGGGTTGCAGCCATAGAGCCCGAAACCCGCTCCAGGAAAGGAATACACGGGCCCGAAATCGAGGGAAAGGCCGGAAACCGGCTCCAGGAAAGGATCGAGGAGTAGGGCGCTGAAACCCGCTCCAGGAAAGGATTTCCGCGATTGGCCTGTAGGCCGCTGCTGGAGCGGGATTGCGGATCGCTGTGTTGCGCTGCTGGAGCGGGTTTGGGAGATTGAAGGGGTGGGGGTGATCGGGCGGGGTGGTTCTTTTCGATCTATCATTTTCCCTATCTATCTCCGCTTCAAAATTTTCCTCGATGATCGCACTTCCTTTCATAAAATACAAAATGATTGAACTTCGTGTATCGTATGCTTTGTTCAATACTTCCTCACCTTACTCTTACGCTGTTTCCTTTATCAACCCTTCCGTTGTTCTCTTATGCTCTATCTACCGGCATACGAAATGATTGAACTTCACTAAGCTATACGGTTTGTGTAGCCCTCCTCGCCTTACCCTTACGTTATCCTTTCTCTTATTCGTCCTTCCGCAAAAATTTCCTCGATGATTGAACTTCGTGTATCGTATGCTTTACGTGATCTCTCTCTCTTTCAGTCCATTCTTACGCTGTTTCCTTTTATCTATCCTTCCGCCCTCACCGGTGTTTATTCGTGTTTCTATACGCGGTTTGGTGCTGGCTGGGATTTGGGCTGTATGTCTTTATAATTCATTCTATAGCTCGTCTATAGTTTTCTATGGTTCAAAGGCTTGTGAGCTATAGAGCGGTTTGTCGGGTAAAAGAAAAGGCCCCCGATTGGGGGCGGAGAGGAAGAGATGGAGTATCCGGTTATTCTCAAAGAACGTCGCCGCTCCAAATTACGCCGACGACTGCTTCTTTCAGATCCTCGTACCGCGGATCGAGGATGAGCTGGGGGTGGGGTATTTGCTCCCGTACCACTGTAGTCTCGTCCGGCAAGGCGAGGAATCTTTCCGCTTCCGCCACCGGCAAGAACATCTCCGCCCATTCCCGCTGTCGTGAATCTTTGTTGTCACTCAACGATAGCAAGAAGTAGCGTTTGTCGTTTATCTTGACCTCCGCCATTGTGTTGATTTCCTTCCCTTTGTACTCGAACATACTCTACTCCTTTCCGGGTTTCACCGACGATTAAGGTTCGAAGACGAAGTCTATATCCTCGTTCCGATTCCGAAACAAAATGATTCGACGCCGAGCGTATGTCAGAACGCGCGGGTCGTGAAGTCCTATAAAGTATGTATTCCCCCTCCGGTCTCGAACTAACAGGGCTCCTTTGAATACCGCGGGGAACACTTCTTCGAAGCCCAACTGTTCTTTCACCTTCCGCGCCAAAGCCAGGCTGTTAAGACTGATTCTTCTGGCGAAGCCCATACCGAAGGCGTGTGTGTACTTCTCCGTCATCTTCCGCCGCTCTTCCGTCTCACTCCAATACGCAGACACCTCCGCCCGCCGTTTCAAGGCGGAAAGAGTAAAGTGTTTGGATAACAGCATGCGCTCCTCCTTTCCTTTAACAACTTAGCACGCCGTCACGGAAAAGTCAACGAAAATTTTTTCTTGACTTCCACGCCTCCCCGCGCTACAATGATTATGAAAGGAGGCGAAAGATGAAGAGGATTGGAAGCGTGATGTTAGAGTGCGGTGATTGCGATCTCTTGTTGGAAGAGGGGGATCGCGTGCGAGTGTGGGTCCGGGTCGAGGACATCTACGATCTCAACGAGATCGGCTTTGATGCTCGGCGGACCGGAAAGGCGTATCTCGTCCCGGTCAAGCGGTTGGACGACGGGACTGGGTGCGTGGAGTTGGACTTCGACGGGGAAGTTAAGGTGTTGGATTGAAAGGAGGCGGAAGATGAAGAGTCTTAGGATTTGGTGATGCGCCTTGAGCGACAAAGCGAGGAGTTGGGACGACGAGCGCCCGGCTGTCATGCGACGCATAGCGCGAGAGGAGGGCGTGAAGGTGAGAGACGGAGTGAACTACATCCGCGTCTGGTTCGTCGATGAGGAGGCGGATGGTTTCCTACTCCTCCGGTCCTTGCGGGAGGAGGGTTGGATCAAGCCTTACCGCCTGCTTACCGACCCAGACGCCCCGGTTCACTTCGATCTCCATTCGAGTGAATGTTCCGGCGGTTGCGATTTCGTTTAACGCAAAGCGAAACCACGGCGAAGATTTTTCTTGCGCTCGCCGTGGTTTCGTGCTATTTTATTGTTGAAAGGAGGCGGAGATGGAAGTTAGAATACTGAAGTGTGATCGAGAGCGGTTCGAGCGGGAAGTAGAAGTGTTCAACGAGAATGCCGCTAAGAAGGGCCTTGAGCCCATACGCTTCGAGGTTATCCGCGAAAGCGTGCTTTGCGTATCGAGGACGAGCCGGGTTGTCGTCCTTCACCTGGAAGTTACCGGCGGCATCCTCGCTTCCGCCGTCGGAGGGCGCTGGCGTGTCCTCGGTCAGAAGATACTGCTTCCAGTGAATGAGGAGGGCGAGCGGAAGATGCTTTTCCTCGCTAACAACTTCTGGCGCGAGACTTCCGTCCCGGAGGAAATTCGCCGGCACGACATTGTGTGCGAGCATTGCGGCCTCAAACGTTTCCGCGTCCAGTCCTTCTTGCTGGAAGATACGAGGACCGGGAAGATAATCGAGGTCGGGGGCTCGTGCGTGGACGACTTCACCGGCGCTCACGTCCGTTCTCTGGCGGCGTCTTGCTTCCGTCTCAACCGTTTCATCCTCCCGGAAGACGTAGATGACATAGACGCCATTCTCGCGGAGCGCGAAGGTCGTATTTCTTACGAGCACTACTTCTTCCCGATGGAGACAGTGCTTCAATACGCCGCGCACGCCGTCCGCGAATACTCCGACGGCGTTTACTACTCGCGTAACCGGGCAGAAGAGGAGGGCGTGGAGCCTACCTCTTTCCTCGTCCGAAAAGACATTGTTTACGGTCTGGCGATAGACGAGGAGGCCGCGAAAGAGGGCTCCGAAATCTACCGCTGGGCGAAGGAGTACTTTGCGGATTACACGCCGGCGGATACCGCTAACTACGAGTGGAACCTAAAGATTCTCCTGGAGAATGATTTGGTACCTTATCGTGCTGTCGGACTCGCTGCTTCTCTTTATGCTTACTACAAGCGCCGCCAGAGGGAGAGGAGAGAACGCGAGGAGTGCCGAGACGCCTGGTTGGCGCCGGAGGGCGAAAAGGTCGAGGGAGAGGCCATAGTGATAACAGTCTGTCGAGTCGCAACCTTCTACGGTCCTTCCACGCTCGTGAAGTTCATTACCTCTGACCGCCACCTCTGCACCACGTTCTCGAACGCCGCCTGGACGCTCGATGTGAAGGAAGGACACCGCATCCGGTTCAAGGGCCGAGTGAAGAGGCATACGATGTACAATGGCGTGAAGGAAACGCAGCTTACGCGAGTCCGCGTAGAAACTTTGACGGAATGACGACTCGTAAGAAGCCCCCTCCGCTCGGAGGGGGCTTTCCGTATTCGCTCATAATCATCAAACCGCTGACTCCGAAGAACTTATCCACCTCCTTTCACCGCAATCCAGCTAGGATGATCCCCAAGAAAAACGCCAGACACGCAGCCGAAATGAACAAGGCTGCCAAGGCTACGTAGAACCCGATCCAACACACTATTGCTATAGGTGTACCAATGAGCATGAGAGTCCTGACGAACCATCCATGCTGCTGCCAGCACAAGTACCAGTTTTCGAACCAGCCGATCTCCTCCTTCTGCTTCTTCCTCCGCCGCGGCTTCGCTGTAGATACAACTTGTTTTGAGACGTACAGTCCGGTCTTAGGTACTCCAACCGTTACTCGCGCTCCTTTCGTTCCGGTAGTCAAGCGCAGACCAGGAGGGCCGACCGTCACCGATACACTTTTCTTGTTAAAGTTGATTCCAAACCATCGGGAAAGCCACGTCCTCTTATAGAACCGGAAACCCATTTCCGCCTCCTTTCATTCCTCGGCGTACACGCCGCTTGCTGCAATGTGGAACTCCGACAAAGCCGCGCTCAAATACGCCATCCAACGGTAAAGTTCATTCTTAGCGTACAACCAGCGCGGCGCGAGCTTCAAGCTCAGAGCGTCCTCGTCGTCGAGGAAATGGACGAGACGCGCCACATTCATAGCGGCGTCTCTCAAAGCAAGCGCCTCGCTGTTGAAAGTCAAAACACTTCGACTGTAGTCCACGACGTACACCTCATCTGCCATTTCCTGGTACCGCTCCGGCAAGAGGCTCTTGTCCGCCTGCCCTATCGGCACGGCCAGCTTCGGCTCTTTCCACCAATACGAGTAAGGCTTCACCAACACCTCGCCGTCCGAAGTATTGTACTGCCCGACCGGAAGGAAGTCGTTAAGCAGTAGCGCTATGTACGGCCTCTCCTCGCCGAAAAGCGTATTGTTTATCAGCAACCTTATCTTTCCTTCTCCTCGCATCTCCGCCTCCTCTACTCCACGTTGTTTATTTGTTCTACGATAGCCTCGAAGATAACTTCCGGTGATGCCGGTTCTCCGTCGAGGAACAAAGTGGACTTGTTCTGGTTTAGCCAGACAAGCGTGCCCTTCTGATCGTTTATGCTGACCTGGTTCTTGTCTTGCGATAGGACCACGGCGTTGATTGCAGAATACGGAATGAACATCTTAGCGCCGGAAGGAAGCTCGACCTCAACCCCTTCATTCATTATACTTACGTTTATCATCATTCTTTCCCTCCTACATATCTTCAAGCACACGGTAAATCCGATCCATCAGTTCGTTAAGCGAAGCGCGGACACCATCAATGTAAATCTCGGTGTTTTCACTTTGAATACGAACTGCGAGACAATCATTCTTAAAGTATAGATTTACTTCTGTGCCGCTTTCGCACACCAAGCCGATACTATTGTAGGGAAGTATGGTACGCGAGAAACAAGGCTGCGCCCATTCTACTACCATGCACTTTTGACCGAACTGAATACGTATGACCTTGTTGACCACTTCAGCTTCCATCTCTGTCTCCTTTCAAGGTTTGTAATACACCCAGACGGCCATATCGTCCAATACACCGCCTTTTACTTCATTTCCTATGGTGTACCCCTCCCGGTTGAGGAAAACGTATTCTCGGCCTGTTTCCGTTCGTCCTACACGCCAATTTTCGTCGAGTATCGACGATGCTTCTATCTCCCCGGCGTACAGAAGGTCGCTGCTCACCAGTAGCTCTATCTCGTCGCAGCCAGTGAAACCGAGGGCCTCTGCCGCTCCGATTGTAAGGTCTATCGCGGCTCTGTTCGTCAGCCGTTCTCCCCGATGTCCGAACCGTGTGCTTTCCGCCAGCGGCCTTCGGCAGTGGAGGAAATATGCATCTGTGACAAACCACGGCCCTACGTCGATGATCGGCACATCATACACCGCTCGGTCCTTGTAAATCAATGTGACACGAAGGTTCTTCCTCAGCACATCAGGAAGCCTACACGGCAAGGCTACACCTATTCGTTCCTTTTGCTCCAAACCGTACCAATTGTAGGGCGTGTAGGCCACAATTTGCGGCTCGAAAACGGTAGCTTCTACTCGGCCTCGCCACAAAATCGTTCTGTACTTTTCCATTCCGCCTCCTTCCAAATGAGGAAGGTGGAACAGCGCCATCATACAGAGCAAGTATGCTGCATAATGAAACACTGTTCCACCCTTCGCCTCAGTAGTCCATGTCTATGAGCTCTTGTGTGAGCTCTCCAAGACACCGCGCGTTCCCGCGCCCGATGTACCACTTTCCGTCTTCCGCGTTGAAGATGTATGTGTACTCACGCACATCCTCACGCTGAACGATGACGGAGAAGTAGTCGCGGTAAAGTTCCTCCCAAGAACAAGGCGGATACACCGCCGTTTCAGCCTTATCGTCGTAAGTAGTGAAGGAACCATCCTCCTGAAACGCGCGGATTTCACCCGCGTCGATGATCTTCCTCACCTCCTCCGGAGTCTTATAATGCTCCAGGAGAATTTTGCCGGTATGCTTCGTGTATCCGTCGTAATTCACGACGGCAGTCCGAAGCTGTCCGCCCTCATAGATTCCAATAAGTGCCTGCGTTCCCATTACTCGCCTCCTTTCATCCTCCGAGCCACGCCGCCAAGTACAACGTGATTATGTTAAGAAACACCGTCAGAATAAAGCACAAGTCGTTCATAGCGCCTTCCACTTCTCTATATCCTGCGCTCCTCGTCCTCCTTTCCGCTTCAGCGCGTTCAGATCGAGAAAAAGCCGATTGAATGCCTCCGTCGTCCGGATGAACAACAAGTACTCGTGGTCGCTCTGTATTGAGAATGACCACGGAATACGGAAATCTTGACCTGTCGCTGCTCTGACACTTACTCCGAATACGTCGTTTATTCCTTGCTGCAAACACCACTTCGCGGCGGCTCCTTTCACTCTTACAGTGTATTTTACTTCGTTGTATGCTGCTTCCTGCTTCGGGCGTACTATCGTAACCGGATTTTTGACTCCGCAAAAGCTCTCAAAGATCTTATTGTACCGCAAAAGAATCTGCCGATATATCTGTTTCATTGCTCACCTCCTTTCGACACTATCGGCTCTCTAGCAGCATAGCACGCTGACGGACCAGAGTCAAGAAAATTATTTGCCTGTGCTTCCGAAACCTCCCTTACCTCTTTCAGTGGCCCGCACACGGTCCACATGAACAATGTAGGGAAGGCAGACGCGGTTGAATACAAGCTGAGCTATGCGCTCTCCCCTCCGTATCCAGACAGGCCGGTTGGAAGTGTTGTAAAGAATCACCTTGACCTCGCCGCGATAGTCGGGATCTATCGTCCCCGGAGTATTCAGTACCGTAAGCCCCTCGCGTGCTGCTCTTCCGCTTCTCGGACGCACCTGCGCTTCAACGAACGGTGAGTTTATCTCCAGTTTGATGCCCGTACCGACCAGTACTCTATCACCTTCAGGAATAACAACGTCCTCCGCCGCTTTGAGGTCCCACCCCACGGCTCCAGACGATGCTCGGTAGGGCAACAAATCCTCGTCTTCCGTCTCCATCCAAACGATGATTCTGTCTTCATTTGTTCTGTCGCTTGCACTTACAATCTCTTTCAAGTTGATAAGGTGGGCGCCTACCTCCATTACGAAGGCGGCAATCAGACTGCCGAGCGCTACTTCTGGTCCAAACCTATACCAGCACATTATTCCGTTCAGCGTAAACAGCCCCGCCAGCGCCCGGCAAATTAGTATGCTCGCCTTGTTGGGATTGAAAAAGAAGTTACTCACGCCATACTCCTTTCGTCTTTCCTTATAACGGAATGGGGGATACTATGAAAGCACGATTTGAAAGAGAGCTTTACATTCAAGAGGCGGTCCGTTGTTTCTCTTTTCTGATGCGAAAGAAGCTGTACGCGAACAACCACAAAGGGCTTTGGCTCGACTGCTCATACCGGCGCCTCCTATCGCTTTTAAAAGACGAAGTGAAAGAGCACGCTCACGCTAAAGAAAATGAGCCGCCGGATAATATAATGCTGGAAGCGGCGGACGTGGCCAACTTTGCTATGATGATAGCTGACCTCGCCCGACGTAAAATCGAAGAAAAATGAACGTCTTAGGCTTACCTTCTTCGTGGAGGTAAGCCATGGAAAAACCGCAAATTATCATACTTCCCGTTGACGCGCTGCGTCCTGCACCTTGGAATTACAAGCATCAGGACAATGAGATGCAACAGAAGTTGGAAAACAACATCCGTCGAAACGGCGTACTTCTTCCTTGTCTTGTTCGAGAAATCGGCGACGGTCTTTATGAAGTGGTAGATGGGAATCACCGTCTCCTCGCTTACGAACATCTCGGCATTACTCGCGTGGCTTGCGTGAACCTCGGCGCCATTTCCGCAGCAGAAGCCAAACGCATAGCCATTGAGATAAATGAAACGCGTTTTCCGGCTGCTGATACTTTGCTCGCCGAAATCGTAGAAGAGCTGAAGGTAGAGTTTCCGTTGGAAGATTTGCAAGCAACGCTACCCACGCCGATCCTGGAAATCGGCGAAATCATAGACTTAGATCTCGATGACGATCTCGGACTTGAAGGTTCCAGCCTCCCATCCCCCGGCAAGGCTACCGAGTTCCGCCTTTCCTTCTCCTCGGAGGAAGAGGCAGAGCGCGTACAGTACTGGCTTGATACTCTTGTAGATCGCTACGAAGTATCCGGGAAGAACCAGGCGGAACGATACGCCAAAGCGCTCTACTACTTTGTAACGACAAAGGAGGAATAATGGATATTACCCAATACGTAAAGCGAGTACGCATCGACTCCATCCGTCCCAACCCGTGGAATCCAAACAAGCAGAGCGAAGAAGTATTCCGACGCCAAATCGAGTCTATACGGCGGTACGGTCTGCTTCTTCCGATTCTAGTCCGTAAAATGGACGACGGGTATGAGATCATAGACGGTGAGCACCGCTATCGCGCTTGCCGGGAACTCGGCATAGAAGAAGTGGCTGTAATTGACCTCGGCAATGTAGATGAGAAGACGGCCAAACATCTTACCGAAATATTCACTCGCCTTCGAGGCACGGCAGACGTGATGCTCGAAGCGAAGTTGCTGAAAGAGCTTTCCGACATACCGGACCTCCTCGATACGCTTCCGCTTGACGAAGCCACCTTCGAGCACTTCCTTCGCTTGGCCGATTATGAACCCGTACCGCTGCCGACACCAGAACCCTCCTTCAAGGAGCGAGAGGAGGAAAAAGAAGAACCTGCCAGTCTTCGACCCCCGCGCCCGGCCAACGAACCCGAACCACAATCTTCGGTTGAAGATGAAGTAGAAGAGCAAGAAGACCTCGGACCGCAAGTCTATACGCTCACACTTCAGCTTCGAGAGGAGAATCCAAATCGGCTTCAAGCTATTGCAAGCAAGCTATACAAGCTGTTGGACAAGGAGGGAATAAGCTACTCGGTGTCGGGAGGGATCGATGAATGAAGTCTTTACTCGATATTGGATCAATCGAGCAGCTTTCAAAGGAATACCGCGTACTCGAATGATCATTTACGGAGTGCTCCTCGCTTGCCGGGAGAACAAAGAACTGCTTGAGTTTATAAAGGCCCAAACGCTTATTCGTGTTTGCTCGAATATCCGAATGTTCATCGAACGTCGGGAACAGAACAAAAGAGCAAACACTATACGCAGTCCCTTCTACGCTTACATCATTGAACGCTTTTCGAACAAAGACTTCGTTGGAAAGATAGAAGCTTTGGCTTTGAAGATCGCCAAGATACACGCTTTGGCCTACTCGTCTGTAAGAAGTAGAGGCCGGCCTTCCAAACAGCAGAGGGCAGCAGCCGCGCTTTACAAGAAACGACGAGAGCTGGCGCAGCATCTTTATCGCCCGTTTACTCGGCCTTACAAGGCCAAAATAGACACGCTACTCAAGCACATAGACTTGATACTGGAGGAAGTGCACGGTGAGTAATCTTCCTTCGCGTAACAAAAAAACACTGACGCCGAAACCGAAGAGCCGACTTGTAACCTTGCTCGAATTATTGCTGGAAAAGAACGGCATTAGTGTAAGCGAACTTTCGATACGTACTTCGATACCGGAGAAGAAAATAAATGCCTGGCTCTCGGGTAAAAGCACGCCGTCTCTCGAAGAAATAGAGGCGGCGCTGGCCGCCGTACAGTACGCACTGGTCCCGGCTCCGCTTGAAGAAGTAGAGACGGAGGAGTATCCGATTTACGATTACATGGGATCGTTCGAGGCACGCGCGGCTGCGGCTGCACCAACGGATGCTTCCGGAATTGACCTTCTTTTACGATTACAATACGCGGAACTAGCGAAGGTGAAGCGCGCAGAAGCTACTACGTCTATCAGTAGTGAAGAGGCTCAAATACGCAAGGCCAAAATACTCGCTGAGATCCGTGAACTTATGAAGCTGAAGGTTCTCATGGGAACAGACGAAGAAGACCTCGGCGACATTGAACTCATCTTTGACTCCGAACGAGGGAAGGATCTGTGACTCGTAGAATATCGAAAAAAGACCTCTTGAATCTGATTCGGCGAAACCGCAAAGACAACCGCTCGTCCTTTTACTCGCTCTACAAAGACCAAAAGGAGAAGCGAAAGCCGGATCGTACTTTTCTCCACCTACGCTTTGCGCCGGATGACTTGCAGCGCTCTATAATTGAAGACGACCAGCACAAACGTATTCTCTGTATTTGGGGACGGCAAAGAGGAAAAACTACTTCCTCACTTTTGTGGCTCTTCCGTCGAGCGCTCAAACAACCGCGATCCATCAACTGGTTTGTCGGACCGACTCTCAAGCAGGTTAAGCGTGTGGCTTGGATGAAGGCCAAGCGGCTCTATAGCCCTTCTGTTATGGCAAAAAATCCTAACGAATCCACGCTGACCTTCTTTCTCAAAAATGGTGCGCGAATACAATTCATGGGTGCAGACGATCCAGACTCCTTGAGAGGAGACACACTGAACAATGCTGTCCTTGACGAGTACGGCGTTATGAAGCCGGAAGCATGGACCATGGGTGTAGAACCTATGCTTTCGACTACGAACGGTCACGCTCTTTTCATCTCTACACCAAACGCTCTCAAGGGCCTTCATCTTCAAAAGTTGTGGGAAGAAGCATCTTCCGGCGCGCTAAATACCGATCCCGACAACCCTACATGGCGCTGTTCGCATGCGCCTTCTTTCCCTTCGCCTCACATGCCGCCGGAGGTCATCGAACGAGCGCGAAGGGAAATGCGAGACTGGCAGTTTCGCCAGGAGTATGAAGCGTCCTTTGAGGAAGTATCAGGTCGTATTTGGCCGGAGTTCCGCGCCCTCAAAGTAGAACAGGGCGGCCACCTCATAGACCCGCCGGATGGCCTCGACTACATTCCGCCGAAACCGGATTGGACCGTCATAGCCGGTTGCGACTTTGGTTTCGACCACCCGACAGTAGTCATCTGGATCGGCGTGGACAAGTGGGGCCATGTAGTCGTGCTCGATGAATACGTAGCGCCTCGACGCCGCATTACAGACCACCTCAAAGTCATAGTGGAAAAGTCTAATCGTCTGTGTGGTGTCGAGAAAGTAGTATTTGCTTACGACCCTTCCGCTGTGCAATGGGCAGCGGAGTTCGAGGCTTACGGCCTTCACATGATACCCGCTATCAATGCTGTTCACGCCGGAATAGACCGCGTAGGCGCTTATCTCAAAAACAACTACCTCTTGATAAATAGTCGATGCCACAACCTCATTAAAGGTATGCTCGATTACGCATACGACCCGCGAGCAGCAGAACCGAGGCCGCTCAAGATAAACGACGACGAATGTGATGCTTTGCGCTATGCATTGATGGCGGTTACTCCACCCTTCCAATTCATACCGCAATACCTCCAGGAAGAAATAGAGGAGAACCTTACCAACCTTTGGGAACCAGATCCTATCTTTGAATAGACAGAAAGGAGACATCATGCGTTGGATAGACAAGTTGGCTAATTGGCTGGGGTATGAGAAGAAGCGCGACAAGGTAGAAGAGACGGAGCCGGTGAATGTAAATCCTTTCCTCTCGTCTTCTTACGTGGACTACCTCCGCAACGATCCCACGCCGGAGAACAAGGCGAACTCGGTGGTGGCAAACGAAATCGTTGCGCAGGAGCTTACAGCCTGGCGAGATCTTCAGAAGGAAGTGAACGGTTGGTACTCGGTGTCTTCGCTCGCCGGTGAGTTGTCTGCTTCGATGCGAGAGCGAATACAGAAGCAATGCTTGTTCCTCTATTCCCGCGATGCCATAGCAAGGAACATCATAAACTCGTACACCTTCCTTACCATCGGTAAAGGGATGCAGGTCATCTTCGCCGACAAGAAGGCACGAGAGCGGTGGGAAGTTATCGCCAAGAATGTCAACTGGAACAGCTTTTACCGTCATACTATCGAGATGACTTACTTGCTCGGTGAATGGTTCGTGCTTCGCATACCGACAGTAAACGTAAAGCCGTCGGCTAAAAGCGTTAACAAGCGAATCTCTGCGGTCAAACAAAAGCTGGCGAAGATGAATCCTGAAGAAATCGACCTTATCCACATCCATCCCGCCGAAGTGGAGGAGGTCATACCGCTGCCGGAGTATCGTCACCGCGTCAAAGCATACAAGATGATAGACGGTTTCGGTGGTTCGAGGGAGAAGATTGAACTTTCTGCCTTCGACGTTACGCACTTTGCTCTCAAAAAGCCCGCTTTGGCTTTAAGAGGCCGCCCGCTGCTGGAACCCATCCTCATGGCTTTGTCTATGTATCGTCTGTGGCTTCAAGACCGTGTTACGCTCAATGCGGTACGCACTCGAATACCGCTCATTCGTAAAGTGTCCGGCGGCTCCGGCGTCCTTCAAAGCAAAAAGGACAATATGAGTACTATCGGCTTGCCGCGACCGGGGACCATCGCTATCGTTCCGAAAGACGAGGAGTGGATGTTCCCCTCATTGAACCTTTCCGGCTTTGAGGCGCAGCAAGACGGACGCTCCCTGCTCTTGCAGATATGCGCTGGTGTTTCGCTGCCGGAGTTCCTTGTTACCGGTGACGCTTCCAACTCGAACTACGCCTCGACTATAGTCGCATCGTCTCCTATCATTCCTCTTATCGAAAGCTACCGTATCCTGTTCGGTGAGTTGTTCGCTGATATGATTGAGGAAGTGGTAGGGGAAAGGCCGTCTATTCAGTGGCCCGGAATACTCAAGCAGGACATACTGGAGCTCGCCAAGGCCGGAGACTTGCTCAGAGCGAACGGCGTTATCTCTAAAGCCACCTACGCCTCTTGGATGGGTCTTGTGTGGGACGGAGTGAACGGAGAGAAGGCGAAGATAGACGCCGAAATGCTCGAAGACGAGCCGATAGACCTCGCCAAGCCTACTCAGAGCGAGGAATAATTGAAACGGAGGGGCTACCATGGGTGTTAACAAGGAACTGTACGATGCTATCCTTCAACACGCACACTATCTTCTCGGTGTAGAAGCACACGCCGCCGGCCAGCTTAACTATCGCCTCAAGCAAGCGCTGGAGTTGGCCGAGGAGAAAATAAAGCAAATAGTCGGTAACCGTCATACTCTGAGCGCCAAGCAGTACCGTGAAATAGCTGCTGCTATCGCATCCGATATGGCGGACATCTACGATGCCGGGTTCGACGATTTGTCACACTCTCTGCTCACGTTGTTGTCTGCGGAGACGATAGCCTACACGCGCATCCTTGCCGACACTTTGCCTTCGAGTCTCACTTCTCGGCTCGTATTCAACCGCATACCGATAAATGTGATGTGGGAAATCATCAACAAGCCTATCGGTGGCTACACTTACGCGGATCGCGTCTCCTTACATACACGGCGCTACGCAAAGCAAATCCGGCAAGCTCTCCTTGAAGGACTTATTGCCGGTGAAGGCGTGGATAAGATAATGCGGAGGATACGGAGGGTCACAGAAGTCACCGCCTCTGCTGCCGCTCGTCTTGCTCGAACAGAGATACACCGCGCTTCGGTAGAAGCTATGCTGCGTGTCTTCGACGCGAACAAAAACGATGTGGTTTCCGGTATCGAGTATGTGGCGACGCTGGACTTGCGTACTTGCCCGCGTTGCGGACAGTTCGACCGCTCTGTTTTCTACTACACCGGAACGCCGAATGTCTCGGAAGCGCCGGAAATCCCCGTCCACCCGAATTGTTATTCAGAAGATACCGAAGTGTACACTGAAGCCGGGTGGATTCCTTTCCCGGAGCTCAAAGCGGGAATGAAAGTCGCCTCACTCAATCCTCAAACGGAAGAAGTAGAAGCCAAGGAAGTGCTTGCAACCGTCGAATACTATGCTTTTCGCTGCCGTAAGCTGATTCACAAGGACTTCGAACTTGTTGTATCGTATGACCATCCATTCTTTGGTGCCGTAAAAGAAAAAGATGTGTTTGTTCCGGCGTTCTTTGACTTGTTCGAGGATTTGCCTGAAAACTTCTACTTCATTTTGCCGGATATGGACAATGTGCGGCGGAAGCGGTACGTGCCTCTTAGTGAGGTTCAAGTAGAAGACGTAGTGTATGACGGCATCGTTTACGATGCTGAAGTAGAAGACAACCACACGCTTATTGTCCGACGAAAAGGCGCAGCCGTTTTCGGCTCGAATTGTCGCTGTATTGTTGACCCGGAAACTCTCATCTTCACCAGCAAAGGTGAAAAGCCCATCACGCAAGTTCGTGTAGGCGATAAGGTTTTGACGCATACGGGTGCCTACAAAGAGGTTACAGCAATTAAGCACACGCCACAATGGAGCGGATACGTTTTCAAAGTGATTACTGAGTCCGGTAAATCGCTGCTCGTCACGCAGGACCATCCTTTCTGGTTGAAGTACACTATCAACGGTAAAGAAGCTGTCCGCTGGATCAAAGCGCAGAACATAGACATCGATGACGAGGTGCTTGTTTACCGTTACCGAAAACTTCGCTGGGAAAAGGTAGTACGGCTTGAATGGGAGAAGCACTATCTCATCCCCGTGTACAACTTTGAAGTAGCAGATGATCGCTCCTACGTTGCTAATCGAATCGCCGTCCACAATTGCGTTTACATTCCGTTCGTTGCTTCCTGGGAAGAATTGGGGTTCAAGCCGGAGGATTTGGCTTCCGATAGCGGTCTGGCTGCGTTGGACGGTGAACCCGCCGACGTGGTGTCTTACGCAGACTGGTTTGCTAGTCAAGATGAAGATGCTCAAATACAAATCCTCGGCCCTAAGCGCTATCAGGATTGGCTGAATGGTTTATTCCGCTTTGAGTGTGTCTCACAAGG
>Ga0180302_10000644_pt1 | contig 15789 bp, 14 predicted proteins | sample GuaBasSediGuay17_FD_121794 | JGI IMG/M metagenome (GOLD analysis project Ga0180302, IMG submission 121794) | Subseafloor sediment microbial communities from Guaymas Basin, Gulf of California, Mexico - Guay17, Core 4571-4, 12-15 cm | ecosystem: Environmental > Aquatic > Marine > Hydrothermal... | reverse complement strand
TCGGAGGCTATCCACTTAACCCTCTCCTTAACTTCGCGCTCTGAGGCCCCCCTACACCTCAAGGGGAACGCTATGTTATCGTAGACGGTCATGTGGGGCCACAGGGCGTAGCTTTGAGGCACAAAAGCTAGCCTCCTCTCCTCAGGAGGTAGCCCGGTCACGTCGATACCATCGACAAGGATCCTCCCTCTCTCAGGCCTTCTAAGCCCAGCGATGCATTCAAGGAGCAGAGTCTTACCCGCGCCGCTGGGCCCTAAGACCACCACGTAGTCTCCGCGCCGAGCCTCCAAGTATACCCCTTCGAGCTTGAACTCCCCAAGGTTTAAGTGGAGGTCCTCGACGACTATCATCTCCTCCACCTCAATAGGCCTCTAAGCACTAGGAAGACCGCTACCGACACGGGAAGTAGGATCGCTGTTAAGGCTACGGCGTAGGGAAGCCCGTAGGTGTTAAACCATTCCACTATCAGCACGTTTATCGTCTTAGGGTAGTAGGCGATTATAAGCAGAGCTCCAACCTCACTCACAGCCCTGGCCCACGCTAGGACAGCTCCTGTGACTATGCTCCTAGCGGCTAAGGGTAAGCTCACCGTGAAGAACGTCTTAAAGGGCCCAGCGCCCATACACCTTGCTACCCCTTCCAGGTAAGGATCTATGGAGGCAAAACCATCCCTAGCGCTGTCCACGAGGAGAGGAGCCCCTACGAAGATGAACACGGCGATGATAGCCCAGGGGCTGCTCTCAATTACGACTCCTACGGACCTGAGCAGGCCGCCAATGGAGGTTCTAGGGCCGTAAGCCACCAGGAGCATAACGCCGACTACAGCGTGAGGTATAACGAAGGGGAGATCTACGAGCGACTCCACTAGGCTTTTACCTTTAAACTCGAAGCGTGCTAGCAAGTAGGCTAAGGGGACCCCCACGGCCAGTAAGATTAACGTGGCTAACGTCGCGGTCGCTAGCGTCAATAATAGGGCCCCTCTAGCCTCTCTAGATATCAACGCGAAGCCCAAAGGGCCTGGCTCCATAGACAATAGTAAAGAAACGAAGGGATAGGCTAGGAACGCTAGGATCGCTAGCGAGGCCGCCCCGAAGAGAGCTACTAGCTTCTTCACCTCCTTAGCTCCCCCGGAACCTCACCTACATACATAGGGCTCTCGAGGAAAGGTTGCCCTAGCCTTCCAAACACCTCCTCGCCGGAGACGCTTAGAAGTAGCCTAATGAAGCCCACGGCGTCCTCGCGGTTCTCAACGGTGCTGGGTATCGTGACCCCGTAAACTATCGGCGCCCCTTCAACCTCCTTCTCCTGCTCCGTCCCGCACATTATGTGGATCGTTGCTTTAGCGTAGAAGTCGGCGTGCTCCGGGCTACCGAGGTTTAACTCTGGCGGTAGCTCAACGAAGCGTAGGTTATGCTGCACCGCCACGCTCCTATACTCGAAGGCATAGTCCAGCGCTCCAGCCTCTAAGAGCGCTATCAAGTCCACGCTCTTACTTCGGACAACGAGCCTCGAGCCTTTAACCTCAAGGTCGGCCGGAACGTAGATATGCAGCGTTCCATTAACCTCCTCGCTGTAGATATTGGTGACCTCGGTCACGAGCTCCTTAAAAACCTCAAGTCTCCCATAATACATGCCCGCCAAGCCGAGGATAGTTACCGCGCGGTAGCCGCAGGGATCGTCGTTGGGGTTGGAGAAACCATACCTAACGTCAGGCCTCAACAGTATCTCGAGCCAGTTATCGGAGTTAATTGCGTCGGCGTACTTGCTGTTATTGGTGTACGCTAACACGGCCTCGTTGGAGGCGAAGGCCACGCACCAATCAGCGTGCTTAGGGAACATCATCCTCGGTATCAATCGATAGTCGGCCACCGCTAAGACATCGCATCTCCTTCCCAGCTCAGTGACCTTCCTAACGGCCTTGACGCTGCCTGAAGGCTCTATCACAACCTCGATGCCAGCGTGGCGCTCCTCATATATTGCCGCCAGCTCCTTCAACGGCATGTAGAGGCTACCTGCACAGAACACCACTAACCTCCTCTTGCCGCCGGTAACGCTGAGGGAAAAGTAGTAGGCTGCGCTGAAGGCGGCCACCACCATGATCACTAAGATCACCAGCACGAAGATTTTTCTCATATCTGATATCCGATAACGGTTACTAATCCTGAATAAAAAGCTTACTGCAATAATATTAAGTTTAAGACTCTGGCTCGCTGCTGGCTTAGCTGAGACATCAAGAAGCGTGAGAGGAGGCCTACTCATCCTTAAGTTGGCGGAGGAGGCCCATGAAGCTCAATGCAAGCCTAGACAGCCTGTCCTCAAAACCACCCTCCCTCCAATCACCCTCAAAGGCTAAGCTTAACAGTCTCTCGGCCCACGTTGGAGGAAGGTGGCTTACATAGAACTTAGCAGCCTCTAAGATAGCTACGTCTCTCGCTAACGGCGCTGAACAGCATAGCGGTTTAAGTAACTCGGCTAGGTGTACATCCTCTAAGCCGAGCCTCAATGAAAGCCCCCATTCGTGAAGGTTCTCCTCAGAGCGCTTAAGCAAACGCTGAGCGTAGGCTTTAGCCGGCTCGACGAAACCCTTTTCTACGAGGAGCTTGGTAGCCTCGTAGTCCTTAACGGCCACGGACAACAGGTAGAGGAGGTTTAAGGCCTTCACTTGAGGCACGCCTCGGTCGAGGAGAAGCCTTAGGTACCGCCCAGCCTCATAGAACCTTAACTCGCCGTGAAGCACTGAGTGCGCGCCCTCATGTAGGATTATCCCGTCCTGTACAGCCTCAGGCTCCCGCTTAATCAGCTCCTCGCAGAGCGTGATCCTAGGAGCCCCAGTGAAAGCGTCGTGGGTAGCCTCGTAGCCGTCGTAGGCTGGAGCTGAAGCTACGCCTGCCTCCTCGTGAAGCAACGCTAAGTAGGACTTAAAGGTGGGCGCGTCGTGGACGAAGACCACGTAGACTAATAGCGGAGGCTCCTCCACCTTAGCGTAGAGCCCTAAAAGCCTTCTTAAGGCGTGAGCAGCCCATTCACGGTCAATGGGGCCCACGTAGCTCGTCGATAACTTAACCACGTGGAGCTAAGAGGTGAGCCTTAAGTTAAAGCCTTTCCGCCTTTAAGTCCTAGCTCAGGAAGCAGGTCCTTAGGCTCAAGCTCTTCGCTTAGAGGCTTAGCTAAGCTCATAGCTGGCGCTACGCTGGTAAGAGGACTTAGCCCACGCGGCTGCCCTAAAGAGCTACATTAAGAAGCGCTACACCGCGGCGCTGAAGCGATGATAGTACACCAGCTTTTTTAAGACATAGACACTTTAAGTTAGTGGGTTAACGTAGGGTTCTTGGGGTAGGCCGTGGCTTACGTCTCGTCCACACGTCTCGACGCTGCACGAAGAATCATGGAGGAGTTCGCTCGCTCAACAGGCTTACTCCCTGAAGGCTACCCACGGCGCTACCTATGGACGGACGCCTTCGCGGTGTTCAACTTCTTGGAGCTCCATAGGCTTACGGGCGAGGAGCTCTATAAGCAGCTTGCGTTGCGCCTAGTAGACCAAGTTCACCACGTCTTGGGAAAGCATCGCGGAGACGATGGGCGTAGTGGCTGGATAAGCGGCCTCGAAGACCACGAGGCTGAGGAACACCCAACGGCCCGCGGGCTAAGGATAGGCAAGAAGCTGCCTGAGCGTGGGCCAAACGAGCCTTACGACTCTATCTTGGAGTGGGAGCGCGACGGTCAATACTACCACTACCTCACTAAGTGGATGCTCGCCCTATGCAGGGTGGCTCAGGCGACAGGCGACGCTAAGTACCTTAGATGGTCCGTGGAGCTAGCCGAGGTAGCCCACGCCGCCTTCACTTACACCTCGCCTCTCGATGGCCGCAGGCACCTATACTGGAAGATGAGTATAGACCTCTCCCGCCCCCTAGTACCTCAGGAAGGTCAGCACGACGCGCTCGACGGCCTCATAACCTACGCTGAGCTTCAAGCAGCCTCGCCAGCGGGGTCGCTGTACCTAAGGGACCAGGTAGCGGATGCTCTAAGCATGTGTAGGGAAAGGGATTGGAGCGAGTGGGTTACTGATGACCCGCTCGGCGTAGGTGAGCTCTTAAGCCTCTCCTTCAGGGCGGCGAGGCTAACCCTCGAGGGCATGGACTACCTAGCTGAGCTGCTACACCCTCTGCTTGAGGCCGCGCACGTTAGCCTTAGAGCTTACCTGTCTAAGGACTTCCTCAACCTTCCAGCCAGCCGTAGGCTCGCCTTCCGCGAGCTCGGCCTCTCGATAGGCCTTCACGCCGCTAAGAGGCTTAAAGCCCTGGCCGGGAAATTACGCGCCCTACACCATCCATTACTTAAGGACGTAGAAAGATTTGCTTCAATGAGCGAGGAGATTGAAAAGTTCTGGCTTAACCCAGCAAGCTGGGAGGCTGACACTTGGGTGGAGCACCGAGACATTAACATGGTCATGCTGGCGACGAGCTTAATACCTGATGGATACCTCGGCCGACTACCCAGCTCTGTGCAGCGTGAAGATCTACGCTGAGTGGGGCTTCATTGAAGAATAGCGGACCATCAACGTACGTCACAAACCCAGTAAGATTGAATTGGCCGGTTAAAGGGAAGACGCGAGGTGTCTGTTTTACGTAAGCTTTGAAGGGAGGCATTGAAAGCGATCGAGAAGCGCAATAATAATGCTTTTTTTATACCCTGGAGCTTAGAAGAGGATGCGAATGTGATGTGAGAACCTTGAAGTGCTCTGGCTGTGGCGCGTGTATGGGCTTAAGCATGGGGCCGCCGTTGATGAGGGCGCCGGCCACCTGCGTTAGGGCGAAGAGCAAATAGGCTGGACGTAACCATGTACCGGAGGAGGGCTAAACCACGCGCAAGGCCCCTAAGCTCCAAGAGCCATGAGTACTGGGACTTCAGGCCGGACGTGCTAGTGGTAGCTGAGAAGGACTCGGTTGCTAAGGCCTTCGCCGAGGCCCTATCGGATGGCTCCTACAGGCTTAGGGTTAAGGGGCCCGTGAAGGTCTATGTGTTTGAGAGGGAGGGTAGGCGCTGGGCTGCGATAGGGCTTCGAGGCCACCTCTTCGACTTTGACTTCGAGGAGGAGCTTAATAGGTCGTGGAGGAGCGTCGACCCGAGGGAGCTCTTCTTCGCCAAGCCCTTGAAGGTCCCAGAAGAGGGCTCGCGCCCATACATAGAGGCGTTAAGGGAGCTGGGCAGGAGCGCTGAGACGGTATACCTGGCCCTCGACGGGGACCCCGAGGGCGAAGGCATAGCCCTCGAGGCCATGTCGGTGGTGTCGAAGGTAAACCCCTACGCTGAGTTTAAACGACCATGGTTCTCCACGCTCAACCCCGAGGAGCTTAGGAGAGCCATAGCCAACGCTGGGGAGCCTAACCGTAGGCTAGCTGAGAAGTGCTTCGCTAGGATGGAGGTGGATTTAACTATCGGAGCGGCGTTCACCAGACTATTAACGCTTAGCGTCCAGCGGCTGGCTCCACGCTCACTTCCCTTAGGGCGCTTTCTTAGCTATGGTCCCTGTCAAAGCCCGGTGCTATACCTGGTCGTGCAGAGGGCGCTTGAAAGGGAGGCGTTTAAGCCTGAAGTGTTCTATAGAGTGGTGGCTGCTCTTAGGTACAGCGGATTGGCGTTTAGGGCGGAGCACGTCAAGGGGAGGTTTAAGGAGAGGAGAGAAGCCGAGGAAGCCCTGGAGAGAGCTCGTAAAGCGGACTTGGCCCTCGTGAGGAAGGTCGAGGAGAAGATAACAGCCAAGCAGCCCCCGACCCCCCTCAACACCGTTGAGCTTGAGAGCAGGGCTAGCAGGTTCCTCAATATTAGGCCTAAGCAGACCTTAGACCTAGCTGAGGAGCTCTATCGTAGAGGCTACATAAGCTACCCTAGGACCGAGACTGAGATCTACAGCCCCATGATAGACCTTAAAGGTATACTACAGTCGTTTAAGGGCCACCCCATCTACGGCCACTTCGCCGTCGACCTCCTAGCCAAGCCTCTAAAGCCCACGAAGGGGACTAAGGACGATAAGGCCCACCCTCCCATACACCCAGTCAAGCCTGCCTTGAAGGAGGAGATCGTGGGCGAGCTTGGGCTACAGGCTTGGAGGATATACGATCTAGTGGTCAGGCACTTCATGGCCACTCTGAGCCAACCAGCCAAGTTGGCTAGGCAGAGAGTGGTGGTTGAGATTGGAGGCGAGCTCTTTGAGGCCACGGGTCTCATCATCGAGGACCCAGGCTACCTAGAGGTCTACCCTTTCGAGAAGCCCAGCGAGGAACCTCTGCCCGAACTTAGAGAAGGCTGGATGGTGGACGTGGTGTCGGTGGAGCTAAAGGAGGGGAAGACTGAGCCGCCACCCTACCTCTCCGAGTCTGAGCTGCTCAAGTTAATGGAGAAGCTTCACATAGGAACCGACGCTACGGCTTCTCAGCACATCCAGACCAACCTTGATAGAGGGTACTTCTACATTGAAGGTAGGCGTTGCATACCCACCCCCCTAGGCCTAGCCTTGATTAAGACGCTGCTGGACATCAAGCCTGAGCTCGTTAAACCGGAGGTCAGAGGCTTCATCGAGGCCCAGATAAACGAGGTTGCTGAGGGACGTAGGAGTAGGGAGGAGGTCGTAGAGTACGCCAAGAAGGTCTTCCTAAGCTACTACGATGAAGTTAAGGGTAGGGAGGGAGAACTGGCTAAGGCGCTGCTTCCGACCATAGCCGAGAGCCTAAAGCTAGCCGAGGAAAAGAAGAAAAGAAGGAGAGCCAAGCGGCGTAGGCGCAAGACGACAGGTTAAGCTACCTTACTTAACTCCGCTAAGGACATCCTCCAGCAGCCTACTAATTCTCTCAGACCTCCTACTCTATGATCAGCGCTAGCCGATATCCTACACGCCTCTAGCCTAAACGTCAACCTAGCTTTAGATTTCGCCACTTTTTGAAGGGTCCTATACCTCATGCAAAAAAGTGAAGAGACTTTAGAGAAGTAGATCGTTCTCGAACTGATCGTATATTGTTGGTCTCTGCATCTTGCAGTTCGTCTTCGCATAGTCGAAGGCCTCCTCAACAGTCACGTCCCAAGATTGGCCATACACGCCATCGCCATTGTGATCGTACTTGTCAGCTTTGCCATAGTACATCCCCTGCTCGAAGAAGTAATACGTAAATTGGCCGTTCTGCCACTGGTCGCCCTCATAGGCGACTCCATGTTCAGTCGTGGACGCGACTACAATTCTCCCCTTAGCCTTTAGGTCGTTCATCCCGCCTGATAGGCAGCTATCGAAGACGAGGACTATCCTTGACGTGTCGAAGCCTGAGAACAATTTCACTAAGTCGCCGTCCCACAGGTAAACTAGGTTAGAGCCGTCGTGTAACACTATGGCCTCATCGATAAGCTCGGAGTCTCCATCATCCGCGAAACCCCTGGCGCCGTGGCCGCTGAAGAAAAACACCACTTCGTCTTCAGCCACCTCCTCGCTCTTCACCTCTTCTATGGCCTTAATCACGTTGTCAATGGTGGCGTTCGCGTCGATGAGCAGGTGGACGTTGTCGGGGTCGAAGTTGTAGATCTCGACTAAGGTCCAATACACGTCGTTGGCGTCGTCGTCTGCGTACTCTAGGTCGTTCTCCTCACCGGGGTAGTCCGAGACGCCTATTACTATCGCGTACTTCGTACCATAACATAGTTCGCCGAGGATACCTGTTGCAGCGCCCTTAGATGGCTTACCGCCCCTCGCTTTAGGCCCCTTCAACACCACTTTCTTAACCAGCTCTACGTCCTCCGCCGAGGACGGTTTAAAGGCTGGGCTTAATGGGCGGGCAGCGCTTACTGCAGCGGCCACGGCAATAGAAACCATGAGAGTCAACAGCACCGCGGCGAGAAGGGCCCTCCTCCTATTATTATTCATCACATAACCTCCAGAGAACTGGGTATGTCTATGCGTAACAGCTCTAAATTAGTTTTGGCGCCGCTGATGCACACTATCACAGTACCTTGTAAGCTAGGATGGCCAAGAGAGTCGTTGAGGTATTAAACCTTCCGATTAATGTATGGGCTTCGATATAGGGCTAGGTGTCAGTTAAGAGCCGCCTATATTTCTTCGTTATAACACCTCGAAACCGACCTCTATACCGTTAGCGAGGTACGCGTGGATGTCGGAGGGCGAGGCGTAGGGGTAGGCCACGATTACCACTACGTAGCCCATGAAGTGATCGAGGTCCTCGAGTGAGGGTTTAGCTAAGCCTGAGGGGTGTGAATGCGCTACTCCAATTATGGAGGGGTCTAAGGGTAGGAGGTAGGGGTTGAAGCTCGCGAAGCCAAGCCCATAGGTGGCTAGAGGGGGGACGACTAGCTCCTCTACGAATAGCTTGTCACCTTTAACTTTGCCTCTAAGCAGTAGGAGGAACTCACGGGGGTGGACTTCCTTAGCTGCCGTTAATAGGGCCTCAACAACCTCCCTAGTCAAGTAGACACCGGTTATCTTCCTCTTCACGCGCAAGGAGGTTAACCTCAGGACCTCGCCAGCCGCCTCAATATTAACGTTAGCGGGGAAAGCCTGAAAGCTGGGCTTTAACCCTTAAACCGGTGCTATGATTAGGCTTGAGTGGCGTGGACCTGCGGCTTGGGTAGTTATTGATAGGCCTGAGGCCTTAAACGCCCTCAACGCTGAGGCCCATAGAAGGCTGAGGGAGGCCTTAAAGAAGGCCGAGGACGACGAAGAGGTCAGGGTAGTCGTCATTACGGGCTCGGGGGAGAAGGCCTTCTGCGCTGGCGCCGACGTGAAAGACTTCATAGGGGCCCAGCCCTACGACGTCAGAGTCCACGTAGAGGAGTCAAGGAAGACTATAGACCTCATCTTAAGGCTCAATAAGCCTGTAGTGGCAGCGGTTAACGGCTTAGCCCTGGGCACGGGATGCGAGATAGTATTGGCCTGCGACCTCGCCATAGCCTCTGAGAACGCTAAGTTCGGCCAGCCAGAAGTACGCCTAGGAATGATGCCTGGACTAGGCGCGACTCAAAGGCTGCCCTTACTGGTGGGGGTGAAGAAGGCTAAGGAGCTCCTCATGACGGGCAAACTCATCGACGCTAGGGAGGCAGAGAGGCTGGGCATAGTCAATAAGGTGGTGCCCCCCGACAAGCTGAAGGATGAGGTCGATAGGCTGGTCGAGGAGCTTAGCAAGCTGAGCTCCTCGATGTTGAGGCTAATTAAGGACGCCGTCAATAGACCCCTTGAGGCTCTGCTTGGAGCAGGGCTAAGCATAGAGCTTGAATGCTTCGCCGAGTCCTTTAGCCTCTCAGCTCCACATGAGGGAATCAAGGCCTTCCTAGAGAAAAGAAAAGCTGAGTTTAAGGAGTAACGCCGTCAACTAGCGGGACCGTCCTCACTAGCTTTAGGTCGCTGGTGAATACCTTGACCATGCTTGGGGACACGGTGTAAACGTAGTCCTCTATGAAAGCCGCTCTAAGAGCGTCCTCATGCTCAGCGAAGCCGCGCTCCTTAAGCTCCTCGTCAGCCACCTCCACTAGCAGCACCCCCTTCCTAAGTAAGCCCTCAACGGGAAGGGCGAACCACCCCTCCTCTAGGTTTAATGTCAGGGCCTTATGGTCGTTGAGGACAGGGGTGTAGTAGAAGCGTTCAAGTTTTAAACATGAAACCTCCCTAACGTCGCTGAGGTTGGATACGTCGTAGAGCGACACCTTCAAGCCCTTGAAGACGCCGAGCTCGTCGGTGTCGACGCCTATGCCTATGAGGTAGTGCTCGCCGTAGGGGTGTAGGTACTCCGAGTAGCCTAGGGACTCAAGATAACCTATCACCTTAGGCTTGGCGGGGTCTGAGAGGTCCACGGCGAAGAGCGGGTCCATCCTCCTAAAGGTCACTAGAAAGGCTACGTTCCCCAAGTACCTAGCAGCGTAAATCCTCTCGCCCGGAGCTAACCCTTCTAGGGAGCCCACGACCTTGAGGTCCATGTCGAGCACGTAGAGGTTGTTGGAGGTATACCCCTTGACGCCCCACGTGGTCGTAGCTACTCTGAAGAAACCGCCTTCTTCATCCGTAGAGAACTGGTCGAGGACTCTGCCAGGTACTTCACCCCTAGCCTTCAAGGAGATCTTTAACCCATTTAGGCTGAACCTGTAGATCAAGGTGCGCTCGTAGGTGAAAAGCGTAATCCCTTTAAGCGGCGATGTGAGGGGGGCACGGCGCATCTTGACACATAGCAGGTAAAGGTTGCTTGGAGACACGTAGACGTAGCTCGAAGGGCCCAGCAGGAAGGCCTCCCTTGAATACTCGCCGCTCACTAGGTCTATGGATAACAGGGTCGTGAACTCAAAGCCCGCACCCCCCTCAATGTACTTGATCTCAGTAGCCGGCACCACTTGCCCGTTCACCGCTGGAAGTATAGGCTCCTCAGAATGCGCTGGGTAGAACGCTAATGCTGGGTAAGATGTTACTAGGTAGAGGTAGTGGTCTATGACCCTGGAGGTAACGTAGCGCCCAGTGACCTTAACCTGGGCTAGGAGCGGGCGGTCATCGCTTGATAGGTCGTAGATGAACACGGTGGTGCTTGGCGGCATCGGCCACTTGTAAATTGATCTAGGCCACTCCTCAACTATGACTATAAGTCTATCACCGCCCGCGTAAACCCCCTTAACGGTGCCGTTATACTCTAAGACGTAGGCTATAGAGGCTTCAACCGGAGGATAGGCCTTAACGGCGTAGAGGGTGCCGTGCGAAGCTATGTAAATGAAGGGGCCCTGTACCTTAACTATGTCGGCCTCGTCGACCCCTTCGACCTGGAGGTTAGTGTACGAGCGTTTAAGAGGAGAAACGGAGCTTGAAAGACTTACGTAGAAGACGGGTACTTTAGAGCCCGCAAACCCCACTACAGCTACAGGTAAGGTGTGACAGCTATCGAAGTAGGGTGAGGCGTTACGCTCTAGGTACGCCTTAAGCTCATTGTAGCTCCTGAAGCACTTAAGTTCTTCAGCCCCTCCCTGGTTTAGGCTAGCGCAATGAAGCGCTATGACGAGGGCTAGGACTAAGGCTGTTAGAGAGGCTGCGGCTAAAAGCCATCGCCTCTTCAAGGCGCATTTAAGGTATACCGCCACGCTGTTAACGCTAGTCCTTAGAAAACCTTGTTCGAGACCTTAGAAAAGCCTTAACCTAGTAGGGCCCTGGCTATCACGTTCTTCTGGATCTCCGTGGTGCCCTCGTAAATCGCCGTTATCCTAACGTCGCGGTAGAAGCGTTCTAAGTCGTAGTCAGCTAGGTACCCGTAGCCGCCGAATATCTGGAGGGCCTCGTTGACCACGTTTATGGCTATTGTGGCGGCGAAGGACTTAGCCATGGAGGATAGCTCAGGTATTACCTTCCCCTCGTCTAGCTTAGACGCCGCCCTGTATACCAGTAGCCTGGCAGCCTCGACGTAGGTGGCCATATCGGCTATCTTGTGCCTGATCACCTGCATGTCGGCTAGCCTGGAGCCGAACTGTCTGCGCTCCTTAGCGTACTTGATGGCCCTATCTAGGGCGCCTTGAGCGCAGCCCACTGCTTGAGCCGCTGCGTGGAGCCTACCGTAGTCCAGGAAGATCAGGGTGTGGTAGAAGCCTCTATTTTCCTCGCCCACCATAGCTGAGCGGTGTACCCTAACGTTGTTGAAGCTGTACTCACCGAGCAACGAGGCCCTTATCCCGAGCTTCCCAGTTATCTTGGTGGCCTCGAAGCCCTCGGTGCCCTTATCGACTATGAAGAGCGTTTGGCCCCTATGCTTGAGGCCGGGCACAGTCTGACATAGAACCACGGCAAAGTTTGCGATGGGGGCGTTGGATATCAGAGTCTTGGTGCCGTTGATCACGTAGTAGTCGCCGTCCCTCACAGCTGTAGTGTCAAGCACCGTTATGTCGCTTCCATGGCTAGGCTCCGTGAAGGCGCCCGAGGATACCCACTCGCCGCGGGCTACCTTGGAGAGGTACTTGGACTTCTGCTCGTGGCTACCGAAGAGGTGTATGAGGTCGCTGCCGAAGGTGGCCACGGTAATGGCCACGCCGAGAGTAGAATCGGCGCGACAGAACTCCTCGACTATTAACAGGTTCTCGAGGTAGCTTAGGCCCTGGCCCCCGTACTCCTCGGGGAAGTGGGGCTGAATGAAGCCTAGCGAGGCCGCTTTACGGTAGAGCTCCCAGGGGAACTCCTCCTTAACGTCGAGCTCCCTAGCCAGCTCCGGCTTAAACTCCTTCTCGGCGAACTCCCTCGCAGCCTCCTTGACCTCCAGCTGCTCACGGGTTAAATCGAAACCCATGGACGCCACCTTCTCGTAGGCTAGAGCTTAGGTGTAATCAATTTTTCCGCTTAGCATGGAGCGGCGACAGAAAGGGAAGCCTAGGCCGTGAGGGCGAGGCTACCGATGAGGGGATTATGTGGTGTTAAACCGTCAAAAGTGTATCCTAGCACTACGCCTAGACACTATCTTTTTAAACGAGAGCTAGGGTCAACCACCGGTATGTTCCAAGAAGCCCGTGGAGAGCTGTTAGCGAAGTCGCTCCTCACCGACGTCGTTAAGGCCCTAAGCTTAATGGTGGCCTACAACAAGACAACCATAGATAAGCTGGGTCTAGTAGCAGAGAGGGCCAAGAACCCTGTCGTTAAGGCGTATGCAAGCTACGCGCTACATGAAGTAGCGAAGATCAGTAAGTTGCTTGAGCTAGCCGTGGGCCGCCTAGACGTTGAGGGCTTAAAGGTTAGTGACGCTGAGGAGGAAAGGTTGATAGGGGGGCAGGCTCTAAGCCTCATACACGAGCTCCACGAGATCCTAGACAAGCTGAGGCTTAGGGTCACTAAGGCTAGGCTAACCCGCTTCGCTACCATAGGGCGCGAGCTGGCTAAGTTGTTGGCCGTGCAAGGCATGGCGTACGCTAAGGTCGTTGAGGACGCGGGCAGAGACCCGTGGGCGGCTAAGGCCATACGCAGAGCGTCAAAGGAGCTCCTGAGCATGTCTTCAAAGCTTAAGTTGATGAAGAGGGCCCTCGCGCTGTTTAGCCTCTTAGCAAGCTAAGGCCGCTCAGCTTGGAGCCACCAATCACCCCTCAGCCATGCAATGGTCGATCATCGCGGCCTACGTCTTAGAGTTCTCGAGGGACGCTATAAGCTTAACCATTAACCTATAGACTTCTCCCCCACTAACGACACCAATAAGTCAAGCTCGTCCTTAGTCTTAGCCGCTACGTGGACATTGCCTAGCTTAACCCTCTTTAAGCCCTCCTCCTTAGCGGCCGCGAAGGCCTTGACGAGCTCCATAACGTTGGGGGGCTTAACGTCGCTTAGCTTGTAAGCTGGAAAGAAAGCCAATATCGTGAACGGGATGTCCCTGTCCACGCTGGCTACGAGCCTAGCTATCTTCCTAATCTCGTCGACCTCCACCCAGCCGGGTATGTAGAGGGCGAGCACCTCAACGACGAAGCCTAGGTCCAGGGCAAGCTCAGGCACCTTAAGCACCGTGGAGTTGTCGGCCCCGCAGAGCCTACGGTATAGCTGCGGGTCGTAGGCCTTTATATCGAGCCAAAGGGAGTCGACGCCACCGCTAGCTAGCGTCTCGAGGTTACGCCTGGTTAGGCCGTAGCCGTTGGTCTCAAGCAACACCCACACGTCACCGCATGCATCCTTAATCTTCTCCGCGGCCTCAGCGTAGAACTCGGGAACGCAGGCCACGTCGCCGCCGGTGAAGGCGACTATATTGCGCGCTGGCCCCCAGCCCTGTACGCTCCAGACGACCTGGCTTGGGTTGAGTACGCCTGGGCATAGTGGGCCCCTTACGCCAGCTGTAGCGCAGAGGCCGCAGTGTCTACATAGGTCTGAGGCGGTAAACATGAGGGCTCTCTCCCTGGGTTCCTTCACCGTCACCATGTCATGGTACCGTGCAGCCTCCTCAGCCAGCTCGTCGGTTGACATCCAGAAGCCGTTGTACACCTGCGTGAACTCCCATGAGTGGCACTTTAAACATGAGTGGTTGCAGCCGCTCTGATAGATGCTCAAGTAGTCCTCGGGCCTAGATAGGTGTATGGCTTTAATTAACCTGAGCCACTTGCCTCCTTCTCTCTTAAGCGTGGCCTTACAGGCTGGCTGAAGGCTACCGTCAGGCATTAGGGTTTGACAGCTACCAGGCTTAAAGCCCTGCTCGACCATTCTACACAGGGCGACGCCACCAAGCTACAGTTGAGGGAGCGGCTCATAAAGGTGGGGCTTAAGGGTGACGGCGCTGGTCAAGGTGCTAGTTAGGTCTAAGAGCGACGCCGACGCCATTAAGAGCTCGCTTAGGAGGTTTGTTGGGAGAGAGGTTTCCGTAGACACGTTTAAGGGCGCTAGGGAGCTGCGCGACGTGGACTTAGAGCTTAGGAGGCACCTAAGCTTCAAGGGACTCGTCGTGGTTATGCTGGGGCTTGAGGATAGGAACGCCTTGGAGCTGGAGCCAAGCTACCCAGACAACTTCGTGTTTCACCTAGTACCTAAGGCTAAGGTAAGGAACGAGAGGCCTCATAGGCTACTTCAGCACTACCTAGAGGCCAAGGCCGAGTTTAGGATGAGGATGGCGTGGAGGCCTGAACTCTCAGCCTACACGTTAACTAGGGATGGCTTAGCCCTGGAAGGGTGGGAGGTGAACCCAAGGTTTGACGTATACCTACCCAGCGAGGGAGTCGTTAAGTCGCTTAAGAAGCTTGGGGTCGCGAGCCCAGGGCTTGTGGTTAAACAGCTTAGAGGATTACACGCCGTTTACAGCGGGCCTTGGAGGGTGGCTGAGCTATCGTTCAGCGATGTGGGGGCCCACGTTGAGGTCGAGAGGAGGAGCCTAAGGAGGACTCAAGTGGCTGGCTTAGACGTCCACGTTGAGGTTAATCGAGGCACGATCTCGAGGCTTGAGCAGGCCTCGTTAAATTACCTTTCAAGCTTCGACGTAGACCACGTAGTGGTTCCGTGGAGCGGGGGTAAAGATAGCACGGCGGCTTTATTGCTGGCCTTAAAGTGCTTCGGGAAGAAAACCACACCCCTATTCTTAGACACGGGCCTCGAGTTTAGGGAGACCGTCGACTACGTCGAGGAACTCTCGAGGAAGCTGGGCTTCAGCTACGATAGGGTCAGGGTTAAGGTTAAGGAGGCCTTAATGGAGGGGCTTAAGCCTCTACCGAGCCACGACGACAGGTGGTGCACCGCGATGAAAATGGAGGCCGTCGAGGGCTACGTTAGGGAACTCTCCAAGAACGGCGAAGCCCTGGTCGTCGTGGGGGACCGTGAAGCTGAGTCCGAGGCGAGACTTATGAGGCCAGCCACCATGGACCACGGAGGCTACCTTGAGGCGGCGCCCCTAAAGCTCTGGGCTGCCATACACGTCCAGCTATACCTAGCGCTTAGGGGTGTGCCCGTCAATAAGATGTACGAGTACGGCTTCTTTAGGGTGGGCTGCTACATCTGCCCAGCGTTGAGGAGTTGGGAGCTTAAGCTAATGCTGGAGGAGCCGAGGTTAAGCTACCTTAAGGATGATGAACTTTTTCAGCTCTTCACCTCGCGGAGGAGGGCGACGTCGACTTAGAGTCGGCGTCTTCCGGGGAGTTTTCATCACCGCTCAGCGATAGCTGGTGCTTTCATCCGCCATGGCTTACGGTGCAGGGTCCTCTATTTACAGGGTATCTACCGTTAATCGAAGCGAAGCCAGGTCCTCGATTATCTTGTCGAGGCTTCTATGGGCCCTTAGGTCCTCCCTCCAGTCTTGAGGAAGCTTGCTCTTGAAGCTCTTTTTAGCCGCG
>Ga0180302_10000643_pt1 | contig 15807 bp, 16 predicted proteins | sample GuaBasSediGuay17_FD_121794 | JGI IMG/M metagenome (GOLD analysis project Ga0180302, IMG submission 121794) | Subseafloor sediment microbial communities from Guaymas Basin, Gulf of California, Mexico - Guay17, Core 4571-4, 12-15 cm | ecosystem: Environmental > Aquatic > Marine > Hydrothermal... | reverse complement strand
CGACTGAGACCCCACCCGTGGGCACGAGGGGTACCTGGGGTAGGGGGGCCTTCAGGGCCTTTATGTAGGCCGGTCCTCCTACGCTTGCGGGGAAGACCTTGACCATGTCCGCCCCGGCCTCCCCCGCCCGCGCGACCTCGGTGGGGGAGAAGGCTCCGGGTATCACGGCCTTGTCATATCTGTTACAGAGCCTTATGGTCTCCAAGTCCGTTATGGGGCTCACGATGAACTCAGCGCCGGCGAGTATAGCGGCCCTCGCTGTCTGGGAGTCGAGGACCGTTCCGGCACCCAGCAGCATCCCCTCGGGCAGCCTCTCCCTGACCTCCGAGATGACATTTATGGCGTCGGGCACGGTCATCGTGACCTCTATGCACTTGACCCCCCCGTCTAAGAGGGCGTCGAACACCGGGGACACCTTACCGGGATCGTCTATCCTTATCACGGCCACGACCCCGGTCTCCCTCATGAGGGCCAGCTGTTCGTCCTTCCGCATCCTTCCTCCTTTCGGCTATCCTCCGAGCTTGAGGGAAAAGAAGATGAAAGCTCCGTAGAGCGAAAGGAGCAGGACCGCCTTGGCACGGGTCAGGCGGTACCTGTGCCGCATGAGGACCAACATCGTCACGACGACTAAGAAGGCCCAGGGATACGAGAACCTTATGGTCTCGGGCTCCACGGTTATCGGATTGACCAACGCCGCCGTCCCTACTATAAGCAATATATTAAGCACGTCCGCGCCCAATATGTTCCCCACCGAGACCTCGGCGTGCCCCTTACGGGCGGCGGCTATCGCTGTGCTGAGTTCGGGGAGGGAGGTGCCTAAGGCTATCATGGTGAGACCTATCACGACCTCGGGGATCCCTAAGAACTTGGCTATGTCAAGGCCGGATTCTATCACGAGGTAGCTGGATACGAGCACGCCGGCAGCCCCTCCCGAGAAGAGAAGTAGGACCTTACCCAGGGCCATGGGCGCCTCGGCCGCATCCAAGGGCACCCCGAGCTTCCCCTTCTTCCCGGCCTGGACTATGTAGGCGTAGTATCCTACCAAGAGCAGCACGAGGACGAGGCCCTCGGGCCTGCTTATGTGGAAGTCCCTGGCGAAGAGGAAGGAAAGCCCGAACCCGCCCAAAAGGAACGGGCCTATGCTCCTCAGGATCCTCCTGTCCACGGCCACGCTCCCTGCCAGCAGCACCCCCACCGCCAGGACCAGCCCGTCGTCGGCCACAACCGATCCCACCCCGTTCCCTAAGGCTATCTCGGGATGCCCGAGCCATGCTGCCTGGACGGATACCGCAAGCTCGGCCGACGTCGTAGCGAGGCCCACAAGCACGACCCCGACCGCCGTCTTGGAGACCCTGAACCTCTCCGCAAGCCCCACCGCACCTTCGACGAACCACCCTGCGCTCTTAAGTAGGAGGGCGAAGGCGCCCGAGAACACGAGGAAGGAAAGCCCTATTCCCAACTTCCCCTCCCTGTCCTCCTCAGGACCTCGCCCGCAGTATCCCCCGTGTACCCCTCCCCCTCCACCACGACCCTCCCGTTTATTACCACGGCCTCTACGCCCTCGGAGAACCTCCTCGGGTCCTCGTGGGTGGACGTATCCCTTACCTTCGCAGGGTCGAATACCACTACGTCCGCCCGTGCACCTTCCCTGAGGACCCCCCTGTCCCCCAGGCCGAGCCTTCCTGCGGGAAGTCCGGTCATGCGGTATACGGCCTCCTCGAGGGGGAGTACCCTCCCCTCCCCGACGTACCTCCCCAGGACCCTCGGAAAGGCACCGTACGCACCGGGATGCGGCCTCCCCCTTCCCGTCTCCCAGGCGTCGGTGACGAAGGCCCTTCCCGGGAGCCTCATGAGCTCCCTGAGGGTGGAGTCGTCCTTTCTGTCGCCGGATATGCCGAATATGAGCACGGTCACGGCCCCTCCTTCTGCGACCATGAGGTCCGATACAGCCTGGAAGGGGGACTTCCCGAGGGCTTCCCCGAGTTCCTTCAAGCTCTTTCCCTCAAGATGTTTGTTCCTCTCGCTTCCTACGAAGGCCACGTACAGGTTCCCCCAGCCGAAGTCCCTCACCAAGTTCACAGGCCAGCTCCCTTCCTTCCAGGGAGGCCACTCGGGGACGCAGGTTTCGACCTCCAGCTCCATCCGCCTTCGAAGTTCGGGGTCCTCGAGCCGGGCCACGAGGGCCGGAAGCCCTCCCTCCTGCGCCCAGGGTGGATATATGGCGGCCATGGTCGTGCAGACAGAAGTGTAAGGAATTACGTCCTGCCCTACGGCGATTCCCTCCTTCAGAGCCTTTTCCTTGAGCCTTACCGTCTCCCATATTGCTGACCAATCCCCCTTCCCGTGCACCTGCTCGTGGGAGTGTTCGACCGGCACCCCGGCCCTCCTTCCTACCTCGACTATCTCCTCTACGGAGCGCAGGAGGGTCTCGGGTCCTCCCCCCCTCTGGTGGAAGGCCGCGTACCCTCCGTAGGGCTTGAGGACCCTCGCAAGCCGGACGAGCTCCTCGGTGGATGCGTACTGGCCGGGAGGATATATGAGGCCGAAGGAGATTCCGAAGGCACCCTCCTCGAGGCCTTGGGCTAAGAGCACCTCCATCTTCCTGAGCTCCTCCTCGGTCGCCTCGCCAGGTCCGAACCCCCTGACCGTGGCCCTGAGTGCCCCGTGCGGGACCAGGGTCCCGACGTTGACCACGACCCCCTGCCCCTCGAGGAGCTCCAAGTACTCCCCCACGGTTCCCCAAGAGGGCTTCACACCTTCTGGGGTCAGGAAGGAGAGCTGTCCGCAGAGCCTGGGGCGGGATCGGTCGTCCGAGGGAGCTACGCCGAGACCGCAGTTTCCCACCATCTCTGTCGTTATCCCCTGCCTCACCCTCCCCTCCATGAGCTTCGCCTGGAGCGAAGGTTCCGCAGCCAGGATCAAGTCCGAGTGGGAGTGCATGTCCACGAACCCGGGGCAGACCACCTTCCCCGAGGCGTCGAGCCTCCTCCTCGCCGGGACCGAGGAGAGGTCCCCCAAGGCCACGACCCTTTTCCCTTCTATCCCCACGTCCGCCCTGAACCTCGGCCTCCCCGTGCCGTCTATCACCTCCCCGCCGAAGATGACCAGGTCCAACATAACCTCCTCCCGATGGCGCGGCCCGCGATCACTGAGAATATAAGTTATACTTCCCCTGAGGGCAAGTTATGCTTGCCAAGGATCGGGGAAACGATTATATTCGGGTGGGGAAAGGAGGGAGATATGTCGGAGCTTCGCTGGAACCCGATCCTAAGGGAGTGGGTGGCGACCGCAACCCACAGGATGGACAGGCCACAGCTTCCCAAGGATTGGTGCCCGTTTTGTCCGGGCTCGGGGAGGGTGCCCGAGGACTACGATGTGTACATATATCCCAACGACTTCCCGACATTCAGCATCCCCCCTCCGGAGCCCTCTGTGGAGGGGACGGAGCTTTTCAAGGTGGCACCTTCTGCTGGAGTGTGCGATGTGGTGCTCTACACCCCCGAGCACGATACCACCTTGGCCCAGCTTCCGGTCCCCCACATAGCTAAGCTCGTGCGCCTCTGGAGGAAGAGGTTCGGGGAGCTTGCTGAAATGGACGAGATAAAGTACGTTTTCATATTCGAGAACAAGGGTGAGGTCATAGGGGTGACGATGCCCCACCCCCACGGACAGATATACGCCTTCCCCTACGTACCACCTAAGGTCCAAAGGGAACTGGAATCTGCTGAGGAGCACTACGGGAGGACCGGCAGGTGCCTTTTCTGCGACGTGGTGGAGGAGGAAAGGAGGGACGGCAGGAGGGTCCTGGCCGAAGGGTGCGGGTTCTTCGTGGTGGTCCCCTTCTATGCGAGGTGGCCCTTCGAAGTGCACATAACTTCGCTCAGGCACATCGGGGACATAAGGGAGTTTTCTGAGGAGGAAGTAGAGGGCCTGGCCAGGGTCCTGAAGTTCGTGCTCACGAAGTATGACAACCTTTACGGCTTCTCCTTTCCGTACATGATGGTCCTCCACCAGGCCCCTACGGACGGGAGAGAATATCCCTACTACCACTTCCACATAGAGTTCTACCCCCCGTACAGGAGCAGGGATAAGCTGAAGTACCTCGCAGGGTGCGAATCGGGGGCGGGAACCTTCATAAACGACTCCTCGGCCGAGGAGAAGGCAGCGCAGCTCAGGGAGACCCCTCCCTACACCTTAGAGGATGTAATATGAGCCTGTTAGCTCGGCCGCCTCTGCTGCCTTTCCAGGGCCCTCAGTTGGTCCCTGAGCCTTGCGGCCTTCTCGTACTCCTCCCTTTCGACGGCGAGCCTGAGCTGCTCCTCGAGCCATTCCCTCGCCCCTTTGGGGCGTTTACTCTTAAGCTCCTCCTTCCACTCCTCGAGGACCTTCAGCTCCTGGGACTCCTCCATCAGCTCCTCCCTCCCGTGCTCTTTGAAGAAGCTCTTTATTTGCTCTATGGCCTCCTCCACCTCCTCCAAGGCACCGTCGTAATCCTCCTGGGCCAACTTCAGCGCTCCCTTGGCCCTGGCCCTCATCATTAGGACGTAGGGCCTGTACTGTTCGAAGGCCCACTTGTCCCTCTCGTCCTCAGCGTATCGCTTTACGAGGTCGAACACCCTGAGGTTGCGTTCCGTGTCCCTGAGCACGCCCTCGAAGTCCTGGAGGTGGAAGAGGCTCAGGTACCGGTAGTAGTACTGCACGGCCTCCCTCATGAGGGCCATGCAGTCGTCGTGTGTGAGCACGAAGTCCTCGTCGGAGCCCTTGCTCTCCCTGTGCTCCTCAAGCAGGGAGAGGTAATATTCCAAGAGGGATTCGTAACCGTAGGGCCTCTTCCCGTCGGGCCTTCCCTCCACCTCCATCTGGAGGAGTCCCATGTCGAGCCTCAGCTGTATCTTAGGTTTGCCGTCTAAGCCCACTATCTTGCGAACGGATATCCTGTCGGGCTGGAAGTCCCAACCCTCCAGGATCGGGCTTATGTCCTTGCTCCTCATGCTCCCACCTCCTTATCTCACCCTGAATAGCTCCCCCATCCTCCTCCCTAAGACCTTCCCCGCCCCCAAGAGGCTCCCCGCCAAGAGGAGCATACCTAACATCCCCATGGCGCTGGCTATGTACGGGCCGTCCTCTATCCTTTGGAGGAGGCTGTATATGGCCTTGGTTATCGGGTAGAACTGCTCCTTCATGGCCAGGATGAGGCTGTCGCTCACCTCGAGCATGGCGAAGGAGAAACACAGCACCCCGCCCGCCAAGAGGTTCGCTGCTACAAGCGGCAGGGTCACCTTCCTTACGGTCCTCAGGGGCCCAGCGCCCAAGTTCAGGGAGGCCTCCTCTAAGGACATATCCACCTGCTGGAAACCTGCGTACGCCGAGCGGACCATGTAAGGTAGCCTTCGGACGGCGTAGCTTATTATCAGGAGGGGGAAGGGATCGTGCCTCGGGTCAAGGAAGGTGCCCGAGAACCCCGCCACGTAGCCGAAGGCCAGCACCACCCCCGGAAGGGCCAAGGGGAGCATCGCCAACACGTCCAGCAACTCCTTCCCCGGGAATCTCCCCCTTATAAGAAGATAAGCTATCGTCACCCCGATCGCAAGGTCCAAGCATGCGCTGAGGGAGCTTAAAAAAAGGCTGTTCTTGATGCTCGAGAGCGTAAGTCCGTGGGAGAAGACCTTAAGGTAGAATTTGGCGGAGACCCTCTCGGGGAATATCGTGAAGAACCACCTCTCCGCTACCGAGGTCAGGGCGACGCTCAGGTGGGGCAGGAGGGCGAGGCCCACTACGAGGAGGGCCCCAAAATACGCTGCTGCCAACTTCCATCCCGTAAGCTGCCTACCTTCGCCGATGCCTCCCCTTCCCATCATCCCGTACTCTCCCCTCAGGAACCTCTTGGATATGTAGAACGCCAGGACCGTCACGGCGAGGACGACCACGACCCATGCGTATCCCATGGGGTTCTCGTGCACCTCGGATACCATCTGGAATATCTGCACGGGCACCAAGGAATAATAGTGGAACACTAATGGGGTGCCGAGGTCGGTGAACGCCCAGAGGAAGACTATGATGGCCCCTGCGAAGTATCCGGGTGCCATAAGGGGGAAGGTCACCGTCCAGAAGAGCTTTACAGGCCCGGCCCCTAAGTTCCTACCCGCCTCCTCCAAACTCGGGTCCACGTTCGCTAAGGCTGCGGCCATGTTGAGGTACATGATGGGGTAAAGGTGAAGGACCTCCAATACGACCACCCCGAGGAACCCCCCTTTCCCGAACCAGTCCAAGGGCTCGGATATCAGCCCGAGCTTGAGGAGGGCGAGGTTCACCGCCCCGAACCTCGCGAAGAGCTGCCTCATACCTATGGCCCCGACGAAGGGGGGAAGGACCATGGGGACGAGGAGCAATCCCCCCAGAAGTCCCTTGCCCCTGAAGCTGTACCTCGCCATGAGGAAGGCCAAGGGGAGACCTAAGAGGGTGGTGGCAGCTGTGGTCACGAGCCCGAGCCTGAGGCTGTTGAGGAGCACGTCGGCCCGTCCCGCTATCAGCTTGAAGAAGGAGAGCGAGAACCTCCCACCCGGGAAGAAGGCGTTCGAGAAGACGTACCCTAAGGGGTACATCAAAAAGGCCCCGAAGAAGGCCAGAAGTACCAAAAGGAAGAGGGCCGTGCCCAACTTAGAGCGCATAGCCGAAGCTCCTCGGCATCACGGTGGATTCGAACTGGTTCCTGAAGAAGTCGTCCGTCATGCCGGCTATGAAGTCCCTCACGACCCCGGCAGGAGGGGTCGTGAGCTTGTAGCTCTCCTCCATGGGCCCATAGAACTCCCATATCGCGGAGTCCTTCTTCCCCTTCTCGAGGTCTTCGAGGTACCTGGAGAAGAGCATCCTGAACATGTTCCTTATCTTTTCGGATTCGGTCTTTATGGCCGGGTTGTGGTATATGCGCTCGTAGTTGAACTCCTTGAGGAGCCTCAAGGCCTCCGATACCTCGGGGCTGAAGGTCACATAGGGTTTCCCGTAGCTGTTGAATATCAAGTCCCTTACGAGCGTGTTCACTATCTCCCTGTTGGTCCTGCCCAGCACCCTTACTACATCCTTCGGGAGGTCGTCCCTCCTTATGAGCCTTATGGTTATCGCATCCTCGACGTCCCTTCCTATGTAACTTATCGTGTCGGCCATCCTTACGATGCACCCCTCCAAGGTCATAGGGGTGAGGGGGAGCTGGGGGTCCTCCTCCTTGGCCCTCACCTCCTCCCAGAACCTTTTCCAGTCCTTTTCCTTCTGGGGCTGGAGCTTCACGCTGTGGACCTCCCCGTCGTGGCAGAGTATGCCGTCGAGGGTCTGGAGGGTGAGGTTCGTTCCCCTCCCGTGGCCCTCTATCCGGGAGAGGAGCCTCACGCCGTGGACGTTGTGGAGGAAGTGGGAAAGGCCGTGCTCGAGGCAGAGTTCCGAGAGGTACCCCTCCCCTTCGTGGCCGAAGGGGGCGTGGCCTATGTCGTGGCCGAGTGATATCGCCTCTATGAGGTCCTCGTTGAGGCCCAGGCACCTCCCTATCTGCCTGGCTATCTTGGATACGAGCTGTACGTGGAGGACCCTATGGGTTATGTGGTCGTTCTCGAATAGGTAGAAGGCCTGGGTCTTGTCTATGTACCTCGTATATGCCCTCGAATGCAATATCCTGTCCGCATCCCTGGAGAAGGGCGGACGGAGGGGGTCCTCCTCCTCGGGACGTTCCCTTACGGCCTCCGAGCTTTTGGTCGCATAAGGGGAGAGGTACAGCTCTTCCCTCCTCCTGAGGTTCTCGGCCAGCTTTCCTTCTACCTCCCGCATACCATCTCCCTCGCCCTCCTGAGGTCCTCGGGCGTGTCCACCGAGAATGATTCGTATTCGGTCTCAGCGACCGCTATCTTGTATCCGTGCTCAAGGGCCCTCAACTGCTCGAGCTTCTCGGAAAGTTCCAAGGGCGTAGGAGGCAGCCCCGACAGGGTCATCAGGAAGTCCTTCCTGTAGGCGTATATTCCTATGTGCCTTAAGAACTTAGCTTTCTCCAACCATCCCTCCTCTGGCACGTCCCTCAGGAAGGGTATGGGCGAACGGGAGAAGTAGAGGGCGTAACCTTCGAGGTCCAGGACGACCTTGACCACGGAGGGGTCCCAGAGTTGCTTCGGGTCGTTCAGCCTTTTGGCAGCAGTCGCCATGGGAGCGTCGAGCTTGAGGACCCTCTCCACGACCTGGTCCACGACCTCGGGGTCCAGGAAGGGTTCGTCCCCCTGTACGTTCACCACGAAATCCGCAGAAAGCCCCTTCGCCACCTCTGCGACCCTGTCCGTCCCCGAGGGATGCTCGGGGGAGGTGAGCACCGCCTCACCTCCGAACCCCTCCACGACCTTTGCCACCCTGGGGTCGTCCGTGGCGACTACCACCCTCCTTACGGCTTCGGCCATGCAAGCCCTCTCCCAGACCCACCTTACCAGGGGCTTCCCCCCTACATCCAAGAGGGGCTTTCCCGGAAGCCTCCTCGAGCCGTACCTCGCCGGTATCACAGCTACTACCTCGGTCACTCTATCACCCTCGGGACCTTGAAGTAGCCCATGTGTTCAGCAGGGGCGTTGGCCATAAGCTCCTCCCTGGGCATGGAGGGCCTGGCCTCGTCCTCACGGAAGACGTTCTTGAGCGGGAGGACGTGGGAGGTGGGAGGAACGTCCTCGGTGTCGAGCTCCTCGAGCTGGGCGATGTAGTCCAAGATGCGGTTGAGCTGGGATATAAACCTTTCCTTCTCCTCCTCTGAGAACTTGAGCCTGGCGAGGTACGCCACCCTTTCAACATCCTCTACCGTTACGGCCATGCTCCCTCCCCGGTTGGAAATATAACGCCTCAATCGGACGAAGGCAAGGTCTCCTCCCTCTCGGCCCTCAGCAGGGCGACCTCCTGGGCGAGGTTCTTGACCTTCTCCGAAAGATCTGAGACCTTGATGGAGAAGTGGAGGTTCATGAGCATCAGGAATATGATGCCGAAGAAGAAGAGCGTAGAGCTCGTGAACCCAGCCCCTATGAACCTGGTTATGGCCTGCAGGAGCCCGTACCATACCCCCAACACGAGCATGAGGGCCCCCACCAGCAACCAGAGGAAAGAATATTCTTCCTTAAGCTTACGCCTGCGCACGAGCTCCACTATGGCCACCAAGATGGCCAAGGCCACCATCACGGCGAATATCTTCTGTCTTAAAGGCATGGTTCATCCCTCCTTCGAAGCATCGTCACGAACAGCGAAAGGCTCATCTTGAATATGTAGTAGAGCGGTCGCATCCCCCGATGGAGCGTCCCCCTGGAGCGGTTCTCGTACATCGTCACAGGTATCTCCTTTATCCTGAACCCGGCCCTGTGAAGCATCACTATCACATCCGCGTCCGGATAGTCCACTGGATATACGTCCTTTGAGAGATACTCTAAAGCCTTACGGTTCAATCCAATATATCCCGAAGTCGGATCGGTGACCCTCTGCCGGATGAGGAAGGAGGTGACGGCAGCGAACAGCACCCTGCCTATGCGCCTGAGGAGGGGGCCGTGATACTTCCTCCTCGGCTCCAGGAACCTCGATCCTATCACCACGTCCGCCCTGTCGCCCTTGAGCTCCCTCAGGAAATCCGGCAAGTTCTTAGGCTCGTGTTGGCCGTCCCCGTCCATCTGGAGCACGTAGTTGTACCCGCTCCTGAGGGCGTACTTATACCCCGTCTGCACGGCGGTGCCGTATCCCATGTGAAATGGAAGACATATGACTTTGACACCCTTATCTTTAACTATCCCAACGGAGCCGTCCACCGACCCGTCGTCCACCACGACGATGTCCAGCCCGGGCATACATTCCCTTACCCCATCTATCACCTTTCCCACGTTCTCGGCCTCGTTGTACACTGGTATGACCACGAGGCAGTCCGACCTTCCCATCTCATCACCTCAGGAGCACGAACTTCCTCGCTATCCTCCGGCCTGGCGTCATGAGGAGGAGGGTATATACGCCGTCCCCGACTTCCCTTCCGAGCTCGTCCCTCCCGTCCCAATCCAATACGTGGCGGCCTGCCGACATCCTCCCTTCCGCAAGCCTCCTCACCCTCCTTCCCAAGGCGTCGTAGACATCGAGCTTGAGGGCGCAGGCCCTGGGAAGCATGAGGAGGATGCGGCCCGGCGGGAAGAGGGGGTTGGACAGCACGCCGAGCTCCGGCAGGTCCGGGACCTCTATTTCTCCCTTCCACCCGCTCGGGGAGAGGTCCGGGCCGAGGAGGAGGACCTCAGACACCGCAGGTTCCGGAAACTTTCCCGACCTCGGCCTGAACTTGAACCTCGCAAGGCATCCACTTCCGCTTACGCCTCCTATCTTCCCGAGCCTCGTGCTGCCCACGACCACTTTCCCGGGGAACTTCCTCACTACGAAGGCAGCCTCCCAGGGGCCTCCGAGGAAGCCGCCGTCCTCGACCTCCATAAGCTCCAGGGCCTTATCGTCATATGTGAGGGCGAAGTGGAAGGCGTAGAGGTCCTCTACCTCCCTCGCCTCCACCCTGAACTCCTCCTCCCCTGACACGAGCACGAGGGGGATGAATCCTCGCTTGGGGGAGTGGGAGCTCCTCTCCCCGTAATGTTTGGCCAGTATCCTCAGGTCGGAGTGGTCCACCCTTCCGTCCTTGTTGAGGTCAGGTAGGGGGCACCAGTTCTCGGATGAGGAGGTCGTGCCCCAGAAGAAGCCTATGACCGCAAGGTCGTCGCCGTCCACGAGCCCGTCCCCTATGTAATCGTCCTCAGGGTCCTGGTCCGTGGGATCGTCCAGGTCGAATATGTCGCCCACGACGCTCGTGGTGAAGGACCAGGTGTAGTCACCTTCCATTCCTAAGGATTTGTCTAAAACGGCGGTGTACTGGGTATCGCCCGAGAGGAGCTGGCTCGGCGAGAGTACGGCCCTTTGGGCCGATGGACAGTAAGTCACGGTCCCGGATATCCCGGGTATGCGGAAGGTGCCCTCGGTTACGGCCACGGCCGGGGACCTTTCGAACCTCGCCCTTATGGGAGCGCTCGCTATGACGTTCGTCGCACCGTCCCTGGGGGACTTGGAGAGGACCTTCAACGTTACGATGGTGACGGTGTCGTCCACGGGCTCGACCAGGATGGACCCGAGGCCTGCGGCGCTCCTAAGCTTCACATCGCTGAGCTTCAGGGGCGAACTGCTCATGTGGCCCCCTACGGCCCTGAACGTGAGTACGGCCAGGTTCCCGGTCCCGAGCGCCCCACCTCCCCCGAGCTTCGTGACACCGACGTTGAGGCTGTCTCCGAACGTGGTGTCCAGCATCACGGAGCTTTCCCCCAGAAACTCCCTCTGGTTCGTTGTGTCGACCTCTACAAGTTCTACGACGGTGGAATCGAACTTGAGGCTGAAGTTTCCCGAGAAAAGGTTTATGACATCCTCCACCCTGACGGATACGGTGAAGGTGCCCCTGTATACCACGGTATCCCCGGACGGTACGACCCTTAGCAAGGCCGGTTCGAGGTAGCCAGGCGTCCCCTTCTCCATAGCACCGCTATCCCATCCGGCAGAGTATCTCGCTGTGAACCAGCTCGAAGCCAGCGTCCCGTCCTCGGCCTTCGGGAAGGAGTCGGGGTCTGAGTGGTACCTCCTTACCATGGAGCGGTATTCGTCCTCGTCCCCTGCGGGTGGGGAGCCCCCGTCCCCGGCCACGTCTATAAGGGTTGTATCGCTGCCTTGGATGCTGTACAGCTAGAGCTGTAGGTTGCTCTTCGAGAAGCTTACTTTGGAACTAATGAGGTCAGGTCGTACGCCGAGCACCGAATTTGTGTCGTCCGCCGAGTAGCGAGCTATAAGGAACACCTCGTAGGGTCCTAAGACGGAGTTGTCCGGCAAGGTCAACATCTCAGTTTCCTCATCACCGCTGAGCTTCGTTATGAGCCATCCGGACATGTCCACTGTATCTGAGGTCGTATTCCTCAGCTCGATCCATTTATCCTTACTGCTCTTCGATGACCCCATCCACATTATCTCGCTGAACACCACGGTCCTGGTCTGGGAATAGGCTGCCGAAGCTACTATGGCCACAAGGATAGCTCCCACTGAAATACTCTTGTAAAGTTTCATCCTTCCCCCTTTACAAGAGAATGTGGTCCCAACGCTCCTTGAACCTAAACCCAGTACCGAGAGGGTCTACTCGGCGGACGATATACATCCTCATGGGACTTCCAGTATCACAGACCTCAACTCTGGCCCCATCCTGAAGTTCGGGCCAAAGTCTATATGGCCGACCCTCGGCCTCCGCCTGACCCATATGTGTCCCACACGTGGCCTTCCTACTTGCGCTTCAGAACATCACCCCCTTCCTAAGGTCTTATTAGGGACAGGACCCCCCTTTCGAACAGCTTCCTCCAGAGGGGTTCGAGCCTTTCAGCCTCGAACCTCAACACGACCACCTCGCCTTTTACATCCACATGTCCGGAGTACACTACCCCCTCCGCTATGAACTTCCTCTTGAAGGTCTCCCCGAGGAAATCCGCATCGTCCCTGACATCCTCGATGTACCTCCCATCCGAGGACTTGAACACCACCCTCCCCTTAACCCTGTCTTGGTCCACCACATCCACGCATGCTCCCACCCACTCTAAACGATCGGCCGAAAGTAGTAAACTCATCTTCCACTTGTCCTCGAGGGCCCTCAGGAATTCGGCGAACTTCTGGTTACGGTTGTCGGCGAAGAAGATGATATCCCCTTCCTGCACCAAGTTCCCCTCCATCTCAGAGTAGCTCCTCAGGTGCTCGACCGAACGGCCCTCCCTCGCATCCGCGGCCTCCTCAATAAGCTTCCTGTCAGTTCCTATGAGCAAGTTTCCACGACAGAGGGAATATGCGGAGAAAGCTCCTTCACCTGTGCTGAAGGTTATTTCCATCTCTTTGTACCGGACCACACCAAGAGCCCCGGGGATGAGGGCCTCGAGGTCCCTCGTCTTCGGTTTACCCTTCCACGCCCCGAGGACCACAAGCATCTTCCCCGAAGGGAAGATGGCCAGGGACACCTCGTCCGGTTCTATGTCCGCTACGAGCTTCCTTATGGGGACCTCGGGAGGAGTGTGAGCCCACGAATCCACGAGCCACGACAGACCCACGTCCCTGGCCGCGCCCCTCGCCGTGACCACGGCCATGCATCGGTCGGACACGAAGTCCAGCGTGCCTGCGTTTCCTACTGAAAGCATGAGAGCAAATAAGATGATGGACATATCGTGACCTCCTATCTCCCCGAGCTTATCCTCGAAGAAAGGACCCTCACTACAGCATCGGCCACTCCTTCGACCTTGAAGTCCAAACTCACCGCTCCGGGCTCCGTTTCGACCCTGCCTTTAAGTCCAACCCCGTACGGCCTCAGCTTCCTCCTGATGGCCCCGTAGATGAACCTCACATCCGACCTCAACCTGTCCGAATTTCCATCCTTACAGAAGAACGATATCCTCCCCCTTCCGAAATCCTCCCCCTCGAAGTCGACGTATCCAGCCACCACAGAGACTGCGTCCACGGAGGGAAATGCGGCGAACTCGTACCTCTCCTCCATCGAGCGGACGAACTCCGAGAGCGCCCCGTCCCCGTTGTCCACAACGAAGAAGCAATCCCTCCCCTCAAGCCGGCCGAAGGAACCTCCCATCCTCGTCCAACGGGAAGGCCCCCTCGACCCTGCGACCTCCTCAAGAAGGGAGGAACTCCTCGCCAGCAAAATGCTACCTCCGAACGCACGGTAGGCCAAGGGAAATCCGGAAAGCCCGATGAGGGGCTTTACCGCCCTTATCCTCCTTCCCATCTCGACTATTATAGCGTTCGGACGGTGTGACATGGTGATGCGGTTCGGGAGGAGGAAGGGAAAGGACACCTTTAGGAAGAAGCCCTTCCAGGATGGGACGAGCCCGACGATCGCCTCTTCGAGCTTTCCTATAATCCCCGACATCCCCTGCGAAGAGAGGTCGAAGGAGGCCATGAAGAACGCCTCCGAGGGAACGAGCCTCCACAGGGGAACATGCTCTATCGGCCACACGAAGAGCCATACAGCAAGGGCGAGGAAGAGGACTCCGAGGCCTACAATTATCCAGAACTTAGGTGACCTAAATCTGAACGAGCTTCGCATTGTGCCTCCTCAATCCGAAAGGGTGTAGATTCCAGCCGTGATGGCAGCTCCCATAAGGACGAAGAGCCCATCTTTAACGACCTCCCTGAGACCGAATCTTCCAGCCTGTCTTTCAGGGACTTCTATCGTGCTTCCGGGTGGGATGGAAGGGTCGAACCACAGCCTCCTCGTAGCCTTCTTCACGAACCCGTTGGGAAGTATCATCCTGATCCTTCCCCTGTCTGCCGTGGGCTTAAACCCACCGCATAGCTCTATGTAATATCCTGCCTTAGCCCCTCTCCTGTGCTGGACTATACCCGGCACCACCACGGCCCCCCTAACATTGACAGTGAGGTCCTTGGCCGGGATGTGGATACTGTCGCCATCCGCCAACACGATGTCGTAGGGCCCCCCTTTGTGCTTTAAAGCCTTCATAAGGTCCACAAGCACCCTCTCTCTCCCCCCATTCTTTCGCCTGATGAAGGAAGCTGCCTCGGGAAAAGCTGTCTTCAGCAGCCCTCCTCTGCTGATCTTCGCTATGTTCTCCCTCTTGTCGGCGTAGGATAGACTATAACACTATCCCCGTCCAAGAGCTGGAAGTTCTTAGACCTGGCCATATCCACATCTAACACTTTCTTCCCCTCGCCTATCACATACCTTATGACCTGTATCCTGCTCGGATATGCCTTAGGGGTGAACCCTCCTGCGATCCTTATCAGGTCCTCAAGGTCCTCCCCCTCCTTAAGCTCGTAAATAGCAGGTCTCTTGACCTCCCCCTCTATCTTAACCTCCTTGAGCTTAAGGGGTACAAATAGGACATCCCCGTCCTCAAGCAAGGTGGTCTTCGCCTTTACATCCCCTGTGAGGAGGAGGTCATACAGGTCGAGGGTATAGCTGGTCCCGTCGGCTTTTGTTATCCTTATTGCCCTGAGGGAACCCCGCCCGGTGATCCCCCCCGCCTTGGCGAGGACGTTTACAACGGAAGCTCTCGATGCTTGGAAGGAGTAACTCCCAGGCCTTTCAACCTCTCCTGCCACTACCACATTTATTCCCCTTATCTTCCCCAGGTACACATCCACCGAGGTTGCCCCGGTCTCGATCTTATCCCTGCTCACCGCTGCTTGGTAGACTGTGGACAACTTTTGAACGATAAAGTCCTTGAGATGGCCAAACTTGACCCCATTAAGGTAGATGCGGCCCACATTGGGGACGGTTACGAACCCTTCCTTGTTGACGGTCAATTTGTAGCTGAAGGATATCTCCCCCCAGGCTTCTATGCAGATCTCATCTCCAGGTCCTATCGGGTAGTTAGGTGAGACTGGTCCCGCTTCGGATACCTCCCCCATGGAACCTATCATTTCGTACCCAAAGGGCTTAAGCTTCTCGGCACTTTGGGCGTGGTTCATGAGAAGCCAGAAAGCCAGCACATTGAGCAGGTTCATCGTTACCACCTCCATGGTCAAGGTTCATACATGGCCTACGGATAGGCCAGGACGGCCCCCTTCTTAGGCGCTCTGTTCCCCAGTACCCAAGGTCCAGCACTTCTGGGCTATTGATCGACCCTTGCCTCGAAAAGATATGAAATCTTCCGGTATAAGTCAAGGAATTAAGGAAACTAACGGCCAAACCTAAGGCAGATGATCCCCCAGACGTACCCCACGGAGGCCACGATGTTCCTGACGAAGGCT
>Ga0180302_10000642_pt1 | contig 15808 bp, 21 predicted proteins | sample GuaBasSediGuay17_FD_121794 | JGI IMG/M metagenome (GOLD analysis project Ga0180302, IMG submission 121794) | Subseafloor sediment microbial communities from Guaymas Basin, Gulf of California, Mexico - Guay17, Core 4571-4, 12-15 cm | ecosystem: Environmental > Aquatic > Marine > Hydrothermal... | reverse complement strand
CTTTTTGTCAGAAAGACAAGGTGTCAAAAAAGAGAACAAAAGTCTGTTAAGTCCAAAATCTACCGCAGGCCAGAGCTATCAGAGCCCACAGTCCACCAGAATCTACCAGAGCCAGAAGCCAAAACAGAGCCCAGTTTGCAGAAAGTGCAGAAGTGTCTTTATTTTGTGTTGTGTGCTGTGTGTTTTGTGTTTTGTGTCTTATGTTGTGTGTCTTATGTCTTGTGTCTTATGTCTTGTTGTTATGTTGTGTGCTGTGTGTGTCCTTATGTGTCCTTATGTGTCCTTATGTGTCCTGTGTGTTTTGTCTTATGTGTCTTATGTGCCGTGTATATCCCATTGTCCTGTTTCTTTTGTGTTTTATATGTGTTTTTGTGCGTGTTCTGTGTGTCCTGTGTATCTCGTATATCTTGTGCCGTATGTGCTTTGTGTGTCCCGTGTGCCGTTTTCAGCTTACCTATATGAAATTGAAAAAGAAAGCGAGGGGGGTCTCCCAGAGGCGAGGTGCGGGAGACTTATATATCCCTTCACACAATCCAACCAAAAATCTCTTTCTCTCTTGACATCGTCCAGTTTTATGTTATAATGTAATAAAACCTCATTTAGGAGTTGTATATGGCGAATCGTAGTAAGCACACCGAGCGGTTGGAAGCGTATGTAGCCACAGGTGAGTATAAGGGTAAGGACTTATTGAATGACATAGCGTTGTTGTTAGAAGATTATCGTGCGTTGAAGGCCGAGAATGAGGATTTGCGAGCATTAATAAGCAATAGTGATAGGTTGTTAGAGAGGACGAAGGTGGTAATGAGCAGGTTAATTAGAGCGTTATTAGGCAGGTTGCGTGGTAGTATAGCAGTACCCATCGGAGACCATACTTACAGGTTACTTTATTTGAATGATGTATTATATCGTATGGAAGGGATTGGTGTATTGAAGGTATTGAATGAGGCGAGGAATGAGGTAATAGATGTAAAGAGGTATAAGATTTACAAGGAAAAGAGTCAGACCGAGAATAGAGGTGGTAGTAGGAAACTACCTCAACTTGATATGCCAGACAAGATGGAAGTGAGTGTAATGGATGAGGAAGATGAGGATAAAGAGATTGGGCTTGGTTGAAGTAGAAAAATAAAAAATAAGGTAATTCTATCAGGAGAGAATTATGGAAGACATAAAAATCTATGAGGAAGAGACGCTTTTTGATAGGATAGTGATGAAGATAGTCAGGTTTTTGTGTTATGTGATTGTATTTTTATCGGCGTTGGCGTATATTTTGTTGTAAAACAAAAAAATTAAATTAAGGAGTTTGGTTTGAAGCAGAAATATATAAAATTTAAGTCGGTGGAGTGGGAGCAATATCGGAGAAAGGTATTGAGTAATCTTTGGTTATTTTGTTATGATGTATTAGGGTATAAAGATATTGATAATGAATTTCATCGTGAGGAATGTAGGAAGATAGACAATTGGGTATTAAGCAGGAAGGATTTTAAGATATTAGTGATGTGGCCGAGAGGGCATTTAAAGACCAGCATATTGACCATAGGGAATACGTTGAGGTTGATAAGCAAGGATAGGAATATCAGGGTGTTATTATTAAGTGGTACGACAGAGAATGCAATCAGGTGGGTAGGAATGATAGGTGATATAATTTTGTACAATGAAAAATACAATTATTTTTTTCCAGAGGTTAGACCGAAAGATCCGAGCAGGATGTATTGGCGGGAAGGTGCGATTAAGGTGAATAGGGACAAATTTTTTCCAGAGCCGACACTGGAAGGTATGGGGATTGAGGCGAATATAGTTGGTAGGCATTATGATGTGATTGTATATGATGATATTGTGAATGAAGTTAATAGTGCGAGTACGGAGAGATTGGAGCGGATAAAAAGAGCGTATGAGAGTAGTTTAGCAGTGTTAGAGCCGAGTGGTGGACAGGTTGTAATTGGGACGAGATGGGACCATAATGATGTGTATGGGGATATTCTGGATAATCCAGAATTTAATAAAAGTATACGGCAGGTAACAGAAGATAGAGATGGTAAAACAGTATTTATATTTCCACAAAAATTCAATGAAGCGTATTTAAATAGTTTGAAGCGTAGTATGTCTAGATATTTGTTTTCCTGTCAATATTATAATCAGCCTGTACTTAGTGAAGATAGATTGTTTACTGAGAAGATGATAAAATATTATGAAGAATTGCCAGACCAGCCAGGATTGTTTTATATCACTGTAGATCCAGCTAGCAGTACAAAATCTTCTGCAGATTATAGTTGTATTATGGTATGTTATTGGGTAGGAATGTGCAATGAATATCCAAATGGAGCTATATTTGTGTATGATTATGTTGTAGGTAGATATGCACCAGCACAGCTTGTACAGCTAATGATAAATAAATATCTTTTTTATAGACCCCATCTTATGAGTATAGAAATCGCAGGAAATAGTGGTGCTTTGTGGGATTTTTTTATGCAAGAGATGATGAAGCGAGGAATACACGCAACAAATATACAAAAATTTACACCGCCTACAAATCAATCTAAATACGAAAGAATTGCTATGTTACAGCCTTATTTTGCTAGAGGAGATATTTATATCAAAAAAGAACACAAAGAATTAGAAATGCAGATGTTACATTATACTGGATTTAAAAAGACAGAACACGATGATATTCTTGATGCACTAGCACAACAATTATTTATTGGTAAATTTCCAGATATGATAGAAGAACAGGAGGAATATGACTATGAACCATTATTTGATTCCACAGGGTATTAAATTTGAAAAACCAGATATTGATTTGCTTGATGGATTGCTTATTTGTAATGGAAAGACTTTAGAAGAAGATATTGAAGGATATTTAGACAAAGGATTGATACAAGTAGCAATAAATCTATCTATAAATCGACTACGATTTAAAGAACCAGTGTATTATATTTATCTTGATGATATCCCAGCTATACATAACTCATTGGCTACACATCCAGATAAAGACAAAATAGAAGTTGTAAAATGGATACCAAAGATGGGTAAAAATTCTAGAAAATTGTCTATTAGAGATTATCCAGAACTGGTGAATTGGGGATTTGCTATATTTACAGCAATTCATTATCTCTTATGTTGTGGTTGTAAAAATATTTATGCAGTTGGATTTGATTTAGAAGATTATCCAGCAAAAGACCAATTATTAGATAAATTTAATGATTTAGTAATACCAGAATTTGAGCGACTAGAAGTAGATTTTTATTCCAGAGCAATAATATATATCAGCAATTATAATGAAAGTGATTTTGATTTTTTACTTGACAAGATGTAAGTAGTGTGATAAATTATATTTAAAAGGATTTTTGGAGATAGAAGTATGATTTCAGCATTTCAATTAGATGAAGCATATCAACAAAAATCAATGACAAAAAGCACTCCTTTTGGAGAAGCACCGATAAAGAACCGTGAAGAGTTTGAGAAATTTATCGTAACTAAATTTATGGAGCAATTTAGAAAATGTAAACAATGGAGAAGTAATTATTATGATAGTATATGGGAAAATTGCGATAAAGCCTATTATGGCATAAAAAAGAAATTAAAATCCGAAGACCCAGACGAAATTAGAAGCAATTTGAGAATATGGTATGCATATAAAGCTGTAGAAAGCAGTACATCTAAAATCGTACCAGCATTATTAAACTTTGATCCACCTTGTAGTGTATTCCCGAATGAAGATAATAGTGAACTCAAAGAACTCAAAGCAAAGGCAATTCAAAAAAGATTAAAATATAATTTCTTTCAAAAACAGAATGCTTTATCTCTTGTGTATAAATGGGTAAAGCAAGGTGAAAGACTTGGATTATCTCCACTTAAGCTATTCTGGAGCTTTAAGACTAAATCAAAGATTGTAAGAAGACCTGTGTATAATGAACAAGGTGATTTAGTAGGAATAATGAAAGTAAAGACTGATGACGAATACATCGTAGAAGACCAGCCTAAAAATGCTTTTGTGAATGTAAGAAGATTCTGGTGGAATCCTGATGCGGTTGACCCAGATGAAGACTTAAGATATGTATTTGAGGTATTTTATAGACCATTAAGCTATGTACAGAATTCACCACTTTATTTTAATACAAAGGAACTTAAAGGAATTAAAAATCCCAATACAATGAATCATTCTTTTATTCAGAAATGGGATACAGTAGAACCAATGGTAGAAATCATAGAGAGGTGGGATAAAGATACTCTAATCTGTGTAGCAGAAGGAAAATTAATAAGATACAGAGATAATCCATTTGATGATGGCATAATTCCGTATTATTTCTATCGTTCAGTAGTACTTGATGATTACTTTGTAGGAATGGGATGTATAGAGCCTAATTTGGATACAGAACAATTGGCAAATACAATAATCAATCAGAGAATAGATAATCTCAATCGTATAATCCACAAAATGATATTTGTAGGAGCTACAAGTGGATTTAAAGGCAAACGAATTAGATTTAGACCAGGGGGAGTTGAAAAACTTATAGATATAAATCAAGTAAAAGAATTTCAATTAAGTGATGTTACACCATCGGCTTATATAGAACAACAACAAGCAGAAAAACTTATGGATGCAGTAAATGGAGACCCAGAAATAGCTAGAGGTGAACCTACACAGCGTAGAACTACAGCAACAGAAGCCTCAATTAGAATGGCAGGAGCAAGCTATAGACTTGATATTAAAGTGCAATTTGCACAATATGAAATGGCAAGAATATTCAGAGATATGTACAGACTTGAGAAGCAATTTGGTAATAAACAACGAGTTATAGATATTTTTGGAGATGACGGACAATTATATAGCTTTACTCACGATGAGCTATTTACAGAAGAATACGAATTTGATTATAGTCTTGGTGGCTATCTTGGTAATAGAATTATAGATTTTCAACAATTTATACAAGGATTATCTATTATTCAAAATACACCAATTATGGAGCAATTTGACGAAAGAGAATTAGCAAAGATATTCCTTGAAAGAGCTAATATTAGAGGTGCAGAAAGATTTTTGAAGAAGCCTATGATATTAAGAGAAGGATATTATAGAGACCCATACGAAGAAAACAGGAAAATGCTACTATTCCAGGAAGAAATTGAAGTGTTACCTGGAGAATTACATAGTAAACATTTACCAATACACTTTAAATTACTGGATGTACCAGACTTACCGCCAGCAGTAAGAGAAAGAGTATTGAGACACGTATATAAGCATATTCTTTTATCTCTTGAAGATAGCAGAGTTTTAGGTAGTATAGGTGGACAGTTATCAGGAATAAGAGAATTACTTAAAAATATACCAATACAGCAAGAAGGAACAGAATTTCAGCAACAGGCTTACAATGAAGCTGCAGGAATGGCAGGAATAACTATGGGAGGTGCTAATGTCGGACAGGCAAGAACAACGTTATAAAGAATTACAGCAAACTTTTAACTTGACAATTGAACAAATTACGTTAATATATGAATTAGTAAGAAATAATGAAGTTTGGAAGACAATAAAAGAATATTTAGTAAATAAAAGAGGAGAGCTAGTAGAAAATATGATAGGAGCAAAACCATTAGAAGAAAAAAGTTATCTAACCCTTTATGGTATAATAAAGGGATTAGATTTATTTGAACAGGAGCTGGAAAATATTGCCAGCGAATATGAAAAACTTTTAATGAAGGAGGAATAATATGTCTTTATTAGATGAAATTAAATCTGGTACACTTGACCCATCTACAAATGATGGGGGCGGAGAACCAGGAGCAAATTTTGATGACCTGAATCTCCAGCAAACTAATTTATCTCCAGATGTAGGAAATCCTACAGAAGGAGATACACAACAAGACAAAGGAGAGGAAGGTGAAAAAAGTTATCTTGGTAGATTTAAAGATGAACAAGAAGCAATAAAATATATTGAGGAGCTTGAGAAAAATCAAGAAACTCTCAAGCAAGAACTTGACCAAATCCGACAGTCTTTAACCGAAAAGGATTTAATAAATACAAAGGTTAAAAAGACTGTGGGGGAAGAAGAAGATTTAAATGATTTATTAGCAAAAGCTAAAGAACTTTTTGATGAAGAACAACTGGGAGTAATGCAAAAATTATTGGATGCAACAGTGAAAAAATATATATCTCCTCTTACACAACAGCTTGTGGAACATACAGCTAGCAGAGAAATAGAGGAGATACAGAAGATACCTAATTATCAAAAATATATTCCAGCAGTAAAAGCAGTCATTGAGAGAAATCCTAATTTAAGTCTTGTGGACGCTTTTAAAATGGTAGCTTTTGATGATATGATTAAAAACAAAAATCAAGCACAATCAAAAGAAGTAATTGATTTAAAAAGGATGGCACAGGTTGAAGCAGGGGGAACTCATCTCGAACCTAGTGTAGTAGGTAGAGATGAGAGTGATAAATTGGTACAGTTATTGGGTTTGGATAAAGTTGGCTTAGGAATTAACAGTTTAATTTCTAGATAAAGGAGGGATGAAAAATGGCAGTAATTAGAGGACAAATTGATACTGGTAATATACTCTCCAGTCGATTAGATTTCGATTGGAGTGGAATATATGAGAGAAAGCTCAATCAGGCAACACTTGCTTTCTTTCTCCAGAAATTGGGGAAGGAACAAGCAATTCAGCCTAAATTCGACCACTTTGAAGATGAGCTTGTAACAGATACTGTGACTGTGAAAGGTGCACAGACAGTAACAGATACTACAATTGAACTTGATGATGCTTCTCCAGTAGTAGTTGGCGATGTATTACACAATCCAGCTACAGGTGAGAATATGTATGTAAGTGCAGTAGATACAAGTGCTAACACAGTTACAGTAACCAGAGGATTTGGTGGTACAACTGCCGCAGCAATTGCAGATGATGCAGAGCTTAAGAACATAGGATCTACATTCGTTGAAGGTGGTACTCTTGCCAATCCAGTATCCAGCAAGGTAGAACAGAAAACTAATTATTGTCAGATATTTAAGAAAACAGTAGAACTCACAGGAACTCTTTTGGCTTCTAAAACTCTTGGTACAACTAATGAGGAAACTTATAGGATTGATAAAGCCGAAAGAGAGTTTTTGAGAGGCATTAACTATGCTTTTATCTATGGTAGTAAGAGTGTAGGCACTCTGAATGGTAAACCATTTAGACAAACAGGTGGATTAATTGAGTGGATTAGTACTAATGTTGTTGATAATAGCGGTAATGCTTTAACCGAAGGAGTATGGGATGATTTCTTAAGACAAGTCTTTGATTATGGTGATAGCGATGAGAGATTATGTATCTGCTCATCTCTTGCACTTAAAGCCATAAGTGGATTTGCAAAGAATAAACTACAGGTTACTAGAATTGGTAATCAACAGTATGGTGTGAATGTTGTTAGCTATGTTTCACCTTGGGGAACTGTACAGCTTGTGCACGATAGAACATTAAGAGGTAGTGTATATGGTGCTTATGTCTTCTGTCTTGACCTCTCCAAACTTAAGTATAAGGTACTAAGAGAAGTTAAGTTTAGAAGAAATGTACAAGATCCAGGTTATGATGGTGTGAAACACGAGTTTATCGCCGAAGTAGGTCTTAAGGTGATAGACGAACGTTCACACGGTATCCTTAAGAACTTTACAGCGTGAGCATAATTTGGGAGAGGAGAATATCCTCTCCCTTTTAACCTTTTTAAGGAGAATGTTATGGCTATATTTGTATGTTCAAAATATCCTAATCTTAAAATCAATATTGAGCCTTCCAAATTTCAGATGGATCAGTATGGACAGATGAGAGAGATAATGGGCAGGTCGATACAGTTTAATAAAGGAAGGCTTGAACTGGATGATGAAGCAGATAAAGAAATAATTGAGAAGTTAAGAAAGCATTCGGATTTCAATGTATTATTCTTTGAGATAGAAGTGCCAGAAGAGATTATAGAAAGAGAAAAGAAAGAAGCACAAAAAGACTTACCACAGCCAAAGAAAAGTAATAGAAAAGACACAAAGAAGGAAATAGAAATAAAGAAAGAAAAAAAGAAGGAGGAAGTAGATGAACTTTCTCCAGATGCAGAATCGCTTATTTAAAACTTTTAGGATACCAGAGAATGACACTCATAGAAGGCAATATATTAAAGACCTTCTCAATAGTGCATTGGATAATATTTTGCGTTACAATCCACAATGGGAATTTAGATATGAAACAGTAGAAATTCTATCAGAAAAAGATGAAAATTATTATGCTTTACCAACAGATTTCAAAAGGATAGATGGGGTATTTTATGATGGAAATCAATTAGAAATATGGAAACCAAAAGATGAATATAAACTCTCCAGTTTATCAGCCTCTTCGCCTTCAGTAGCAATTATAAGACAGAGAACAAAATCCCCATTTGCCAATGTAGGATATGTATTTCCTCAATATGGTTCACCAATTATAGAAGGACAGGGAACGGCATTTGATACACGAATGGTAGGAAGATTTTTTAAAACACAAAGAGATGGGGAAATATATCGTATAAAAGCAGTAAATAGTACTACTCAATTAACTTTAGACCAGCCTTATGGCGGAGCTTCCCAAGCAGGTACAGTATCCATATATGATGGGGCTTTAACTACTGTAGAGGGTTCACCATATATTACCAATTTTAGAAGTGATATGAGAGGATTAAGGATTAAAATTGAAGGAAACACAAATACTTTTCAGATAACTAATGTTAATGTAGAAGAACAACTTTTAACAATTGATAGTAATGCTAATGCAGGAAGGAATTTAAAATATTCAATTCAAGACAAATATGAAATAGATCCTCCTAATGTTTATATTCTGGAAGTTTATCCCGCACCTTCAGAGGATAACAAAATAATAAAAGTAAATTATTACGCCCTCCATCCACCACTAACTGGAGATTATGATGAACCACGAATCCCTAGAGAATATCATAATTTGATAGTCTATGGTGCAATATTAGAATATGCCTCTTCTGAAGGTGCGGATACTATAGACTTAAGCGATATAAGACAATTTTATAAAGAAGGCATAATACAGATGTTAAACAATGAAGATCCAGTAGAAAGTATGGATAGTGTACCTGATATGGTAAGATTTTCTAAACTATAAGGAGTTATAAAAATGGCAATACACAAAACAATAACCTGGGAAGCAGTACAGAACCAGATACTCAAACTCAATGTTTATCTTCAGCAAACTGGACTTACTATCTCTGATGTCTCTACACAATTGGCTAATGAAAATCATGGCTATCAGGAAATATCTCTCAATTCTTTCACAGAACTGGGTAATGGTGAATATATGATAGAAGTACCTGCTTCTGCTATGTCCAGTGCTGGAGTAACCAGTCTATATGTTTCCAGTGCTTATGAACAGAATTTCATAGATTTCTACACCTATGCCTCTAACAGAATAGACGACATTAAGACACAGGTAGATAAGATACAATTCAGCACTTCTAACTATGTGAAGACAGAAGTAAATGCAATAGAGAGTAATACACAGGATAATCTTATTAGTGCTATATGGAGCTATACCACAAGGACTCTTACATCTCTTGGTAGTAGTGCAATACAGGCAATATGGGACTTCTTAACATCCAATCTCACTACTGCTGGTAGTATAGGAAAATTACTTGTAGACAATATAGATGAGAAGATAAGCACAGTAAAATCTAATACTGATGGAATAAAAGCAACTACAGACAATATACAATTTGATGCTTCTAATAATGTGAAATCTGCACCACAGACTGCTTTATCTATGAGTGATAGTGATAAGAATGATATTGCTGATAAAGTATGGGATGAGACAGTAGCAGACCATACTACTTCTGGAACTATGGGTAAGGTAATGCAATATATTAGAGGACTTGCAGTAGGTAAAAGAAAGATAACAAATAGTGGAGCAAATGAAGAACTGTATGACGAAGACAATAGCACATTACTTAAGACATTTAACCTTACACAGGATAGTGAGGGCAATATAACAGAAAGGAGTAGTAGTTAATGGAGAAATTAAAGGAAATTCTGGAAAGAATATCTGAATGTGATAAGGTAATATGGAAAGTGATGTGGAAATTAAAGAAGGAAAACGAGGAAAGGGATAGAAGACATTTAGAAACTATGTTAAGAATTATGAAAGGAGAATGACTATGGATGCCATACTTAATAATCTAGAAAAGATATTAGCTGTTATAGGTTGTCTTTATATTCTGTTTTCTGTTATAGCTACTATTACTCCCAGCAAGAAAGATGATAAGATTGCAAGTAAGATAGGAAGATTATTTGATAAGTTAGGATTTAATCCAAGACTAATATTTGAGAAGGAGAAAAAAAAATGATAAGTGGAGTAATACCAGTAAATATGGGAAGTCCTTCTTCTGTTACTGTGGGAACTAGTTCTACTTTGATATGTAATGCAAACTTAAGAAGAAGGTTTCTCTGTATAGTAAATAATGGTGATAATCCAGTATATCTTGCTTTTGGAACTGCTGCACAGATGAATAAGGGTATCAGACTTAATGCTAATGGTGGTAGTATTATGTTAACTCCAATGTGTATTACTACAGAAGCAGTATATGGTATAGCCAGTGCTAATACAGACGTAGTATTTATAGAAGGAGGTTAAAATGTTTATATATAATCCATCTGTTTCTGCAAAAGCATATATAGTGTTGAATTTGGGAAGTGCATCATTGCCATCAAATAGTTATACTAAAATGCCTTTTAATAGTGTAACTGATAACATACAGAAAGGCTTAGAATTAGATAATATTAATTACGCTATAAAAATAACAACTTCTGGAATCTACTTGGTATGTGCACAGGTAAGAGCAAAATTTAATATAGACGGATATACTTTAATAACACAGATAAGACGATTAAACGATAACCAAACACTACTGGAAGGAGTAATACAACCTCAGGGTATTTCTTCAAGTGAAGTGGGCGTATGTGCTTTACCACTTATTGGACTGGTAAAGTGCAATAAAGACGATAAACTGGCAGTATATTGCTGGCAGGATACAGGAGCAGACGCAGAGATAAGTTCTAATAATGAGGAAAGTTTCTTTTGGGCGATGTTAGTATGAGTAACAGGATAGTAATAGACGGGATGCATATAAGTAATCAGGTAGTGGATGGCATATTTGGCTATCCACAGGACTATGACACTCAAGAACACGAGAGTAGTCTGGAGATGGTATTGCCTCATTCTGATAGAGCTATTACTCATATCAGGACAAAAGTGTCAGTACCTGCTAATTCCTCTGTTACTCTTAAATTTAAGCGTATAGGCAATGCAGGATATATTATTAATCCTGATATAGATAATCCCAATCTCTCTATCTCTTTCAATGCTAGTAAGGACAGTTTTGTAGTAACTGGACATCATAATGGTAGGAGAGTAGCCTATTATGATACAATTTCCAATAATGGATACTGTCTGAGGAAATACAAAATATGGACAAGATTATGGACTCCTGCTAATCAGGATGATTATAGTTATATAGAGGTTTTATCTGTGGATGAGAACTATGTCTGGTTCAATTATAGATATGGAGATGAACTTCATCTGGTAAAAATGGATCATAAAGGCAATATTATCTGGGATAAAGCTATTACAATAACTAATGGGTATGTGTATAGTTATGGCGGTAGGGGAGCCAGTGATACCAGACTATACATAACTGACAATGACTGGAAACTAAGAGCTTATAGTAAAGAGAACGGAGAACATCTATATACAGACCAGTCTGGAAACAGTTATATGGGAGGACCTTTGTGGGAATATGATGGGTATGTCTATGGTTGCTGGTCTTCTTCTATAATACGATTTGATGAAAACGCACAGATGTGGGGCGGTTCTTACAAGGTGGGTTATGACCATTTTATCTACGATGGTTATGCATTTGGCAATCACGGTTCTGCTATATATTATAGTAAGTTTGTTCCTCTAGGAGAAAGTAGAACAGAGAGTGTATGGTTATCTGATCATTACTTGCTTGCAATAGATCATAGCAGGAGTATATTTTATTGTATTACCACTGATAGACAAAATGTAAAGGCTATAACTTATCCTGATAAATCTGTTTTGTGGCAGAAGTCAGTAAGCAATTTCAATAATCTTTCTGAATTTCCTATTGGCAGTGCTAGTAGAACGGCTTTAGATGAGACTAATGGAATACTATATCTTGTGGGTAATGACTCAAATGACTATGTGGACTTACTTGTTATAGATGTGAGTGATGGTAGTATCTTAGGTGAATTTCTTATGAGTAGTGTAAAAGTGTATAAGACAGATACAGGTAGCACTGGATATGTTTCTTTAAAAGCGGGTAATAGTTGGATAACCTGTGGTAATGATAGAGTAGTCTGTATAGGAAACTTTGATGCTGATAGTAGTTGGTATCTGTTTACATACGATACAGAGAATAGTAAATCTCTTACAGGAATATATGATCATCTTGGTGGTAATTCTCCCAATGGAATATACGATGGTTCTGAAGTATTATTGGGACCGGGTATATTGGTAGCAGGAGCAAATAACGCTGGTTATAAAGGAGTGTGGATACTAAAATGAAGACTATGAGAATATATGATGGAGAATATACCAGGTGGATATATGGAGCTGGTTATCTGATAGAGAAGGGTATCCAGTTTCATTTTGATAGTGAACAGAAAGGTGAATTAGAAGTAATTATTACCAATAATACAGATGAAGAACAATTAGCAATATTAGAATTTGATTATGTGAGGGTATTATGAGAGAACCACAATATTATGGTGATTATGATAAGCAAATAACATTTACAGTAACTCTTTCAGGGACTTCTGTTAATCAGAACATAGAAGCAGGATATATCTGTCTTATACGAAGGATAGAGATAAATGCTAATGCTAGTGGCAATTGGAGATTTAAACTCTATGACGATGATGCTAGGACTAAACTGGCTTATGATACAGAGGAAACTGATGCTAGTAATTTTGTAGAGCTTACTCCATTAGTCTATGTAGACAGAGATAATGGACAATATATGCACTGGACTATAGAGGGTAATGATGGAGATAGTTTTACTGTAACCATTGATTTAGTAAGGATGGCATAATGGCTGGAAAATGTGAATTTCACGATGAGGCTTTTAAGATGATACACGAAAGGATTGATAAGTTAGAGGAACATATGAGAGAAGACATAAGACTATTGCACCAGAAGATAGACAAACTCAATAACCGTTGGACAGACAAAGCATTAGCGTTTTTATGTGGTATATTAGGTATGTTAACAGGATGGTTTATAAACAAAAAAGGGATGTAAGGTGTATGGGATACTTATTTTAACAATTATGATTATGATGCTTTTGATAATTGTAGATATTATTTTACTCAAGGCTTTTATGAATCTTGAGATTAAAGTGAAGCACAACAGGATGGTAATAAATACCGTATGCGATAAGTTAGCAGATTTAAAGATATATCTTATGAAAGTAGGAATTTACAGGAGGGATGAAAATGGCGATGATAATAGACAAGAGCAATCTTGATCCTGTTGAAGAACATATAGCAGAGACCTGTGATAATGCAATATTGCAAATGCATAGTGCTTGCTTTGGTGCTTTAGCAGTATTACAGAGTGAAGACCTTTATGAGAAGATAAAAGACAAGATACCACAGGAGCAACGAGATAAGATAGAGGATATAATTATTAAGGCTAGTCAACTTCACGAGGCAACACAATGACTAGTCCAAACACTAACCCTTTATTAAGGAGAATAGAGATGAGTTATTCAAGACCTGGACGTAGAGATGGAAGCGGACCCTATAAGGGAAGTTATCAAAGACGAGTTTATGGTGGTATAGGTAGAAGGAGACAGGCAGGGCAAGCTTGTCCATACAGTGGTAGGAGAAGGAGAGGTAGCTAATGGCGACATCAGTAAAAGATGGAAACTATAGTGATGCTTCTGTTTGGGATACTGGTAGTGTTCCCACTATCAACGACGATGTGGTGATAGCACATCACGTTACTGTGGATACTGCTAGCTGTGAGGCTAAATCTGTAACAATAAACGTAGGTGGTTGGCTTGATATAACTGCTGGGAATAAACTCACAGTAGCAGGTAATATAATAGGCAATGCAGGTAGTAGTTGGACATCTCTAGGTGGCAAACTCACTATGACTAGCGATGATACTAATGGTAGTGCAGAGATAGCTATCACGGCTTCAGGTGCTTATATCTATATGCAAACCTATTGTGAAGTAGAAATACAGGGAACATCCAGCAACTGGTGTAAGATATATGGCAGTGGCGTAGATATGGCATATTTGAGGGTAAAACAATGTAAAGGAGAAATAGACTATCTAAAGATATACAAGGCTAAAAGCAATTACGGTGCTTTTAGAGTATACGCAGTATATGAGGGAGAATATGGTGATTATCCTATGCACCTTAAGAACATCTGGATAGATGATTATGGTGGCAGGACTTTCTACTATAATACTGTTTATCTACATTCTGATAGTTATCTAAAGTATACGAATATGCGAGACATAAATACCAATTATCCTGGAGGCGCTGTAAATAGAGTTTATGGAGAAGGAACAATCTATATAGATTATTCTGGATATACTCAAACTACTTATGCAACCTATTTATTTGGTGATACTCATTTATACGATAATGTAACTATGATAATAAAGAGTGCAAATGATATATCTAATAGATTATTCAATTATGCTTTTATTTCTGGTGATGTTATACAAGACAATGCAGTAGTAGATGTAGAAACATATTATACCCTTTATGCTTACTTCTATGACAGTGCTAGTTTGTATTATAGATACAAAGGAACAAGTAATATACTCATATGTGCTAGCTGGTTTTCTAATGGTACTTTGTATGTAGATTGTAACAATACTACTGGATATTGCAAACTCTTTTTAGGTAAGTATCAATGGAAACAGGTAGAGGGATTCAGGATAGAAATAGTGAATTATGGTGGTAGTCAGTTGGAGATACAACCTTCTGGATTAAGAGTTAACAATATGAATATGACAGCAGAAAGTAAGATAATAGCAGACAGTATTCTGACAATACCAGCACCCTGTAATCAGTATGAGCCTCTTATCTTTTGTACTGATGAAAGCAATAAATACGGACAGATATACTGGGAATTTGAATATCCATATAACAAGGATAACACAGATTACTTCGTGCTTAACAATGCTAATTGGGATTTAACTAATGGAAGAATAAACATAAATGCTAATGGTAGTGTAAATCTCTATGTTCAACCAGTATCATTTGTAGCAGGAAGAAGTGGAGTATCTATAACAAAGAGTGGAACTTTATCTATTCAATATGCAATATCTCAAGATGGTGGACAATCTTGGAGTAGTTGGAAAGATTTGAACGACACTAACTGGGGAACAGAATCTGGATATATGGGATTTGGGAATGAGGTAATAGCAATAAAGATAGAGGAAACTGGTGGTAGTAGTGCATATATAGATACAATAAGATTACCGTTTGAATACAGGGATTTATATACCAGTCAATTAACAGAAAAACAGATGTTGACACAGATACTAGGACAAACAACAGATATTAAGTCACAAACAGATAAGATGACTTTTGATGGAAGTAACATACAGGCTAGAGTAAATGACAAAGGAGTACTAAATGATGTAAGTGCTAGCGATATAGACAACCTTCTATCTTCCAATCACGGTAGTGGTAGTTGGGAAGGACAGGATGTAAATATAGATACACAGAGTATAGCAGATGCGGTTTGGGATGAAT
>Ga0180302_10000638_pt1 | contig 15895 bp, 13 predicted proteins | sample GuaBasSediGuay17_FD_121794 | JGI IMG/M metagenome (GOLD analysis project Ga0180302, IMG submission 121794) | Subseafloor sediment microbial communities from Guaymas Basin, Gulf of California, Mexico - Guay17, Core 4571-4, 12-15 cm | ecosystem: Environmental > Aquatic > Marine > Hydrothermal... | reverse complement strand
TCATAAATGTCATATTTAACATTAAGTTATTATCTATGCCTTTATTTTAAGTGAACGAATTAAAGAGATTGGGTGGAATGTTGAAAACCGCTAGATTAGTTGCACTGATAATAATATTAATAATTTTTGCAATCTTATTCGCTTTTTACCTTATAGAGCTAAGAAAAAGAAGACCAAGTGAAGAACTTAAGGAAATTCTCAAGGAAATAGAGGAAAAGGGTATTAGACCTATTCCAAGAAAGTTTATACCACTTGAAGGTAAAGCTTGTTGGATTTGGGACTCTACATTTCGTGAGTATGGGGTTGATTACGTGATCGATAAAATAGGAGAGCTAGGCATAAAGCATATTTTCGTATTAGTGAAAGGGACTGGAGGAAGTGTAGTTAAGGAAATAGTAAGTGAAGTGTTGCCTAAAGCTCATGAAAGGGGAATGTATGTTCATGCATGGATAGTTTGTTTTAAAGATAGGAGTAGGGCTGATGCAACACCTGATTCCTACAGTTATAGGAAGTACTTATTAGAAATCATACTGGACTTTCTTTTATTAAACTCCTCTGGTCACTTTGTTGATGGAATTCACCTTGATTATATATGCTATGGAGGATTTGCACACCACCGATGGAGAGCTATTTCATTGTTTGTTAAAGAAGTGAGAGAATTAATTGATAAAGTCGCTCCAGGAGCTATTTTAAGCATTGCTTCTAAAGCAGAGAAGTATGACTCTAAGACAGATCTTTTAGAGAGTGCTTTATTTTATGGTCAAAGTTATGAAGACCTAAGTAAGTATGTTGACTTATTCTGTCCAATGACTTATTACCTAGACTACAACATTCCTCCAAACCTTGTAGGTATAGCATCCAGATGGATTAAAGAAGTTACTAAGAAACCAGTATTTGCTGGAATACAACTTCATCCAAGTGAGCATCCTGAGACAGAGGGTAAGGAACCTGAGCTCGATGAATTACTATCATGTTTTACTTCTTGCTTAGAGAATGGTATTAATGGAGTGATTTTCTTCAGATTTGAAATGCTACTACTTAAATGGGATAAGTATTCTGAACTGATAAAGAACTTTAAGATATAAATTAGGAGAACTCGTTTACTAATGAAATTATTCTATCATGTATTAAAGGTCTGGCTTTAAGAATTCCTACATTTCTTCTAATTTATATCAACATATAGTATGGATAGAAGTAAAGTAATTGCTATATTAGCCGGAGGACTAAGGCTGTATTTGGGCCTTCAGAGATGGCTGAGGATAGTGAGGAGAATGGAGTTAGATCTATGAAGAGGTATGAAGTTAACTTTAAGGATGTTGTGATTGGAATTTCTGCTAGTGGACGAACACCTTATGTAACAGGGGCTCTTAAGGAGGCTAAGAGAAGAGGAGCTGTTACTGTAGCTATAACTGTAAATCCTAATGCTGAGATGTTAAAGTATTCAGATATAGCTATTTGCCCTATAGTGGGTTCTGAGGTTATAATGGGCTCTACTAAAATGAAAGTTGGAACTGCACAGAAAATGATTTTAACTATGATGAGCGCTACAGTCATGATTAAGATAGGAAGGGTGAAGGAGAATTTGATGACGAATTTGCTTCCAATAAGTACGAAGTTAAGGGAGAGAGCTAAACGTATTGTTTCAATGTTAGCGAAAGTAGACTATGAGACTGCAGGCAAATACTTAGCAAGCTAGGAAGAAGTAGTCAAGGCTCTAAAGGAATGTGGAGGAGATCTGAACAAAGTACGTGAAATGATATTAAGAAATATGAGAAGAGAAGCTACGTCACATTAACTTCTCTTTTCCAATCAACGTAGTACAATAACCCCTCTCTTATAGAGCTTATTAAGTCTTTTACATCCGAGCGAATTAAGCTTAAATCGAAATTTGACTTTATGGATATTATAGGAGTTAGTATGTTGTTTCCTTTAAGACTAATTGTTATCGTTAATGAGAGAGGGAGTCCATGCCATGGAGATTTATAGGAGACATTATACACGAAACTTACAACATCTCGCTTAACTTCTTTCCTAAATCCAGTTAGTGCAATTCCATATATTCTGCCTGTTTGAATTTTTATGAACTCTTCAGATAAGAATTTATCTAACAATGTCTTCTCATTAGATAGGAATTTGAAGGGAAGCTGTACTACTAATTCTCTTTTTGTCCTTTTAATAACTTTAGATAGCTCTTCTTCACTAGCTGCTTTAATTAAGTAGCGCCTACTTGGGACTACTAAGAGAGTTGCTCGTACTGTGGGGATTATGTATCCCATCACTGACGTAATAGATCCTATTATTAATAATAAAAAGAACTCGCTTATTCCAAGAGTGCTTAGAGGAAGTGATTTGGAAATTATATTAGTTATTAAACTGCAAGCAAATCCTATAAAGAATCCTAACATACCACCGACAAGTCCTACCACTATTCCTTCTAAAGAGAATATTGCAAATATTGTCGATGGTGAAGCACCAAGACTACTAACAATTTGTGCTTCTCTTCTTCTCTCATAAACACTACCCATAGCAGTGACGAATACTATTAATGCACCCATGATAACAAGGACTATTTGTGACTCCCATGCTCCTAATATTGTATACTCTTCATGTAACATCATGATGTTCTTAACTCTCTCTTGTTCAACTAAGTTAATATTATATGTCTGACCAATTATCCTGATAGCTCCTCTACCACCGTAGGCAGAAGGGTCAAACACTTTATGCACATCTAGACCAACTGTTCCTATGTATTCTACTAAATCTATTAATGAAGTAGAAATGTTGGGTAGGAGAACTATTGATACCTTATTTATCTGGAAAGCTTCTATGATGTCATCCTTCTGTGGAAGTATTATATCTGTTGCGAATTCAAATATTCTCTCTCCATCTATATCAATTAATTCTCTTAGCACACTCCTATTAAAGTAGCCAACTATTAAAAACACAGTATCAAGAACTCTTACCTTACTGCCGATTTTCAGGTTTAACTTTTCAGCTAGGCTACTGCTAATTAATATTCCATAATTAAGTATTAATAAGGATCTATTATAGTGAACTAAAGCTTTTGTCAGATTACAGAATTCAATTAAGTAGTTTATGTTGCAGATAGATACCTTACAACCTATCTCTTTCTCTCCAACTAATAGTTTAAGAGAAGCTGTGCCAAAACAGGATGATGCACTACTAAAAGATAGTAGCCATAGAGCTTCATCGTAGTTTAGGTTTATTTTCTTTGGAATAATCTCTTCTCCATAAAGGTAATTAATGCTAGCTTTTTTGATAGTTAACCCTCTCTCAACGAATGACTTATAAGGTATATCTTTCTCTACCAGAACTCTCTTACATTGTGCTTGAAGATGAGTTACTGTAGCAGAAGATACTAATGAGACTACAATTAAAGCTAAAGCGAACCTACGTTTTCTATTACATATATTTCTAATCGTTAATTCCAGTACATTTAATCTTGAACTGACTTTAGGGTGAAGTAGTGCTAGGAAGAGGGCTATTAAGAATGTTAGAAGACCTATTCTGAATATGTGCATCTCTGGTGGTTCTGCAAACAATGGAGTTACGATTGTAGTTAGATAGAGTGAAAAGTAAGAATTGGCTTTCATAAATATTAGAGTTGTAGTAATGAATAATAGTACTGCTACTAAATACCATCTACGTTCTGAAATTATTCTAGCTGTAAAGTAGGAGAAGAACGCTATAGCAAGAAGTAAGAATGGTGTTATGAAATAGTTACCTATAATGTTCACAAGCTTTCCTGCCTCTTGAAGTCCTCTTAATATTCTTAATGCTACTCTGTTTTCATATCCACTTAAAATGTATTTTCTTTCTAGGCAGTGATTTCTTGAAGAATTCAAGATGGACATTAAAGTCCTAAACTGCTTCTCTAGATCTGCACTCCATAGATTAAAGCATTTAAGTTTTCCTTTAACTTCCTCTGCTTCTCTAATCACTATAGAATGCAATTTGAAAGTGATTGTTGGTATTATGTCTATTGTTCCATTGTATAGGACATTACTTAGTGGTGTAGAACAAGTTATTCTGTATCTTCTGTAGATGAGACCATGAGCGCTATAGAACTTAGCATCAAATCTAGCACTGAACGTAATTATACTAGCATCTTTAGGAATGCATACTTTATTAGTATGAAGAACAGGAATCCAGTTATAATTATAAATATACACATTTTTCTTTAAAGTGAATGGATTCAAATAAAAGAGATTGTACACTTTGCCAGAAGCAATCTGTACCTTGAGCAAGTAAGAGCATATGTGTTCTTTTTGATCAATTTTCAAGACCCTTGGCACTAGTAGTGTTCTTATTCGATAATAAGTTTTGTTACTTTCCATTCTTTCAATAACCCAGCTTCGAGAGTAGTAAGGTACGTCTCCTTCAATTTTCTCAAGGAATACTAGTTCAGGAAATGAGATGCTATAGACCCTAAACCTTCTGAGCAGGTAGTCTGAAGTAGTATTTCGTGCCATATAAATGACTAAACTTCCCTTCTCATCAGTTTTAATGGTGAATTGCTCTCTATCTACATTTATTTCTATAATCTTGTTGTTAAAGGGCAAAAATTCATTATTTTCTCTCTTTACAATTATTACTTCAAGTTTTATATTCCATAAACTCACCTCTTCACCACTTACATTAAGGATTAATAATTGTGATAGAACCAATATTAATACAGGGATTAACAACCATACTCTCCGCATTAGCCGACTCACCCTTTAACCAGTTAAATAACATGTATACACTATTATTTACCCTTACGGATTCATACCGTCATAATAAAGAGGCTACATTCTCCATTCACATTGCTTCCGTGTAAAACTTATTAACCTCCTAATTCTTTTTAATCACTGTGACTGGCCATATGTAAGAAACTCTTCTACATAGTACTATCACTATTACTTGTCTCAGTATTTGTTGTAAATAGTTATACCTTAGCTGCACTAGGAAAGGAAAAAGAGCTTAGAGATCGCCTTATTGAAGACTTCAACTACGAAAACGTTAAGAAGCATGTGAAATATCTTTCTTCATCAGAGTCAAGAGTGGTAGGATATTCTGGCTATTATAAGGCCCTAGAATATGTAACTAAAGAGCTAAAAAGAACGTTCCTGAGAACATACAACGTGTGTCTATAGAGGAATACTTCATAGAAGGTCTTGAGAAAGAGAAAAATGAAAGGTAAAAATTTCTTGTAACTGTATGCTTTGATCTGTCTTCAGGAGATAGTAAAATGGTACCATTGATAGGTGGATTCTTCTATGAAGACAAACATACTAATGTTTGAGTAAGCACAGCTCCTTAATTACCATATTAAAGGGCAAGGTACTTAACGGATTTTGGGAGAATTATGCAGATGATTATAGCCTCGTAATACCAGCGGTAAACATCTTACTTACTAATAGTGAAGAAATAAGAGAGTATTTTGAAATGCAAGAGCTATCTTATCAAGAAAGTGAATACTCAATAAGGGGTAATGAGATTGAAATGGCTTATCGAATTTTAACGTTCCATGGAGTGAATTGTTGTTTCGTAGAAGATACTGTATTGGTAAAAATTCCTTAGCATAGGAGTACTATCGCTCTATTCTTACTAGATGAAGACTTTGAACTAAATAGGTTAATCAAGGAGAAATTTGGGGAGGCTGTAGCTCTTGATAAAAATATTAAAAATTAAGGTAAAGAGGCATAGGTAGTGCTAATGGTTATTAAAAGGAATTTAACTATTTACTGAACTTCAATGGATACTTTCCATATTCTTTGCCCACTCTTATAAATGCTCTAAAGTTTTCGAGAGGGGTGTATGCATGTACTGAATCAGTAGTGGATAAAAGAAGTCCTCCACCATTAGCGGCTAATGAGATAACTCTTCTAGTCTCCTCGATTACTTCCTTAACTAAGCCATACCTTAAGGTCTCTATACTAACATTTCCTTTTAAGCATATAGTGTCCCCTACGGCTTTTTTAACTTCATCTATGTTAATATCACCAAAGGGAGGAGGGACGAGTGTTGAAACTATATCTACATTACATTCTTTTAGATCGTTTAGTATTTCTCTGCACTCTCCATCGTCGTAGTAATGATAGTACATACCATGTTTATGTGTAACTCTAGCTTGCTCCTTGATTAACGGTTTAAAAATTTCTCTCCATATCTTTATTCCCCATCCAACGCTTAGCGATGAATAACAACCACTGAAGTATATGATATCAACATCACTTTCTGAAAGTTTTTCGATCTCAGCTAAAGCTTGTTCATTTAGTATCTTTAGTAGTCTTAACAGGAGATTTTTATTTCTATAATAAAAGAACATACATCTTGTGACACCTATTAAGTGTACTATCCAAGTAAAAGGACATGTTGGAGAAGCAACTATTACTCCATAATCACCGATTTTCCTTTTGGCTCTTTCTATTTCTTTCAAGTCTATACATGATGGGTCTGGTAACAGGTACTTAGCTTTCTCAATATCCTCTTCAGATCTTACAAAGTACTCTTTAATGTACGGATATCCTTCAGGTAACCAGTTGGGAGGACAAACATCCTTGTGTTTCTCTAGAATTCTAGTTAATGCTTTCCTGGTAGGAATAAGTCTCCTTTCCCTAAGCTCTCCTTCTGGAGTTTTTATGATTCTAGTAAGCTGAATGTAATCGTCTATTTGAATTTCACTAATTTCTTGTTTTATCCCTTTATAACATGTAGGTATTTTCTTTGGAACATATAGTCCAAGCATTATATCGTCTATTCCAGGAAGTCCTACCATTACATAAGCATCAAAGTTAAAGTCAAGTGCAGCTTTAAGTTGTGATTCCCAAGATGCATCTCCATAGAGCCATGGTAGGAATCTGGCTGTGATTCTAGGACATATTGGAACTCTGTCAGGTTCTTCGTGATTTATAGCTGTTAGTATTCTCTCTCTTGGTTTCACACAATATTTAACTAATCTATAAAACGTAAAAGCTTTGTTATTTATCATAAGAACATTAAGTTAGTAATGAAAAGCATATTCTCACCTCATGAGAATTTTATTACTTTGCATAAGTTATCCTCATATAGCTTAAAGTTCTCAAAAAGACATTGGGTCGAAATATGGTCACGATGGGAATGTGGGTTGGAGCTAGTGAACTTCAAGAGATAGGAACAGAGAAAGTTATAGAAACACTTCATAGGTACGGAATAGATAGAGCATCGCTTTTTGTTCTCTCAAATTATTGTTATTTTAAACCTAGAGAGGAGCTCTATGAAAAACTTTCTATAAAACCTAAAAGAGCTTGTGATAGAGATTTATTAAAGGAATTCATAAATGGGGCTAGGAGAGTTGGTTTAGAAGTTACAGCAACAATTGTTTGCATGAATAATCCAATTCTAGGTGAGGAAAATCCTAGCTGTAAACAAGTGGACTTTAGAGGAATCGCTCATGATGGAGTTCTTTGTTTAAATAATAAGGATGTTAGAGAGTTTTTAAAGACAATAGTATTTGACTTGGCTTCTCGGTATGAGGTATCTGAAATAGAACTAGACTATGTTAGATTTAAGAGAAGTAGAAGAGGTAAGTATTTACCAATGCACTTAATAGCTTGTAAGTATTGTTATTGTAGCTCTTGTAAGGAGAGGGCTATTAAAAGTGGTATAGAATGGAATTTATTGCTTAAGGAGGTAAGAGAGACTTTCAATGATTGGAGTACTAATCCTAGCAATTTCTCTAGAATGGAAAACCTTTACACTAACTCTTTTGACTTTATTCGGTTTTTTATGGAGCGCCCACTATTAGCTAAATGGTTAAGATTCAGAGCTAACTCTATAACTGATTTCGTTAAAGAGATAAAGAACGTATTAGAAGATGCGGGCACGGGAGTCCAATTAAGCGCTGATTTGTTTTATCCTAGTATCTCTTGGATGGTAGGCCAAGACTATAGGTCTTTGGGAAAATATCTAGATTCAGCCAAGCCCATGATTTATACAAAGAGAATGGGCTCCTGGGAATCAGGCTACTTTAAAGAGATAGTAAAATTATTAAGTAGTGGTTACGAGCCTCGCTTAACTACCTTTCTATCAACTCACATGAGAGTTGAAATTTCTGATAACTTAGATACCTTAGCTGATGAAGGTTTTCCAAATTATGTTGCATATTTAGAAACAAGGAAAGCTAGGCTTCTGTTACCTTCAAAGGTTAAGGTTTACACAGGTCTCTATTCCTCTAGAATAGAAGGAGTGGCAATGACTAATCCTAAAGACATAGAAGAATCCTCAAAGTATGCTATAGCAGCTGGTGCTGATGGACTTTATTTCTGCTCTTTCAGAGCCACTCCCAAAGAGAATTTCAAGAGGATAAGGAATGTAAAAGAATTATTGTCTCTAAGACAAACTACATAAGTCAGGGGTGTGATATGTGTTAGAACATATGAGATATAAGGGTAAGGTTATTGACATACATGCTCATGTAGGCTCTTGTGATAATTATAAAACTCTAGGACTTGGCTTCTTTTGGAGTAAATTAACAGTCTTCAAACTGATAGAGCACATGAAAAGACGGGGCATAGACTATGCAGTATTGCTTCCTTCCGAGGATATTGACGATCTGGAAGATGAAGGTTTTTATATTCCAACAGATTGTGTTTTGAAAGTCTGTAAGGTATTTTCTAAAGAGTTAATACCTTTCTGTGGATTTGAACCTAGAGATCCGCTTGCAATTGAAAAAATCGAAGATTATATAAAAAATAAGGGTTGCAAAGGGGTAGGAGAGATAAAATCTAGAATTAGAGTTGACCATCCAGCGTTGATGAAAGTTTATAGACTCTGTGCTAGGCTTGAGGTTCCTGTATTGATACATATAGAGAATATATGATTATGACATAAGAGCTTTCGAAAAAGTAGTTAAGGAGTGTTCTAACACAATTTTCATTGGTCATGGTCCTGGATGGTGGAGGGAAATATCAGCTGATGCTGACCCTAAATATTGGGAGAAAAGAGAAGTAACCAAAGCTGAAGAGAATTATCCAAAGGGAAGAGTAATTCCAGGGGGTCATGTAGAGCGACTATTAGACGAATACGATAACCTTTATGGTGACCTATCGGCTTACTCAGGATACAATGCCATTACGAGAGATCCAGAATATGGAAGAGAGTTCTTAAGAAAGTTTCATAAAAAGTTGCTTTATGGAAGCGATGGTTTAGACTACTTCTTCCCTCAATATGACTTGATAAAAGTTATGTTGGAAATGAATTTAGAGGAAGAAGTCTACAGAGACATATTGTATAAAAATGCTATCAAAATTCTTAAGATTGAAGAGAGCTAAGTATAATGCCTTCTTTAAAGTTAGTATAAAACGTTTCTTCCTAGATGTTACTAGAGGACATTTACAATATGACATTATCATGGTAAAAGTTCTTAAATAGAATAAGTATGATATTAAATTAGACTACACCTGTGAAACTTATGCTGAGATTCATTAACAAATTATTCGTCAAGGCACAAAGAAAAATTCAAGGAATTCCCTGGGGAGCTGCGCATCTTTACAATAAAGTCGTTACCAGATACCTAGAGTCCTCATATAAACATGTAGTTCACGAAGTATCTAGAGTTCCTTCACGTAGGATAGTTGACATTGGATGTGGACCAGGAGGGCTTTTGTTAAAAATAGCAGAAAGAGAATTCAGAGAGATACTACTAGGTATAGATATTTCAAGTGCTATGACTTATATTGCTCGCAGAAATGCCCTAAGGAGAGGATTGTATTCCTTCGTAGACTTCATAGTTGCAGATGCTCATCTAATGCCTATAAGAAATGGGTCTATAGACTTAATTTTATCAATAGGAACTCTTCATCACATAAAGGATCCCGAAGAATTATTCAAGGAAGTAAAGAGAGTTTTACGTAAAGGAGGCGAAGCCTGGATTTATGAATTCTCTCACGACGTTCCGTGGAAAGATGTGAAGAAAACAGCTAAATTTTTGAAAAGACCAGCCTTACTTCTAAAATTATCAGCTGCTCTTCATGGATTGCCCAGAAGAGTTTTTGAATCAGGTTACATTAAAGAGTCCCTTAAGAGCTCAAATGTAACTTATTATATATTCTATAGTGGTATTGTAACTAAGTTGGTAATAGAAGAAGGATAATGAGTTCCGCATTTTTGCCTCTAAGGAATTGATAAAAATTCAATTACGTGACAATACTGGCTCGCTAGCTTTTTATTCCGAGGAGGATAATTTTCTTAAAATTCTCTTAGCATTATCCTTTATACACTCTAAGTCCATGGTTGCTACTTTTGTTATATCCATTTGTTTTTCAAGGGACTTTATGAGTTCATGGCCTAAGTAGTAACCAGTTTGACTCTTACCCTTCACATTTAACCAGGAGCCAAAGAAATCATTAACGGGCTCATTATGTTCTACTCTTCTTAGGTATTCAGAAGCCAAGAAGCTCAAATTCTCCTTACACCATTTTAGCCAATCTTCACCAGGAGCTATCCTCCATTTCTCTTCTCCTAATATCAAATGTTCACACCTAGTTGCAAATCCCTCGCTATAGAGTAAAAAGAGAGGATCCTCCTCAAGTTCTTCAAATTCTTTAGGTGAAAGATCTCTTAAGACCATATGGGCTATGTGGGATAGCTCATGTAGTAGTAATCCTTCGAGAGATTCTTCACTAATCCATCTTAACTCTGCTATGTTCTCTAGACCTAAGAGAACTGCGTAATGTTCATTATACTCAGTTGCCCAACCAGCTCCGCATCCAATTCCAACGTATATCACGAAAATAACGTCAAAGTTTCGGTTCCAAAAGTTCTTAAACTCTCTATAGGCTTTAGGTATCACATTATGAAGGTTACGCCAACTCTCCTCTATAAGTTGAAGCGAGTTGAGTAATTTCGGGAATACTCTCTCTTCAGCTATCCTTCTCCAGTCTACTCCTAAATCTTCATAATTCTTAACTTGAAGCTTAAAAAGCTCTGGATACTTTGACATGTATTCATTCTCCCACAAGTCCAATAAGATATCCAAGTTCCTACTTCTAGCTTTTTCCCAACTCTCTTTAAAGGAGGGATAAGTATCAAGTATCATGTTAGAGACTACCTACTAATATTTGAGTTTATGTGAAGACTTAACGAGTGGCACATCTATATTCATAGTGTCAAACATTAGAATAAATTCTTGTCCTTATTTAATACTACGATAAATTCTAAAAGCAGTTGACGAATACCTTAAGCTCTCACGGCTAAGTAAATCTCTAGTAACATAAATGAACGTTTTTAGCTCTTCATCTATTACTAATACTCCATAACCTGGAGAGCAAGCTATTACTTTTCTACCCATAATTTCTGGTGTAACTATCAGTCTATACTTGCCTTTACTCCATCTGAAATAAGAGAATGGTCTTAAGACGTTTCCTGTTACAACTATTTTGGGAGTTGGTAGTCTTTTCTCAACTTCTCCTAATACCTTAGAACTCACAGGAAAGTTGGTTTCTTTAAAATCTATGAATCTTCTACCCACTGAGAAAGCAAGATGTGATGAAGTTAAGTCTTGAACTACTTTAACATATAACTCCTTTGAGAAGTCTTTAACTACCTCCAGGTACTTACGTCCTAGTTCTAAGGAATACTTACACTTTGGAGAACAGGGAACATGGTATATGGACCAGAATTCTACTGGCATGTTTTGGTCTATACCAGCATCTATTAGTTCTTTGTGAAAATCATGCCAAGCCTTAACAGCTCCTTTAGTTGTATAATTGATGATACAACATTCAGGATATCCTAATATTTTACCCAACCTCTGCTCTATTTTGATTTTCTTGGACGCTAATTCCTTAGCATTATGTAACCGAATTAAGTCCAAGAGTGTATTTAAGTCTCTAGATACGTAAACGTCATGAACATCTATGTCATTATCACTCAGGGGCATGACAGCTTTCCATTTATTAAAGTTTAGTTTCTTAATGTTGCTCACAAGTCCATCTAAAAGAAACAATTCCCATGATTTTTGATCAAAGTAACTGAGTGAATCATTTTCAACAATCACAAAACCTTCTTCAGTTCTATACGCTGCTAAGAGCTTTAACGCTTTGATAGCCTCTAAGAATTCTTCCCATAATTTTAGCTCGATGGACTCAATAATTGATGAGGGCTTTAGTCCGTAGTGTGTTGCTAGGAGGGAACATACGTGTTGAGGATGAAGATGCATGAAGAATTTTGACATTATTTTCTTAACCATTCTAGCTCCCTCAATGGTAAAAGGCATCTTATCTATAAGTTTGCTTAGTCCTAATTTGTTTAAGGACTTTATTAAGAAGGGGACAACCTCTCCCTCCTTGTGAGCAGAATCTGCTGTAAAAGTCCTCTCTAATCTTAGACCACCTTTCAATGCTCATAAGAACACATCTTCTACCGTCATATGTTAGAACGTAAAAACGACAGTATTCTTTTCTCTTATGAGAAGTAACATCAGATATTACATTTGCCATCATTACTGTTAAATTATTCACTAACTTATTTAGTTATCTCCCTTCTTGAGCACATCCGATACAGTTTAATAGAACTCTGCTAGTAAGAGAGTTGTGAATAGCCATAAGTACAAAGAGTTACTGAGATCATACAAAAAGAGATATGGCTCTAATGGTGAAAAAGTCCTCAGGATACATATTAATAACATTAGAAGAGAGTTACTAGTTGATGAAAAGACAGCTTTGGAAATACTTTACTATAGGCTAGAAAAGATTCACGTTAAGTCGGAAAAGGTTATCGAGCTTTCACCACAATTAAAACTTAGCATTAAATACGAAGGTAAGAAATTCATTATCTTATATTTGCCTATAATAGAGTTTGTTGAAGACCTTAATCTCTTAGGTAAGACGCTTGAATATCTCGAAGAAAACGTTGGAAAGGTTATATCTATAATAGGTAAAAAAGGATTACTCCAATGGGTTTTCATGGAGTGGAAGGTTTCGCTATAATATGCAGAAAATACTCTACAAAACAAACGTAGAATACTTGCAATACTACCCTTAAAGGGTCTTAATATCTCCTATACTTTCTAATGTAATACTTATAGTCACCATACTTGACCTCCTTGATAACTCCCCTCCTTATTAGTTCCTCTATTACGCTCCAGCTAGCTCCGTTTCTTCTTAAGAGCTCCTCTACAGCATCTCTTCTCATAGGATGGACTGAGATTACACTTAGCAGGTCCTTAACTATGTCTCCAGTATATCCAAAATCTACTCCTTCGAAGCCTATAAGGAGCTCAACCCTATCTCCAATTATCTTTTTAAATTCTTGAAAGACAGTATTGATTACCTCCTCTTTAGCTGGTCTTACCCAACTCTCAGCTGGAGGTCTAGTAGGTATTGCAATGTAAGCTTTAGCTAGCTTAAGTTTAGAAATGAAGTCAGCTATCTCTTTAGCCTCTTTTTCATATTTAAATCCATTTATTAACATGGTTTCAGTTATAATTACTCCTTTAAACTCTCTAGAAAATTCTAAGATACCATCTAGTATTTCATCTAGTTTTAAAGAGGGATGGGGTCTATTAATCCTCTTCCAAAGTTCCTCGCTTACTGCATCTATTTTAATAGAAACTAAATCAGCCTTAAGCAAATCCATTCTAACATCCTCTCTCCACATTAAAGAAGCATTAGTTAGTACTGCTATAGGAATGTTTAAACTCTTTAGCAACTCTATCTCCACTCCTAAGTTAATATCTAATGTAGGCTCTCCATCAGGAACAAAAGTTATATAATCTATTTTACACTCTTTTTTCAAAATATCCTCTACTCTCTTCTTAACTTCTCTGTAAACTAATTGCGGGCTGTAAAATCTCTTTCTCTTAATTGTCATTACATTAGTTCTCCCAACTTGACAGTATATACAGGAGTAAGTACAAGTCTTAGCTGGGATGTTGTTTACTCCTAAGCTCTTCCCAAGTCGTCTCGAAGGAACAGGACCAAAGGCTATTATCTCATTCACATATCATTAGTTGAAACTTACTCTATTAACATTACCGCATAGAGGCAGAACTCAATATAAGGATAAAACATAGAAGCGCAAGAAACTTATTGATAATTAAAAGGTGTGCAAATGCATACCTTTTCTAAAACTAACGAAAATATAGACTTAATCTCAATGAAGTTAAACTTATAGAATCTTGTGGCAAAACATAGTTTAACACTAACCTTCATAAAATTTATTGAACTCAACTTTAATTCAGTAGGCTTCTATGCCTCCGAAATACTTATATATGTAAACCTAAATAGGTTTACATGGGTTTAATATGGTTACTAAATGTTGTCAGTGGAAGTGGTGGCCAGCACCCTATACAGGACTGCCTAACGTCCTATTATCAATTGCTCTGCTAATGTTCACATCGGCTCTTCTCCTCAATTCATATGGAGATGTGCCAGGTTATGTGTCTCTTCTTATTGTGTTCATTGGCGTAGTAATGTCCTTAATGTCAGTAGGCAGAAGTGTTGAGATAGTGAAGGGAGGAGTTGTGCTATCCTATGGCTTTCCAATAGTTCTCTTTAAGCTAACTCTTACAGATATAGTGCATGTAACTGATGTAACTGAGCTGGAAAGAGGTAAGCTCTTCAGGTACTTTAAGACTCAGCTGATATTATATACAATCATGATAGCCTATCCATTGCTTTACATTATTGTTAAAGAGTCTCTACCACCTCTACGCTATCTTACACTACTATCAATTCCTGTTTGTATTGGAGTTGGACTCATAGTCTATTTCATGCTTACATCAAGCACTTATGAGAAGTTTACTAAATATGTAGGCTACATACTCAGTGCTGTCTTTATAACTTTAGACTTCGCTATAGTTAACTACTATCGTTGTATCTTCAATAGGTCGATAATTTCTGATATTGATACCCTACTACCATTAATGACAGGACAAGTTTTAGCCTTCTTCTTTTTCATTCCCTTAGCTGTTGTAAAACGTCATGTTATAGTTTTAGAAGACGCTAATGGAAGGAGATGTGCTATTGTAACTGCCAGTGAGGAAGATGCTAGACTATTAGTTGAATTTATAGCAAAAGAGGTAATGGCTTATGCTTAGATTGCCTCAGAGGATGGAGGAAATACTTCTTATGACCTGTAAAGGAAACATGAGGAGTTCTGAGATAGCAGATAAACTTGGAATCTCTAGACAGGCTGTAAGCAAGGCTTTAAGAGAAGCTAGAGCTAGATTGACAGAAATCTTTTTGAGAATTGCTGAGATTCTGAACTCTGATGTGATAAGGATAAATGTAGATAAGGGGTTTGCTGTTTTAAGAAGTAGGCAAACAGGGAGCAAGATATATGTGATGTACATTCCAAGTCTAGGTCCTTTAACGATATTCTCAAATAAGCTCGACTGTTTGGGAGTCAATAAATCCTTTTGTAGAAATGTATTGAGAGCTGCAGTTAAATGGGGTCTTATTGACGAAAAGGCGATTATGGATAATCCCCGTAAAGCTATTGAGGAAGTTATTAAGAGGATGGAAGAGTAAGCAGAGGTTGTAACAATCTTCTTGTTTAATCAAAGTGCAAGTGAAAAGAGAAAAGTATTAATAGAACTTTTTGCTTTTTGACACATAGAGTTAAGCCAGGTGGTTTTCTTGAATAAATGGAGTACGTTATTTATAGTTACAATGTTTACTTTATCGTTAATTTTTGGAGTTAGTGCAAATGGAATTACTCCTGCTCGAAGTCCTGATCTTCAACTGCTTACACATATCCGTTAAGTAGCGAACGAAGAGCCCCCTCGACTTGTAGCAGTTCAAGTGTACGTAGTGAGAGTTCATTAGAGCGCACTTAACAGAGTAAGTCTTACCTATCCCGACCTTGCCCCAGCAAGAACAAATTACGCTTAGAGCTCAGAGCTCTTAAT
>Ga0180302_10000637_pt1 | contig 15901 bp, 15 predicted proteins | sample GuaBasSediGuay17_FD_121794 | JGI IMG/M metagenome (GOLD analysis project Ga0180302, IMG submission 121794) | Subseafloor sediment microbial communities from Guaymas Basin, Gulf of California, Mexico - Guay17, Core 4571-4, 12-15 cm | ecosystem: Environmental > Aquatic > Marine > Hydrothermal... | reverse complement strand
GGATATCCTTTCATGCATTTGAACAATGTCCCTATTTGAGCTAACTAGGTCCTCCTCTTTAATTTCGAGACATTCAGCCTCCTCCTTCGAGAGAACCTTTACTTTACCGGTGTCAGGTATCTTTATTTTCGCAACTAAGGAGGGGCCACAGTATGTCTCGTGCGTGCCTCCAAAACCTCTTACGAAAAGCGTACACTTGTAACCGGTGCCGAGTAAAATTTCAAGCATCCTCTCATATCCCTCGCCAAGACCTAAAAATAGGTCATAGGCAGGTATTGAATACTTGACGAAGGGAGCGTCCTTGTGCGAGAAGACGTAAGCGTTCTCTTGCCATTGAGCTGAGTTCCTTATGATAGCTCTCGCTCTCTCAAAACATCTTGAAAGAGTTATGATCCTTGCGTTTCGAATCCTTTTCTTATCAACCATGAAGAAGACGACGTTCTCTGGAAACTCGTCCTCTAAGACAAGAAACTTGGCATCCTCCCTCCCTACTAAGATAATGTTGTACAACAGCTCATCAACCATATCTTCAAGATTTTTTCGAATCTCATTTATCCCCCTAGCACCCTTCAGAGTCGAGATCCTCAGGTTCCAGTCAGGATAGAATACTCTTGCCATAGCCTTTAAGGCATCAGAGTCCTTTTTAGCGCGGACTATTAGCTGGTACATCTAGACACTTTTACTTCGTAATTTAATATAAGAATCAAACTATAAACAAGTTATCTGCAGCGGCAAAAACTGGCTTTCTTTTAGAACTCCTCTTCCTCCCAGACCTCCTCTAGTTCCTCCCACTCTTCCTCCTCTTCCTCTTCCCACCATTCTTCCTCTTCCTCAAAAACGAAAATACGCATATAAGGTCACCATTCAAAGCGTGTTACAAATTTTTCAGTTTTGTAAGGTTTATAAACTTAACTATTTTAACGCTCCCTACTCGCGCCTCGGTGCTGGCCATATAATAGTATACTGTCCCTCCTCCCCCCTTACCATCTGAACAAGTACCCTAGGGTCTAAGAGGCTACCAACATATACTGGAATGCCCCCTTCAACTATTTTGATGATATACTCCATCTTACTCTGAATTCCTCCAGTTACATCAATACCGTAAGCCTTTCCTAAGGAGACCCTGCGAAGCTCTTCGATTGATATTCTCTTCAAAAGAACCGCATCTTTATGCTTCTTCGGATCCCTATTATAAATTCCCTTGACATCTATACCGAAAATCACTTTCTTTGGCTTAAACTTCCGCGCCAACCAGTATACTACCTGATCGCCAGAGACTATTGAAAATCCTCTTTCAGCGTCAAGAACAACATCGCCTTCAAGCAGAGGTATAAAGTTGTTTCGTAAAGCTGTTTCAATAGAGGTATAGTAGAAGTTCAAGATGAGACCGCTTTCCGCCACGGATATACACGCAGTATGTAGGGGTACCACGGGTAAACCCTTTGAAACAAAGGTTCTCGCAAGTAGCTCGTTTAACTTTAACATCGCCATCCTCGTTTCTAGGTAACCCAGCATGCTCCTTGGAGACTTATAGCCCTCCATAACGCGATACTTTTTTGCAATAGGATGACCATAGGACCCTCCACCGTGCACAAGTATTAACGTCCATCCATCCCTCCACGTTTCAAGCAGTTGTTCTGCGATATTCTCGATTACTCTGGTGTTAGGGGTAAAGATCTCGTCCTTTATCGTTATAGCTGAGCCTCCGAGTTTTATCACTGCCAGCATATCTCTTCGCGACATTAGAACTTCCTCTCCACGATGAAGTCCGCCAGTTCAAGGAGTTTTCTACGTGCCTCAGACACAGGTAGAATTTGTAGAGAACCTTTCGCCTCATCCACAAGTTTTCGTGCAAGCTCGTAAACCCTTTTACGAGCCCTAGTCTTAGATATTATTTCAATTGCCCTCCTTACGTCATCCCCCTCTATCTTATCCTTTCTTAGAATAGCTAAAAGGGCATTTCTGTCTGTTTCTGGTAGCTCCTCTAGCGACATTAATATGACTGCGTTTCCAAGCTTATGTTCGATTATATCCTTCCCTACCTTCTTTCCGAACACCTTTTCCTCGCCGAATATGTCTAGGAGGTCGTCTATTAGTTGAAAAGCTAAGCCTATTTTGCGACCATAGTCTTTAAGTGCTTCCAACCACTCGTGTGGAGCATCTGCAACAATAGCTCCAGCTACGCATGCTGCCTCTATTAACGCCGCCGTTTTATACTCGATCATCTTGAAGTAATCTTCAAGAGAAACCTGTGTGTACCTGTGTTTAATTATGTAATCGTCTGATCTACCCGCCTGTTCGAACAGTACATCAAGCCTTTCACCCTCTACAATTTTCTTGATCGTGCGCGCAACTAGTTCATGAAGGGTTGGAGCTTTCCATGAGCGGTTAACAAGTTCGCTTATAGATTCCCTATAGTGTATTCCAGCTAGTAGGGCCATGACATCTCCGTAAAGCTTCCGAACGGTAGGTTTCCCTCGCCTAATTTCGCCTCTATCAATTATGTCGTCAAAGATTAGCGAGTATTCATGGATTAGCTCTATTGCTGCAGCTATAGGCAGAGCTCTTTCTATACTTCCTCCACACGCCAGACAACTTAGGATGGCTAGCGCAGGTCTAACTCTCTTACCTCCCGTTTCTACCTGGTGTAAAACTATATCCTTAAACTCATCGCTTGTTTCACTTAGAAGAGCTTCCTTGATCAAGGAATCTACTTGCATCCCTAATTCCTTCAAATAATCTAGAATGCCTCCCAAGATTCCTACCCCCTAAGGAGAGGGAGAAAGAAACATAAAAGATTTTCATTAGGACGAAGGGGGAGGATAGTAGAAAACTAACTTTCCAGTAAGCCAGTCTCTTAGCAAAACCCTTGCTGCTTCCTCTATGTTAAGTTTTCCGCCCTTGAGAAGAAATCCTCTTTTCTTTGCCAGTTCTTCCAATATTTTCTCCGGGTCTCTATGTTCAATGCCATAAGTCTTTCTGAACACCGTTGGGTCCAAGTTTAATCCTATTCTTATGAGCCTAATTGCTGCGCCTATAGGATCGGATAATTGCTCCGAGTTTAAGGCGAACCTCAGAGCAAGAGCCTCTTCATCCTCTTCTATAGGGATTATACCTGGCGTATCAATTACCTTTAGCCATTGTGCGGCTCTAAACTCTTGAACGTGTTTCGTATGACCAGCTTTAGGAGAAGTAGAAGCCGAGTGCCTACCCTTTAGAACGTTTATTATCGTGGACTTGCCCACGTTTGGGAAGCCTGTAACCGCTACTCTTACAACTCGCTTATCTTGAGGAGCTACTTTCTTGATCACCTTCCAGAGAAAAGTTGTTCCTAGCCTATTCTTGGCGCCAATATATATCGTTGGATATTCCTTCTCAAAGTGATACTTCCATTTCTCTAGGACATCTCTAGGTACGAGGTCAGCTTTATTTATCACTATTATTAAAGGTTTATTATACCTCTTAACGAGATTCTCAAGCTTACTGGAACGTGTACCCAGAGGATCCCGAGCATCGACTACCTCAAGTACTATATCGGCTTTCCCTATCACTCTCCTTACGTTCCTCCAAGCTCTCCTAATCCCTATGATATCAATCGGCATAACGTCTAACTGCATAATATTGTCAAAAGCAGGTTATTAACAATACCTAAGCTCTGCTACTGAAGCTCTGGACGAACCACTCAGCGAACGCTTTAAAGGCCTTACCTCTATGAGAGAATGCATTCTTCTCCTCCGTACTCATTTCTGCAAAAGTTCTATCAGATCCTTCAGGAATGAATATGGGATCGTATCCGAAACCTCCCGAACCTCTAATCTCATAGGAAATGTAACCGTATACGAGCCCAGTGAAGATCCTAGGCCCCATTCCTGGAGCATGAAATGCGACAACTGATTTAAAGTACGCCCGTCTGGTAGGCTTATCCTCAAGCAACTTCAATATTCCCTTAAGGCCTATTGTCTTGTACACATATGAGGAAAACGGACCTGGAAAGCCGTTGAGGACTTCAATAAACAGACCTGCATCCTCGACAACCAGGATTTTCTTAGGGTGCTTTTTTACAAGCTCCTTAATCGAGTATAGTACTACATCTTCAAGGGAGTCTGACTGTATTTCAAGCTTTTCCTCAGGTAGTTGCTTTAAATTAATATTGTACTTGGAGAGTATCCTATAAGCCTCCCTGAACTTTCCCCTGTTTTTAGTAACAAAGAAAGCAGTTATCCTACTCGTCATCGTACTCAACTATGGATTTTACTCTTCCCAAGCGTATAAATTCTGACTCATCCTTATCTATATCATTCTTCAAGTACTCCAGAAGCTCCTCGCTTATAAGAGGCTTACCGTTAACTAAGGGATAACCATAGGGCAGTATTATTGAGTGCTTATCAGAAACCTCGATCTCTAGACCCTCCACAATGGGTATCTCTGCCAGCTCATGACCCTCAGAGATCATCTTGGCGATATACGCAGCCCCATCTATAGAAAATTGCAGCGACCCAAGATTCCTTTTAATAGCTTTTGGTAAGCGATTACACAAAAGAGCTTTTGTTCTTCCCTTAGGAGGAAAGTCTCCCATTATACCGCCTATGACAACCACTGTTTTGTCACTGAAATCTGATGGCTTGAGTTCTTTAAGTGCCTGGGGATCTAGGACTATAAGGTCATTATTTTCAATCAAGAACGTTTCAGTAATGCTTTCTCTAAATACGAGTAGCGCTATGGTAGATAATTTTCTCCTCTCCCGGTCGTCCTTGACGTTAGTTATGACTAAGTTTTCTCGCCCTACTATTCGACTGACATTCTTATACTCAAACCACATCCACTTGCTTACTACCGGTTCCAAATGCTCGATAACGAAATAGGTCATTATGTCACCGCATTGAAGCCTTATTGCTGAGCCCCTGAAGTGTCCTCTTCACTAAGCAGTAGTAAGTAAATGAGATACATGTTTTTTAAACTTTCTTCGAGATACTCTCGAAGGGTTCTCCCAAGATATTGTGTGAATTTTTGCCATTTTCCTACAGGTACTTCTTTAATACGCCTTAGAGAGTTGGAGTACTCCCTAAGAACATCGCTCAGCGATACTTTTCGCTCGAGGCCTAGAGCTTTCTCTAACTCCTCAAGTGGCGCGAGCTCCAGATTTAACTGCTTCTTAATAAGCGAGCTGAGCTCAATAATGGACTCCATGTGCTCTAAACCCTTTAGTGTTGCGATAAAGCTCTTAAGCCCTATCTTTGTCAGATTCTCGTAGACGCTATCCTTGGAGAAGACCATGACTCTAAATCCCTTGTTTATGAGGTTCCTAATGGACCTCTCAAAATCCTCGCTCTCAGCAGATACTATGAGAAATTCTTTAAATCCCGTTGAGAGAGTAACCTCCTCTCCATCGAAGACGCCTAATGCGAAGAAAGACACCTTAAGCTCCTCACTGAAAGGCAGCTCTATTACATCAAAGGTAGCTAGTTTAAGAGCTCTAGAGGGTCTTGGAACGTAAACCTTTCTACCCTTAAGGCTTAACATGATCTTCTCCTGTAAAAGAAGGTACTCTACTACCCTTAAGGCGGCCTCCTTTGCCAGATTCCAATTTAGATCTAGTGAAACGAAATCTAAGTACGCATTTTCATCTACCTCTAGCATCAAGATCTCGTCTAGTTCTTCTGCATTGTACTCTCTAATGGCCTTACTTACACCCAGCCAGTCTAAGGACTCTAAAAGACCTGCGCTTTCCGGCTCGTGGAGAATTAAAAGCTTCTTCTCCCCAATTTTATGGAGACTATACATTATTGTTTCGAAAGGTATTCCGTACACCTTGCGTAGTACCACCATTAAGTAAGCTAGTCCAATGCGCATGATCATCGGATTTTCCGCTGGATCGAGCTCTATCGTTCGACCGTAAGTGTAGTCCGTATACCTTCCGTTGGTAATTGTGGGGACTTCGATAGCCTTTAAATCTCTGAACACTATAGTTTTCCTTGCAAGAGTCTTTACAATGGGCTTAGGACCTCTTAAGAACCATATTACCCTGTTAGGTATCTTTACGAGTCTACCAAATCCTCCCTTGGGCGGGTAGACTACACATATGACTTCTGAGTGAATTCTTCCGTAAGCATAATCCCTAAATATGTTGGGCTCCTCCTTCCAGGACCTCTTTATCTTCGCGTACTCCTCATAGGCCTCAGCTAGGGGACCATACCTCCATAATGTCCCTTCGCCTAAGGGCTCTTCCATGACCGCCGTTACAACTCTGCCGCTACGTCCTCCAGTGTTATGTAGGACTACGATACCATCAGAGGTGTAGTCTATGCACCCCGGCTGAAATCTCTCGACTAAGTCGCAGTGCGAAATTTCCTCTAAGTAGTATTGTTCCCCCTCCTTAGTCATCTTAATCCTCTTAATGCCATAAGGCGGAGAGAACTCATAGAAGTTCATTTTCCTCCACACATCTTTACCTCTCCTCGTCAGTTCAGCTCCTGACACTAGGCCTAGCTCTCTTAGGAAATTGTACTCGTCTTCGGATAGCTTGTCCCTAAGCATTGGAGATATGAACTTAAATAGTGCTTCAAAGAGATATGAGTATTTGTTATTAGGGTTAACGATAGTCTTCTCAAGCGGCAGCTTAATCCATTTCCTAAAAGTCTCAACGCCCCTCGACAGTAAATCCCTATCCCAACGCGTTGAGGGTATGACTATCGTCTCCGAGAACTCTATTTCCTCCCGCCTTCCCTTCCTGCCCTCTCGTTGCCAGTACTCCCTCACGTTATCGGGCAAGCCTATGTGCACTACTCTTACTATAGTGCCTATATCTATGCCCTGAGATAGAGTGCGCGGTGAGAACAGTACCTTCACTCTACCTTTCCTGGCACCCTCCTCTATCTGTTCTCTCAGGGTCTTAGAGATAAGGTGATGATGAACCGCTACTCGTTCTTGGAGTTGTAAGGGAAGCCTCAATTTAAGCCTTCTACAGATCTCCTCAGCCCTAGCTATACTACGCGTAAAGACGAGAGTGACTCCTTCATCGTTGAGATAGTTTTGAAGAATTTCCACGGGATCTAGCTCAAGCCTTGGCACATCTAAACCTAGACCTTCAGCCACACTTAGTATCTTGAAGACATCTCTTCGGAACTTTTCAAAATCCTCGAGAGCCTCCAATACATCGGGCGCCAGCTCCTCTCCCCTAACTCTAGAGTACTCTTCAAATGCCGTTCGAATATGTTTCCATAGGGAGCAAAGATCCTTGCCTAGGACAACGTACACAAAATTTTTCACTTTAAATGCCTTACCCTCTATCACCGCGCTTGGTCGAGAGTTGATCTGGGAGAACAACTTAGCTACTTCATTCGCGTTTTCTAATGTGGCTGTTAGAAGAGCCAATTGAAAGTTTGAGCTAACTAAATCCCTAAGCACTCTTATCATAGAAAATAGTATAGCTATCTCCCTCGGACCGTAGAAGTCAAATTCGTCAAGCACTATTAGATCGACTTCCCTAAGAAATACACTTAGAATGGACTTCTCAGGATATAGTCCCATTTTCTTTAATTCATTAAGTAGAAAAGCGGGATTTGTTATGACAATGTTTGCTTGTGCTATTAGGCGCCTAAGCTTAACCCTACTGCCCAGCCTTTTATATAATTCTTCCTTTCTCTTAGCATCTATAGCGACAACATTAAGCCCTAAAATTTCAGAATAGCGTTTTAAGCGTTGAAGCTGATCATTAGCCAGAGCTAAGGTGGGGTAGATAGCGAGCGTTCTCTTGACGTTTTTGATGGCGTAGAACAACCACGCCTCGGTTTTCCCAGAACCTGTGCCAGAGCGTAAAATGACATTGTATCCCTGACTCAGTTTTCGTAATGCTTCAAGTTGATGCTTAAATAGCCTTTTTTCGGCCATCGTTTTCAAATACTCATCATTCAGACTCGGTAAAGAAAGCTCGGCTAAGATATCCTTAAACTTAAGGTCTACACGCTCAGGAACCTCTCCAGACTCTTTAAACGTATAATAATCATATCCTAATGCACCTAGTATCTTTGAACTCTGAGTGATCAATACCGCAAAGCCTCATGAAAATACTCTTAAAAGCATCTTTAAATTTTGACGTTTAAGGAACCATAGTGATACAGAAGGTGAACCTAAAGCCCTAAATGTGGCGTAATCTCCAAACCCACATGCGCCGAACTTTTCTCGCACATATTTTAATTCTAAACAATCTTCTATAAATTATAAGAATAAAAGAAAACTACTAAACGTTTTTAATTCCGTTAGATCTATAGTAGTGCGTGACCAGAGGAAGTAGAGAAGTATTTGACGAGCTAGACCTAAAGATCCTAGAAAACATCGCAGAGAACCCTCTAAACATAGCTCGAATTGCCAAGAAGATAGGAGTTTCGAGGGAGACCGTTAGAAGGAGAGTTCAAAGGCTGCGTAAATACGTTCAAGTATACGCCCTTCCTGATTACAGCGCACTGGGACTTTCGTTGATGTTCGTTTTCCTCGACAGGTTAACAGACCAGGATTTGAAATACCTTGATTCAAGGTACTTGGGTAGAGTAATGAAGTTTTACACTGAAAACGGTGCAAGGTGGCTATTTGTCTATTACTTCCCAAGGAACTATACCAAAGCGTTAGAGAACCATGTTAGAAAAAGATTTGAGGGAGCTATTATTTTTGAGGGATACAACTTCTTAAGAAAGCCTTCTTTCAACCTCTATGATTCTTCGAATAACTCTTGGAAGATTAATTGGAACGGAATAGCTGAGGAAATTTTAAATGAAAACAAAAAGGCTAGACTGGAAATCTCCCCCCTACAAAAATTCGATGAAAAAGACCTCTACATAATAAATGAGCTTAGAGCTAACGCTATTACGACGATTTCGAGCATTGCCAGAAAACTAAAAGTGAACGTAAGATCGCTCCTCTATCACTTCCATACGCACGTTCCAAACCTCTTAGTAGGCTATAACATTAGTCTAAGACCTGAGGTCTTCAAAAACCACTTAACAGTCATTACGAGAATTCACTTCTTCACGATGTCACAGATGTTGCAGTTTGCAGGAGTTCTAAGAGAACTCCCGATAGTAAATGCTGTTGCCACATCGAAAGAAGAACCGGATCTTATTCTAAGCATATTGCTACCTATGGAGCATATACTCTCCTTCTACAAGTTCCTCGAGAAATTAACGATACAAGACTTCATTAGGAACGTCGATTTCGTGGGCATCATTGATATTGAGAACAGTGCGGTAAGACCGTTTCCACACACATCTGATATATTCAATAAGAAATGGCTTCTCGAGGATAAATTTAGTATGAGTGAAGAAGTTCTGTGAACAAACCTATTGAAGCTATTCTACGACAACGAGCAGTTAAACTAATCACTTAACTGGGCATTTTATGCGTTTTAGATTTTTTGAAGACTCCATGTTGTTAGAGACTTTAGAGCTAAGATGACCTGAAAGACAAAGTAATGACCTATAGAGGAAGGATGAGGCCATGTATCTTGGATTCGCTGATGATCTAGAGCCTGAATGAACTTACGCGTGAATAACTACCATCGCGAGATATATACTACTTTTCCCTTCATGAGAGGAGTAGTACGATATAGCGAACTTATTGTGATCTAGTAATAGTATTCCTGGATAGCTGGTATCTCCACCTGATGGAAGGATCAATACGGGCTTAAGAGATAGCGTCTCAGGCTCAAGTATTTGAAGACAAGTCTTAGCCTTACCGTGTATGTACACGCGCGAAGCCACCAGGATTCTGCCATTAAAGGGGAACATGGCTTGTCCTTGAAGGACTTCATTTAACTCCCACTTTTTCCAGCTTGTATAAGGGGGTTGGGATCGGCATATCGCTGCGGTTCTTTCACCTCCTTCACGCCTCACTAACGCTAGGATTTCCCCATCTAGAAATACTATCTCAGTCTCGTTAGCTCGATCCCCCTCATATATCGTGCTTACATGGCTCCAGTGTATGGCATTTTCGCTTCTTAATAAACAACTTTTCAAGTTTCCTCTAACGTCATAGGCTGCGCAGTAAATCGATTTCCCGTGCACTTTAGGTCTCCAAAGCCTATACCAATCCTCGTACACCTTTATAGCTTCGCTAAAATTTGAACCATCCTCGCTCCAACAAACTCTAGTGTGTTGATAAGGGGGTTCAGGGCTTCGACATGCAAAGTATACGAAAAGCCTGTTCTCGAACACTAATAAATGTGGATCCCTATCGTCGTACCTCGTGGATAGCCTTGCAACCTCTTCCCATGTCGTTAAGTCTTTTGATCTGACCACTATTATGCGACCATCATATGATGAGTGTGCTGAGCCGCCTCTGAAGACGATGTAATAGTAGCCCTTGAATAACGCAATATCAGTAAATGCATTATGAGGAGCTTTATCATACACCTTGATTAGCTTCACGAGCCTGCTAGTCATGGAATGATTTAGCTTAAATAGGTACTTTAACCTTTTGAAATGATTCCTCATCCTTTAATTCTAAGCTTCTAAATCACCGCGATAAAAAGCGGTAAGGTGCTGGCAAGAAGAATTATCATCTCACATCTTTGTAATCGATCACATGTAAGCTCCATTTTGAAGTATGGATAGGGTTTTTGAAACAAGTTCCAGGGATATATTGGCTATTTAAGAACAATCATTAACTCTCAAATATAATAATAAATAGGTATATACTAGTGGTGAACTAGCTTTGAAGATAGGGGTAATATCGGATACACATGATTATTTACCTCAGGTGAGAAAGGTAATAGATGTACTCAATGGAGAAGAGCTCGAGCTAGTGATACACTGTGGTGATTACGTATCGCCCTTCGTTATTAAGGAATTCTCGAAGCTCAAGACGGAAATCATAGGAGTCTTTGGGAATAACGACGGTGATAAGCGCACACTTCTATCCCTTGCAGAACAGATAGGCATGAAGATATACAATCAACCACACGTCCTAGTGGTAGGTGAGAGTAAGATTATGATATTTCATGGCCTAGGTCCCTCGGCACAGACTAGGGAAATAGTGTACTCTGTGGCCGAGAAGGGGATCTATGACTTCATATTCTATGGACACATTCATCAAAGAGATCTGAGGAAGTTCGGTAAGACTATAGTTGTAAATCCTGGAGAAGTATTCGGCTTCCTCTCGGGGAAGCCTTCTTTAGCGATAATCGATTTAGATGAAAAGGAAGTGTCTTTTAGAGAGCTATAGGCAGGTTATCCGTAAAGCTTAATACCATAAGTTTTCTCCTTATTCCACCGATTACAATGCTCATGGGCTTCCTAATATCGTTCGCGCTCATCTCCTTAATGGAGTTAGGCGATAAAACTCAACTACTGATACTTAGCCTAATGTTAGAGTTCAAGGACAAAAAGAAAGTTATAGGAGGAGCCCTCTGTGCCTTCATCCTCTTGACAGGGACTACAGCAATGCTAGGACACATCCTTCTCCGAATTCTACCTAGGCTCATCATAGGGATTATTTCAGCAGCAATTTTCCTATTCTTTGGACTACATACGCTCCTAGTAGAAGCGAGACGGGAGACGGTTGAGGGGAACGAAAAGCGTTACGCTAATAAGTTCGTAAGCTGCGCCTTTCTAACATCATTTCTAGCGATAGCTTTAGCCGAGATTGGTGATAAAACCCAGTTAACGGTTTTGGCTCTAGCCTCAAGCTGGGATAATCCCATAGTAGTCTTCGCCGGAGCAATGCTAGGATTGGGGTCAATTTGCACGTTAACTGCAGTGGCAAGCGAGCTAATTACTCGGAGGCTTAGCCTGAAGAAAGTGCGTACACTCTCGGGTTGTTTGTTTATTCTGACATCCCTCCTAATGCTCATAGAATTTACTTAGTTAAGCTAGAAAAGCCTTTAACAGACTGAAAAGAAATCGCGGTGATAGGAGAATTCTAGAGATCACGGATCTCTGAAAGTCCATATCACCGAACTTCTCGATCACTTCTAGGAAATCTTCCCTGCTTAGAGCTTTTATAAGACTTTCAAGTTTACTGTCATCTAGCCTAGTAAAAATCCTTCTCGCCATTTTCATAGCTTTAAACTCTCCTCCGTAGTTTCGCTCCCACAACTCCGAGTACTTTTTGAGAACCGCTCTCGAAAAATCTCCACTCTTCAACGCCTCTTGAATAACTTCCGCAGCTACCTTGGCGCCTAACATTCCGAAAACTATGCCTCCACCTGTTGTAGGCTTTACGTGGCCTGCAGCATCTCCTACCATAATATATCCATCTCCGAAAAATCTCCATGCAGGTCCTGAAACAATCACTAACCCCGCGTTCACCTCCTTTATCTTCGCACGCTTCACCCTATTCCTCATTAACGGGTGTTTATGAAGAAGGTAATCAAGCATGATTCGCGGCCTTGTATAAGAGGCCAATCCTACTCTCGCCTCCGTTGAGCATAGCGGCACAAGCCACGCAAAGAAGCCATGTGCCCAGCGATTTCCCAGGAATACTTCTACGAAATCCTCGTCTATATCCTGTATGCCCTTCAACTCGAATTGTATTGCTGGAAGCCTAGCATCCTTAGGGACTCTTACTCCGAGACTACGGGCAATCTTCAATGATGCCCCTTCCGCATCCACTATTAAGTCGTATTCCCGCGTAGATCCCTTTCCTACAGCAATCCTCCAAGTCTTCCTGTTCGTTTTCGTAACATCTTTCACGAAAGAGTTTAGGAAAACTCTAACTCCCCGACTCGTAGCTTCATAGTAGAGATTCTGATCAAAGGCTTCTCGATCAAGAATATATGCTTGAAAATCCCTCCGCGCTACTTTTAATGAGTACTTACCGCTCGGAGAGTGGATTAATGCCCCTCTAACTTTGTTTAGGACATACTTGCCATCACTGAAGCATAATTTATTGAGCCCCCCAATTGATACTACTCCTGCACAATGCTTCGGAACACCTATTCTTGAATGCTCCTCAAATACATCAACTATAATGCCCCTTTTCAATAGTTCAAGCGCGAAGAAAAGTCCTACAGGACCTGCTCCTATAACTGCGATTTTAAAGTCCTCTGAGGACAATCCCTTTCACACCACTCATTTTAAAGAACATTGTTTTAGTTAAATTTTAACCGGTAATCCCTAATCTTTCATCAGGTCGAAATACATACAGCATCCTATGTTCTGAGCCCTCCAGATAACATTACATTAACCTAATGCTCAAAGCTCACCTTATCGATTGCTGGCCAAAGATTGCTCGAAATTATTTCTCGAAATCTAAAGAAGACCACTCCGTCTAGCCCGAGATCTCTGGCTAGCTTAAGCTGTTCATATATCTCCTTGAGCATAGGTATTCTACTGGGACCTCGCTCACATGGATGACATAGTATCCCAGCAAAAACGGGCGCATGCTAATTCTCTAACTTGAATTTCCAATTCTTCTAGGGAGAGTTACGATCTCCTGTTTTATGGACTCTGAAAACTGCTGGTACTTGCACATTCTCTACTACTTAGAGCGTTTATAGTACACGTACTTGCCTTGCTTCAAGTCCAGAATGTAAACTATCCTGTGTAAGGGAATGCTTTTCAATCCATCAGGTAGTAGAAAGTGCACGTAATCCCTTGAAACTCTAGTTATTCTGTCGCCTCTAACTTTCTCTAACCCACTTTCAGTACCTCTTGATATGAAGGCTATTTCAAAGTACCTTCTATCAAGAGATTTATCCCAAAGCAACCTGTTTAGCATATCACGTAGAGGATTCTTTACCATATTTCTTCATCCACTTCTTTACGACCTCTAAGAAAACTCTATAGTCCTCCTCCCTGTAGGCCACGAGATATATGGTGCTTAGCTTAGATGCAGATACTCTATCAAAGGATTCGTCTATGGCCTCGAGAATAGTTTTAACTGAGGTATCTACGCTTAAGCCTCCAACGCCAGCTCCCATGGCGGGAAAAGCCACGTTAATAATCCCCAATTCTACCGCCTTATTCAGCGCTGCTTTCGTAGCTAGCTTAACTTTTTCTCGGCTAGTGCGCATTGCGGGACGCTCCATAGTCGGTGCATGTATCACGTACTTCACTTTGAGCTTGCCAGCTTGAGTCGCTACAGCTTTACCTACGGGTACAGGAGCGGATTTTCTAGCTTCTCTCTCTATAACTTCCCCTCCCTTCCTTTTTATGACCCCTGCAACACCTCCTCCCATAATCATGTAAGAGTTAGCTGGGTTCACTATTGCATCTACTTCCAGTGCGGTAATGTCGCCTTGAAGGACCACTATGTTCAACCTATTTCTATACTTAAAGGCCTCAGACAAGTTTTCTCCCAAACTACGTTACAGTGTTGGGTAATTAAAAATGTTATTTTAAACGAGAGTTACTAAGCTTAGGGGAGGGTAATAGCATTTGGAGATGAGTAGTGTCGCAGAAGGTAGTTGAGAGTAAGGATGTTGAAAGGGTTTTAGAGGAGTTATCCCTTAAGGCCAAAAAAGCTGCTGAAGCCAGAAAGAGAGTAGAAATGCTTCTAAACCTCCTGCGAGAAGAATATGAGGATAAGGACTTCATTAGACCTCTATTAGGACAGATAATGGAGTTCAATAAACCACCTGACCTAGACATCCCAATAGATGAATTGCTGAGGGTAGAAAACTCTCTTGACAGTTATTCCAAATCCCTAGACGAGTACGTGGATAAACTCAGCTCCCTTGCTACTAGTTTAGAGAAAATGCTGAACGTGTTAGAGAAAGTAGAAAGTTCTGCCGAGACTTTAGAGAGATGGAGTAGACTGATACGGAACACCAGCCCTCACATTTTCTCGGAGAATGCTAGACTCCTCGGAAGATGCCGAAAACTCCTAGAAAGCCCTGGGTATGACATTGAGCAATACGTTGATGAGCTACAGTACCTACACCGTGAGCTTACAAAGCAGTTAAATCTTGCAAAGAGAATATTCATGAAAAGACTGAAGAAAATCGGAGAGAAAATAGCCTTCATAGAAACACTTTTCCAGCGCATGAGACACTTAGGCGATATCCAAGTCCAAGAGAAGCTTCAGAGACTAAATAAGAGACTCATGGAGATAAAGAGCATTATTGAAAGGATCGAGAGCGAGCCGCTCAGCCACGAACATAACATTGCAGTATTAGAAAAGGAGATAGAAACTATTTTGACAGAAGCCAAGAAGATGTCAGAGAGGATTATGGATCGTGAGACTAAGGAAACTCTAGCAGCCTTAACAGCGCTCTTCGATAAACAAGAGAGAGCACTGAACTTAAGCCTTGTTGTCGACTATGTCAGCAAGCGAACAGGGTTCTCGAAAATATTAGTCCTAGAGAAGATGTACTACCTAGCAGCGAAAAATATTATTTCAATAAAGGTTAAGATCGAATAGGAAAAACTCCATGAAAGCCTCCCTTGAAAAGTTCTACTTAGCTCTTCACCCCAGACCTGTCGTATTGATAGTTTCGAGAAGCCCCGAGGGTAGAGTAAACGTTATGGCAGCTAGCTGGACCACACCTGTTAGTGAAGACCCCCCTCTTATCGCCGTTGCTATAGGAGAGGAAAGTTACACATATGAAATAATTAAGAAAACAAATGAGTTTACCGTGAACGTTCCTGATACACGTCTCATAGAAGCCGTGTGGTATGCTGGAACGACTAGTGGACACGAAGTCGATAAAACAAAGGTTCTCAAGCTGACATTCGATTCCAGCCGTCGCGTTAAGCCCCCAATAATTCGCGAATGTATAGCCCACCTGGAGTGCCGTGTTCAAAAATCCATTGATGCAGGAGAGAGCACTCTTTTCATAGGAGAGGTCCTAGAAGCCTATGCCAATAGCGATATCTTAAAGGGGAAATACATCGATTCCCGCAAGGCAAGAATACTACAACATGTAGGCGGAAAGGTCTTCACATCTATAGGCGCTCTCCTTTATCCAAGC
>Ga0180302_10000636_pt1 | contig 15904 bp, 21 predicted proteins | sample GuaBasSediGuay17_FD_121794 | JGI IMG/M metagenome (GOLD analysis project Ga0180302, IMG submission 121794) | Subseafloor sediment microbial communities from Guaymas Basin, Gulf of California, Mexico - Guay17, Core 4571-4, 12-15 cm | ecosystem: Environmental > Aquatic > Marine > Hydrothermal... | reverse complement strand
ATGGTAGACTACGAGTGGGACCTGCTACTTCAGAGGGTGGGCCTCAAGGGCTGACTCCCCAGCCCTCTTTTTCCCTCACTTTTTCACATAGCCCTGGAGATTCTGATGGGGGTTCATGGATGGCAGAAAAGAGGGTTAAACTGAGGATTAGCGGGGTAGTCCAAGGAGTTGGATTTAGGGCCTTTGTGTGGAGAAACGCGAGGTTCTTGGGCCTAAAGGGATACGTGAGAAACGTGCCGGACGGGACAGTCGAGGTGGTCGCAGAAGGAGAGGAGTCAGCACTACGAAAGTTAGTAGAACTCTGCAGGAAGGGGCCCATGCTCGCGAGAGTAGACTCCGTGGTAGAAGAGTGGTCCGAACCCACCGGAGAATTCACTGGATTCTCAATAGCTTGGTGAGGCGGTCACTCTTCTTCCCAGAAATCCTCCTCTTCTAGCCCCCAGATCTCCTCTCCCTCCTCTTCTTCGGTCTCCCAGAGATCCTCATCCTCCAGCCAGCTCTCCTCATCGTAGCCCTCTTCTATCAGTTCTACCTCCTCGATCTCCCCCTGGCCTATCACTATGTGGAGCAGCGCCTTGCAGGAGGGGCACGACGCCTCACCGTCGTAATCAACCTCTTCGATTGAGAAGCGAGCCCCGCACGAAGGGCAGACTATCTCCGGCATATGCCCACGCCGCGGGCCGGAATCTAGCATCCGCCTCATAAATTTATCGGGCCTAACCTTCAGCTTGCAGACGGACAATCCGACCTTAATGGGCACGATTTGCAGTTCGGCTTTGCCTTGCAGAATGTCCTTCCGAACTCTATCAGCGCGAAGTGAGCCCTCATCCTCTCATCCGGGGAGAATATCTCCTCGAGAGCTTCCTTGGTTTGCCTGTAATCTGCCTTTTGGTCAACGAGGCCGAGCCTCTTAGTCAGTCTGTCTACGTGAACGTCTACCGGGAGGACGGGATGACCCAGAGCCATCAGCACCACGTCGGCAATCTTGTCGCCAATTCCGGGCAGGGACTTTAGCATCTCCCTGGCTTCCTCTGTTGGCAGTTCTGCTAGCGACGCCACTCCAGGCCCCTCTAGCTCCCACTGAGCGAGCGCCTTGATTGCTCTAGCCTTGGACTTGTACATGCCAGAAACCCTGATGGCTTCCTCTACGTCCTCAATCCGAGCGCTCGCGAGGTCCTCCGCGCCTCCCGGGAACTTCCTCATGAGTCTCTTCACGGCCTCCTCCTCGAGCTTGGAAGTCGTCCTCGGAGACACGGCGATGGCAACCGCCACCCAGAATGGGGGAAGGTTCTCTCTCTTCCACCAGGGCTCTCTACCCGAGTATAGCTCGAGGATCTTCCTCAGAGCCCTGACGGCCCTGTCCCTTCTCCTCACCACACGGCCTCCCAAGTAGAGTAAGGAATAAACGCTACACTCGGGGGCGCCCTCTTGCCAGATGGTACAAGCAGTCATCGCAGCTACGGCGGATATCCACTCGCCGAAGTACCTAGACGAGTTTCTACGCGCGGTGGATTCCTTTGAAGGGACCCCGGATCTGATCCTGCTGGCTGGAGATATGATCTACAGAGGGCGGGTGGAGGAGTTTCCCAAGGTTCTAGAGCCCCTAGAGTCTCTGGGGAGCAGGATAGTTGCCGTATTTGGAAACGAAGAGTACGACGATCTAAAACCGCAGCTTCTGGAGGCCTACGGAGACAGGGTGCTGTGGCTAGATGATCAGGGCGCTGAGGTGCAGGTGCGCGGCGTTGGCGTGTGGATAGTCGGGAGTCGAGGCAGTCTAAAGAAGCCTACCACATGGCAGAGTAAGCACATCCCGGGAATAGAGGAGATATACAGGGCGAGGGTAAGCCTACTCGACGAGCTTCTGGCAGAGGCGAGGGGACGGCAGGCGATTCTGCTCACGCACTACGCACCCACGTTCAAGACGCTCGTTGGGGAGAACCCCAAGATCTGGTCGAGGCTGGGCCATCCTAGGTTGGAGAGAGTCATAAAGAGGCGGAGGCCGGCGCTCGTGATTCACGGACACGCGCACAATGGCTCTAAGGAGGCGAGAGTAGGCGGAGTGCCCGTTTACAACGTGTCCTTTCCAGTATGGAGGACGATAGTCAAGCTGACGATCCCTCTAGCCGAGGGAGTTGGGCTGGAGTCGTATATGGCCTAGTCACTCCCGAATCATGTTCGAGACGACCCTCTTCGCGATGGAGCACTTCTCTCGGAACTCCGCCTCGTCGATTGTGTCTACTGCTGGACACAAATTGTCGAGCACGCACTCGCCGGTTCTAGCGTCGACGACCACGGGGTAGGCCCTGCAGCCGTCCGGCCTGTGCTCGTAGATCCTGCACTTCCCGCCGGGGTCTAGGAAGTAGCAACGACCGCCCACGTTTCTCAGCCTCAGCGCGCCGTCCCTAAACTCGGCGAACTCAGCTGGATCGTATCCAAGCTTACTGATCCTCACCACGTCTTCTAGGGTGAGCGGCATCTCGGTCTCCAGACAGCAGAGGTGGCAGCCCGGGACGCACCGCACCTGGCCGCCATCCGCTCGGTATTTATATCCCCGACGCCGGTTGAGACCGCGAGCATGCCCGAGAGGGACGGCAGTCACAGATTTCTCGCTTTTCACTTTGGCTATAGCTCCACTCTAATCTTGATGTTAATTCCAATACTGGGCGAGAGCTGGTCTGAGGCTAATGAGGACATAGCGGAGTACCTGCTCGACCACCTGTCGGTAGTTTCCGCGGCCTTCAGGGCATTTGGAGCGGACCTGCTCGGAGGGTGGGAGGCTGACTTCATCGATGAATTCAGGAAGAGACTCGTGGCTGGCGAGGGGGACTGGATAGAGGGGAGGTCTCAGGCCCTAGACAGGACGATACGCTCCACGAGGTGGATCCTCTACCTTGGCATGGACCCCGAGGAGAGGGCCTTCTACTCCTTGGGCTCGAGCTTGGCCAGAGCCTCCATGGCCTTCATAGCCGGAGTGGCCGAACAAGAGGAGGCCAAAGAGTTCCTGAGCGAGACCGCGGAAGAACTGATAGAGGCTGCCAAGCGAGCAAACCTGCCAGTAGATATACTCCAGGGGGTCGAGGATCTGGCGGATCTGCTGCTCTCGGCGAAGGCCGAGAGCCCCGAGTTTGAGAGCCTCTCTAGCCACGCCTCAAATGTCTTCAGCAGGGTCTTCCAATGGCTCTCAGGAGCAAAGTCGGTCTGCGAGCCAGCCCAGAGAGGTGACAGCCATGAGCCTGGCGATTCTGTCGCTGTTTGAGGCCCTGAGGACGATAGAGCTTGCTGGCGAGAGTGTGGACAGAGGAGCAGTCAGCAGAGCGATCAGGTCGGCAGCAGAGGTCTACTGGAGGGAAGTCCCAGAGCTGGAGAGGGAGAGCATGCGGTCTAGCTTTGAGATTCTGGAAAAGGCAATACTCTCGCCTGAACTCACGGCAGAAGAGGAGGAAGTAGTGCTATTCGCCGCCGAGGCCCTCCTCGAGGCGGAGAGAGTCTTCGGGATAGACGGGAGCGAGGTGATTCGCGTCATAGAGAGGGAACTCAGGTCGTCTGGCCAAGACGGCCTCGCCGACCTGACCATGATGATACTGTCGTTCAAGCTGAAGAGGTGACTCCGCAAGGTTTTTGTTGGCGCCCACATACGTGGTGAAGGGCACCAATAGAGACGCTGGTCCGTGGTCACAAGGTCAACCTCAGGGAGCTGATCGATAGCTACGGGGTAGATGTGGATTCAACTCTTAGAGTTCCCGAGCTAGAGTCAGAAGGTTTCAGGGTCTACAGGGTCCAGATCGATGTCGGGGCCGACGTTTATCTGCTAGACTCTAGGGCCGCACGCGAATTGGCGGCCTGGCCCCACGTAGTCGGCGACGAGCTTGACGCGAGGTGCACGGAGTGCGCAACCCAAGCGGCGGCCATAATGTCACGTCTAGGCCTGCTAGCAGGCCAGGCCTGCGTCCTCCATGTGCTTCGAGCCGGACCGGGTTACAGAATCAGAGAGGCCCTGAGCTCGGCTGGCGTGACTGTCAGAGATCTCTACATTAGGCCAGAGTACGTCGTGACTGGCGCTAGGGATCACAGGGGTGAGTCCGTTAAGGAAGTGAGGATAACCTTCGCAGACTTCTCTAACGCTCCGAGGGGAGCCAAAGTCACACTATTCAAGCCAGATACCGAAGCTACTGGGAGAACTGGCCTGGTTTCACTGACTCGCGCCTTAGAAGAACTTGAGCGGCGAGAGACTAGAGTAGAGAAGTTGGTTCTCTACGGCTTCATAACGCGTGTGGCCGCAGTCAAGATTGCTGAGAGAGCCCTCTCAGAGGGAGTTGAGAGGGTCACGATAATTGCGCTGGTAGATCTTGCAGACCTGGCATCAAACGACTACGACATGGTGCTCTACGGGCCTGACTTGCACACGTGGAGGACGCAGCGACAGTTTAAGCTCCTAGGTGGAACGACGAGCCCCGAGACTCTCGCCGAGATTCTCCCTCACTACGTTCCCGGTCTCGATCAACCGGGAGACTTCTCGGAGAGGCAATCTCGGTTGTTCAATGGAGTCGGCTGGGAGGAAGGAGACATAGCGGGCCACCTCAAGTCGGCGATTGAGTCAATAGAGACCCTGCTGACGATACCCGCCTTGGAGGATTGGCAGAGAGAGGTAGCCCTCGACGAGCTGGAGAGGCTCCGAGAGACGCTCAGGCGAGTGAGCGGGGAAACCGTTTAATTTCCTTACTTCCGAGTCAGGAGGGTTAGCACTGATCCTATCAGACGTGGAGATAAGAGAGGCTTTGAAATCCGGAGAGATCTCAATAGACCCTCTCGATTGGGAAAGCATAGGGCCATGCTCCGTAGATCTCAGGCTAGACAGCGTCTTCAGAGTCTTCAAGGGAGATGGAGTGGTAGATCCACGCCGCTTGGAGACTGTCGACAGGGGGGCAGAGTTCGTGGACACGAGAGGCGAGCCGTTCACTCTCCAGCCGGGTCAGTTCGTGCTGGCTAGAACGATTGAGAGAGTCGCCATCTCTAAGTCCCTTGCCGCGTTCTTGGAGGGGAGGAGCAGCGTCGCCAGGATGGGGATCATAGTTCACGCGGCCGGTCTGGTGAATCCCGGGACGGGAATGAAGAGGCCTGTTCCGGTGGTTCTGGAGATCTTCAACGAGAACGTAGTTCCAGTGAAGCTCTACCCAGGCATGAAGATCGTGCAGATAATATTCATCAGGCTAGGCTCACCCTCGAGCATTGGGTACGACGAGAGACCCGGATCGAGGTTCGTGAACCAGGAGGAACCAAGCCTCTTGGCGTGTGGGGGAGGGGGTAGCGATTGAGTAAGCGGGAGCTGGCTGCGCTGGCGGCCGCCAGCGCCGCAGATTTAGGCCTCGTGTGGGGATACTTCTTAGCAAAAGTTCACGTAGATCCCCTCCTGCTGTTCATCATGTCTCTGGCCATCTTGGGCTGGCTCATAACAAGAGCGTCGGAGGTTAGCGTAGAGGCGTTGGTAGAATTCGCCGAGGCCACAGGATCTCCCCCTTACATAGCTGGGGTCGTCAGCTCCTTGGCGTCGAACCTCCCCGAAATAGCCCTAATAGCGACCGCTCTCGCATCAAAAGAGCCAGAGGTCGTGGAGGTAGCCGTACTAGCCGTGATGATAAGTGTGGGGACGAGCATCTTGCTGGTGTCTGCCACCACATTCGCGGGCTCGATAAAAAGCGGTCTCAGGGCGATAGCTGTGCCAAAAGAAGCCCTGATAGACGAGCTCAACGCAGTAGCCTTCACGCTCACAGCCTATCTGGCCCTAACACTGGTCTCCATGGCTAGGCTCTTCACGGGCGGTTCAACCCACCTCCCGCGTGGCGTGGGAGTGATACTAGTGCTCTCATACATTTCCTACGTGCTCACGCTGGCCTCTAGGGCGGAGGGGCGCAGAGCGAGGAGGAGTAGAGCAATTAGACACCTCCTGGTGGCCCTAATTGGGACGGTCCCAGTATTCGTTTCTGCTGAAGTTCTGGTTAGGCTCGTCGAGGATCTCATCGCCTTGAGAGGTTTTGACGTGGTGCACGCCGCTATGGCCATAGCGGTTGTTGGAACCGTGCCCGAGAATGGAGTTGCCATCATATCCGCAGCAAAAGGAGAGGTCGAGGTTGGTTTGGGGAACACCTTGAGCAGCGTGACGATCCTGGCGCTCTTGGCCGTGGGAATCGTTGGGGTCGTAGTGCCAATACCCTTAGATGCCTACGTTGTGGCTCAGCTCGGGGTGACAGCGGCCTCTACGCTTCTGCTCAAGTTCTCGATCAGGGACGACGGCAAGATCGATGTGGGGGAGGCGATCTTCATGGTGTCCCTGCAGGCACTGGCGTTTGATCTTCTCCTCACTTGATGCTGACGCGCGTTTAAGCGGGATTACGGTAAGGCGCTATGGAATAACGGTGAACTCCAGCAGACACCTCTGGATGGATGAGTTCACCGCCGGTGAACCGCTGGATTTTTGCGGGTAAAACCAATGCGACCATAGTAGTTCGGGACGGTAGAGACTCACGGCTTGCACATGCCTGTGGGATGCGACCTCTTCTCAGCCATTGCTGTAGCTGAAGAGGTCGCGAGAAGGACTAGAGTTCTACTTCCGCCGCCCATACCCGTGGCCTTCCCCTTCAGGACGAGCAGCCCCACAACCTCTCTGAGTGTCGAGACGATGCGCCGCCTCTTGGACGACTACTTCAGAGCCCCCTCCGAAATGGGCGTTAGCAAGGTAGTTGTCTTAAGCGGTTGCGGTCAGCTTATCTCCGCGCTAAACGCAATATGTAAGGAGCTAAGCGAGAGGCTCGGAGTGAAGGTAATCCTGACGAGGGTGAAGATGCTAATCCGTGATGAGGCTAGTTCTGCGGCAATGGCGATATTCACGCCAGCTGCGGGGATCTCGTTAGGAGGGAGAAGATCAGGTCTAACGAGCAATACCTCACCCGCGGAAGAACCCCACGGGTACGTGCACCTAGTTCACGAGACTGGCGCGACCGCCGGGAAGCCAAAGGTGAGGGGTATCCAGAGAGGTATCCCTTCAGGTCGATCGAAATAGCCGCAGAGAGGCTCATATCGATACTAGAGCAACTCTGAGCCACTGAGAGACGAACGGATGGTGCTTTTCCTGATCACCTCAGAGCGCTTAGGGGGCTAGCAGAAGCCCAGGAGTCACCATCATACACCCCTGAGGCGGAGCTTCACCACGGTCTTAAGGAACCTGTAGATGTCTCTCGAGGCCTTAATCTTAGAACGCTCACCCGCGTAGATCGTGCTTACAGGTGCGTCAGCTAGCTTCATTCCTGCTCTAGCCAGCCTGACTAGCGACTCAGTCTCTCCCTCAAAGCCGTCACTCTGAACAGACAGGAGGACTTCCGCGGCCTGCCTCCTGTAGGCCCTAAACCCGCACTGCGAATCCGCCACTTTCACTCCAAACATGACACGGAGGAGCCCCGTGGTTATTGTGTTGGAGAGTTTCCGGATGAGGGGCATACCGCTCCTAGACCTGGAGCCCACCGCCACGTCAGCCCGCTCGAGCGTGAAAACGAGAGACGGTATCTCCTCTGGCATGTGCTGGCCGTCTGCGTCCATGGTCACTACGATGTCGGCGCCGCGCCGGAGGGCCTCCTCGATTCCGGTTCTGAGGGCTGCCCACTTCCCCCTGTTCCTGTCGTGCTTCAGAACGATGGCTCCAGCGGAGGACGCTGCCTCGGCAGTGCCGTCAGCGCTTCCGTCATCCACCACTATCACGAGGTCTGAGTACTCCCTAGCCCGCCTGACGACATCCCCCACGGTCTCCTGTTCGTTGTACGCCGGTATCACTATAGCGACCTTTGCGTTCTGCGCGTCGGGCCCCAAGAGGCTCCCTCTGGCAGAAGTCGGATAGATCCTCAATATAATGAATGGGCAGTGGGACAGTCTTCGATGCCCAAGATCGTAGAGAGATACGAGGGCTATCTCATTGACCTAGACGGGGTTCTGTGGGCTGGCCAGAAAGTGTTCCCAGACGCGATACGCGCCGTAAACTCGCTGCACTCACTGGGGAAGAGCATCGTGTTCCTCACGAACAACTCCACGAAGAGCAGAGCTCAGTACGTCGAGAAGCTGCGTAAGATTGGTGTAGGCTGGGTCAGGGAGCAGGATATAGTTAATAGCGGGTTTGCGACCGCCAAGCTGCTTAAGGAGCAGAGGGGCCCTCTGAAGGCGTTTCCCTTCGGCGACGTCGGACTCTACGTCGAGCTTATGCTGCAGGGACACAGGCTAGTCACCGAGGACTGGTGCTGGGCTGGTGACGTTGACGCCGTGGTCGTGGGAATGGATCCCAACGTTACCTACTGGAAGATCGGCGCCGCGGCCAACGCCATCAGGGCTGGGGCCGACTTCGTCGCCACCAATCCCGATAAGACCTTCCCGACCGAGAGAGGGCTGATGCCTGGAGCTGGCACCATGATCGCTGCCCTAGAGGCAGCCTCGGGGAGGGGGCCAGACCTGATAGTCGGGAAGCCCTACAAGCCCATCTTCGACATGGCGCTCAGCGTGTTGGGAATAGAGAAGTCAAAGGTCTTGGTCGTAGGAGATCGGCTCGACACGGACGTGATCGGGGCAAAGAACGCGAGGCTAGACTGCGCGCTCGTACTAACGGGGGTGGCGAGAGCTGAGGATGTGGAGGCATCGTCAGCGAAGCCCAATTATATCTTGGGATCTCTAGAGGAGCTACTGTTGAGGTGAGATCCCTCAGGGAATGTAGAACTTTTGCAATACCGTAACCTCGCTTACTTGAACGTCTCCGTCAGAGTTCGAGTCCTCCCACTGGAGGACGTAGCCCTCGCCAGGCCTCAGCTCGTCTAGGTGATTCTCGAGCCAGAGCAGGGCTGCCTTGGTGCCGAACCTGGTGCAGCCCATAGCCCCGGCCACGATTCTGAGTCCCTTCCTTAAGGCGAACACCACGGCGTAATCCTTCTTTGCCCAATCCGCGCCGGTCACGGTCAATGTCAGGCTCGCTGGCCTAACCTCCATCACTATGCCTGACGGGATTCGCGTGAAGTAGACCCCCGCTTTAGAGGCCGCCTCCTTCGCCGGATTTATCACTCCCTTCCCGGAGTGGGCGAAGGGGCCACCTACCACGAGGTAGGACGCTCGCTCCGGGAGGCTCCTAACGATCGCTCCCCCAGCCTTGGCAGAGAACGCCGCGGCCGCCTCCTCATCGACGGATGAGCCAACTAACAGGTATGGGAATTTCCCAGAGCCTCCTAGAACCCCTCCGAGTACAGAACATAGCGTATCTCCATCTGGAGTCCCCTCTTCAGCCAAGACGACGGTAGCCGACGAGTCGAGCACTATCCATGTGGGAGTGACCCTCAGAACGAATGCCTGCGCCAGCTCAGGAGAGCCGTCTGCGTACAGCCAGTCGTTCTCAGGAAGAGTCAAGAAGAACTCGTAATCGGCGCTCAGATTTCTGCTAACCCCCACCGCGATGACCCTGTAGTCTAGCGGCGTGTTGCAGGCCCTCAACGTGTCCGCCATTCTTTGCAGGTCGGTTCGGCAGTGAGGACATGTGTGCTGGAAGAACACTAGAACCACGGCATCCCAGGGAATGTTATCTGATGAGACGGTCTGCCCATCTCTCGTTGTGAGAGTGAAGTTCACCTTCTGGCCGACCCTCGGTATGCAGTAGAGGGCGGCGACTTCCAGCAGCAGGACGCCGAGCAGGGCGACGGCCGCGGCTCGCATCACGGAAGCCCTGCTTTCACTCATATTTAACGGTGCGAGTGTGACTGCAGGTTTGTGGATCGTTCCCGAGGACGCTAAAGGTAAATACAGACCAGCTCACCCCGAGGCCCGATTGCTGATAAAGCCGGTGGCTGTGAAGTCCGTGCTGACGAAGAGCAAGATCGAGGGCATCGACTACACAGTGAACCCTTACTACGGCTGTCAGCACGGGTGCAGGTACTGCTACTCGGCGTGGATGACTGGAAAGAGGTTTCCCGGGCTGTCGTGGGGAGAGTACGTCTTCCCAAAAGTCAATGCTCCTCAGGTTATAGCTAGAGAGCTGGACAGAGTGAATCTAGGGCTAGTCGAGATAGGTTCGTCTACAGACCCGTATCAGCCGGTTGAGTCGACCTTCAGGCTGACTAGGAGGTGCCTAGAGGTCCTCGTCAGGCGGCGAGACTTTTCCGTCTCAGTCCTGACCAAGTCGCCTCTGGTGTTAAGAGACATAGACCTGCTTAAAGCTGGAGATGTAGAGGTGGGGTTCTCGATTAGCGGGTTGGGTGGGCCTATCCTCAAGGCGTTAGAGCCCAGGGCGCCTAGCCCGCACCTGAGGCTCAAGGCTCTTCGAAAGCTCGTTAGAGAGGGCGTGCGAACCTTCGCCTTCGTATCGCCAATCCTGCCAGGAGTGACGGATGTGCAGGCGCAAGAACTGTTCAGAGAACTCTCGGAGGTCAAGCCAGACAGGGTACTGGTAGACAGGCTCAGATTCCGCCCTGGCGTCTGGTCGATGATCAGGCGAGCCCTATCCAACTTCCCAGAGGCTCTGAGGCTCTACTCAGATCTGAGGAAGAACGACCAATGGTTCGACTATGTCAAGATGCTCCTCTCCTCGGAGGCCGGTAAGTGGGGCATAGAGCTGGAGTTCGTGTACTAGTCCTCTCAACACCTAGACGCGTGCATGAGGAATCCTCTAACCAGATCTAGGCCCGGAAGAACAGTCCTCTCAGTAACCAAGGCCGGAGTCACCGCCGTGCCAACGAACTGAACGAGGAACGGCGCCACTTTAGGGTCGTCGGCGTATACTATCCTAACATCTACGCCCAGAGACTCGGCGAGTCGGAGGGCCTCCTCACTTTCGGGTTCTCCTCTTCGGACGAGCAGTATGATGCCCACGCGCCTCCTTGGTACGGTAGACCATGATAAGGAAGACGGGGTCCTCTTCCAGTCCGATATGTTCATTTTCAACCTCCACTAGGGGTAGCCCGTGCCGAGAGAGAGCAGGGTTGTGATATTCTCGGGACCAGCTGGAAGCGGGACGTACCAGAGGATGCAAGAGGCTGCTGAGCTAGCCAGAGAGTGGGGATACGATGTGCACATCGCTCGCCTTTTTGACAGAATGGCTAAGGTTGCTCTCGAGAGGTATGGGCTCGAGATCACGGAAGAGAATGTCCTCAACCTACTGAGGGAGAGGCTGATCACGATAAGGAAGGAGGCAGTGGCTCAGCTTCGGAGAGAGATAGAGAGCGAGCCTGGATTCTACATGATAAGATCGCCCGCCACGTTCTTCTGGGGAGGGACTCTCATAACGGGTCTAGACCTAGACGACGTCATGACGCTGAGGCCAGACGCCTTTGTAGTCGTGGTCGACGACGTGATGCCGGTGAAGGAGAGGCTGGCCTCGGACCCCGAGTGGCGGACCCAGAGGTTCACTCTCAGGGACATAGCCTCGTGGAGGGAGCAGGAGACTGCCATGGTCGAAGAACTGGCTAAGTGGATGAAGGCAGAGTTCTACGTGATCGCTAGAGCTCACCCTCCGAGAGTGTTCGCAGACATCGTGGTTCACCCTCAGAAGCCCAAGGCGTACCTGAGCTTCCCAATGACTCACGTTCCCCCCGACGTGTTCAGGGAGTTCGAGGCCAAGAAGAATCGATTCATAGACGAGCTCAACGAGCTTGGGATAGTGATATTCGATCCGGCGACCATGGTGGAAGGAGTCCTGCTCTCCGCGCTTGAGGACTACGAGAACAAGGCTCGTAAGCAGGGGAGGGAGCCAGACCCCGACGAGGTGCTGGAGGTGAGGGTCACCTACGACGGGGAGGAGCAGGTCTACAGGTACACGTATCAGGAGCTAGCGTCCGTAGATCCTCTAATTGAGGGCCAGATAGTCAAGAGGGACTTCTCTATGATCGAGGCTGCTAACATGGTGATAGTCTACAACCCCCTGGGCATTCCCTCGCCCGGAGTGGCGTGTGAGATGATGTACGGCCACAGAGTTCTCGGCAAGGATGTATACTTAATCTGGGGCGGAGAAGGCAGGCCTAGCCCCTTCTACACGGCCTTCTGCAACAAGCGGTTTGCGACGGCAGAGGAGTTCATCGAGTACGCAAAGAGCCACGTTAGGCCCAAGTGGGGAGGTTGACCTCTGTTAGGCGGCTTGATTAGCGGGCTTTTTCAGAGGATGCACACCGGTAGACGAAGCTTGGACGCCTGAGACTGAGAAGTACGCTTCTTTGGCGCGAATTGGCACGGTAACAGGGAGTAAGTCTGGCTGAGTATTCTCAACGCTCTTAGTGGAACTCTCACGTGCCTCATTCCCTCACCATCTCATTTGAGAGGACCCTCGATTTAGTGCCCCTCTAAAAAGCCCCAGGGCGTCTATGTTACTGGCGATGAGAAGGCCGGCAGCCGTCTTTGACATCGATGATACGATCTTCGACGCCAGCAAGAGGCTGCGCGAAGCTCTCAGGAAGGCCGGCGTTCGGGGGACTTCGTCCCCTAATCTCCGCGGCCCACAGAGGGAGGTCTTTTGGAGATTCTTCCTCAGCGAGGAACTCCTCCCTCTAGACGCTCCTCACGCGAGCGTCGTAAGACTCGTTAGGAGCAAGAAGAAATCAGGCCTAGCAATAATACTCGTCACAGGTAGGCCTGAGAGGCTGAGGAGGGCCACCATCCGTCAATTAGACGAGGCAGGGGTCCCATTTGACGAGCTTCACATGAGGAGAGAGGGAGATAGGAGGCCAGAGGCCGAGTTCAAAGTAGAGGTTGTGAGGCGTCTCTCCAAATCGTGGGACGTGAGAGAGTTCCACGACAACAATCCCGAAGTGATCGAGGCGGTCGCTAGGCTGCTGCCCAACGCAGACCTCTTTATCCACTCTCGTGGTAGGTGGAGGGTTTGGAGGAGGCTAGCCTGATGCCAGACGTGTGGGTCAAGGTTGTGGAGGTCAAGGGGGAGTGTCCGGTTCACAAGGTGGGGGACCGGTTCGTAATTAGGCGCGGATTCAGGCTGGACAGCCTGGGCGGAGAGGTCTGCTTGCACGCTCTCTGCGGGATGTCTAGCTTGATCTGGGCTCTGGGGCACGGGCACGACCCTGATGCCCTTGGACTCGGCCAGCCCCCTAGGCTCACGTGCCCCGATCCGGGCCCGCCCCTCTCGAGAGGAGGGACCGTGATCTTCGAGCTGTCGGTCTCAGAAGAGGAGTAAGTTTTCCACCAGTTGCCAGGGAAAAAGAGAGGAGAACACACAGTGCGGAGCCCTAATGAGGCGCGGCGCGGTCAGCCTGCTACTTGCAGTCCTGCTGCTTCCCCACTCGATCTTGCTGGAGGCTGCTCCAACGTATTCCATTTCCATTTCCGCGAGCCCCAGCTCTGGAAACGTCGGAGACTCGTTCACCACTTCAGTCTCAATCAGCATAAGCGGTATGCAGACCGGAACGGCCTACGCGGTCTTCACGACCACGGACCCCGACGGGAAGGAGAGGTACTACGACATATCTCCACAGTGGACCGCCGCGGACATGCCCGTCAGCTACACTAGGTCCTGGACGATCACGGCAGATAAGGCGGGGACCTGGATCTCCTGCGTCTCTCTGGTGTTCGACGGAGACGCACCCAACGGCGGAGGATACCAGAAGATCACCAGGTGCGCCTCCTTCACAGTGAGCGACTCTGGAGGCGGCAGTGGCGGGGGAGGGGGCGGAGACAATCCCCCACCGAGTAAGAAGCCGACGAAGCTGACCATAGCTGTGAACCCAAGCACCGTTGAGCCCGGCAAAACGTTCAGCGTCAGTGGAGGCTTGTTCGACTCTAGCCAGAGCGACTGGTGGAACTACCCTATAGCCGGGGCCACGATAACAGTGACCTTTAACGGACAGACGAAGACTGCTACGACGGCCTCTAACGGCGGCTGGAGCGTGGTGTTCAAGGCTCCAAGCCAAGAGGGAACATACACAGTCAGGGCCAGCTTTGCAGGCAACCCCCAGTACGAGGGAACATCAGCCAGCGCGACCGTTAGGGTTCGGAGGCCGTCCAAGAGGGACTGCATAATCGAGCTCATCTACCCGGGGAAGGTCCACGTGGGGGACGTCGTCAACATCACCGTGATCTTGAGAGATGCGGAGACGCACCAGGAGATCAAGGGGAAGATGGTGACGCTCTACATCGAGGCAGACAGCCATCAGGTAGAGTCAGGCTCGACCTTCGCGATCCAAGCGAAGTATCTAGGTACCATAGACGTGGGGGCCAGGTTCGAGGGAGATAGCGAGTACAACGGGGCCTACAACCCGGGAGGACTGATAGAGGTCTGGACGAGGCCGAGCATCCAGATCACGTACGTGGGGTGTGGAGAATGAGGGTCAGGAAGAGGGACCTTCTGGCCCTTCTGTTGCTCACCCTGGCCGTGGCCCCGGCCTTGGCCCAGACCAAGGTCTACAGGGGGGACACGGTCACGATCTCCGGCGTCGTAAGGGACGAGCTGGGAAATCCTGTAGCTGGAGCGACCGTCCGGCTCCTAGACGGAGCTACGGTATTAGATTCCACCACCACAGGCTCAGACGGGTCGTTTACCCTGAGCTGGACCGTGCCCTCCGACCACCCACTAGGCCCCAAGACCCTGACGGTCTACGTGCCCGAGCAGCCGAGCCTCTACGTCGAGGCGTCTTCTACTTCGGTATCCATAGAGATCTGGGCCTTGGTCGTGATCAGCGCGAGCGGCCCTCAGAGGATACACAGGGGAGACACCGTCACGATAACCGGGACGGTCCAGGGGATGAGCTCGGGGACTGTGGAGGTTCAGTGCAATGGGAACACGATAGCGACGGGCTCCGTTAGCGGAAGTCAGTTCAGCGTGAGCTTCACAGTGCCCAACGACTGGCAGAAGGGCCCGATCACGCTTAAAGTCACTTCCCCAGGCGGGAGCTACGTAGACGTCCAGGGGTCTCAGGTCAACACCGAGCTTTGGATCAGGCCGACGATAGAGGTTACAGAGGTTTCAGGCGGATGATCTCATGAGGAAGAGGACGCTTCCGCTCCTTCTCGCCCTGGGACTAACGGCGACCATAGCAGTAGCTCAGACTCAGGTCGTGCAGGGACAGTCGGTAACGATAGAGGTCAGGCTCACGGACGAGAACGGAGATCCGATAGCCGGAGTAACTGTTCACTTCTTGGACGAGACTGACGGCGTGGAGATAGGAACCGACGTGACGGACTCCAACGGCTACGCCAGCGTCACCTGGGACACCTCAACTGCGAGCCCTGGAGTCCACTCGATCCTGATCTGGACGGAGGAGGCCGACTACGTGGAGTCCACACAGACCAGGGTCAGCATAGAGATCTTAGCTCCCGCTGAACTCAGGCTGAGCGTCTCTGCGCCGGCTGCTGTGAGGCCTGGGAGCAGATTCGTCGTCAAGGCGACCGTGTCCAACGCCGGCCAGGCCGCTGCTCAGGGGGTCGTCGCGAGTCTAGACGGACAGAGCCAGAGCGTGGGAGACCTGCCGGGAGGCGCCAGCTCGACCCTAGAATTTACGGTCAACGCTCCAGACGATCCCGGGGATTACAGTCTGACTCTTCAAGCAACTGGAACGGAGTGGGGAACTGGGCGCTCTCTCTCGGCCTCATCTGAGATCTACTACCACGTCAAGAGGGAGGGGATAGGCTTGGAGGTCAGGGCCCCCTACTCGGTCAGAGAGGGAGAACGGTTCACCTTTTCGATCGACCTCAGCAACGTGGGAGAGGACCCGGTCAGCTTGGCCGTCGCAGTGAACCTGTCGGGAGCAGAGCCGAGCGAGATAAGAGACTCGGTCGATCTGAACCCGGACTCTACCGCGACTCTGACCTATAACGCCACCGCTGGGAGCGTCGATGAGATCGAGATAGTCGCGGTGGCGGAAGGGGGAGGGCTGCGGGCAAACGGAAGAGCTAAGAT
>Ga0180302_10000632_pt1 | contig 15930 bp, 11 predicted proteins | sample GuaBasSediGuay17_FD_121794 | JGI IMG/M metagenome (GOLD analysis project Ga0180302, IMG submission 121794) | Subseafloor sediment microbial communities from Guaymas Basin, Gulf of California, Mexico - Guay17, Core 4571-4, 12-15 cm | ecosystem: Environmental > Aquatic > Marine > Hydrothermal... | reverse complement strand
TGCCAGAAATGGGAAGCCTTGGAGTGTACATGAGAATTTGAACTTTAGGAGCTTTTTTATCTTTATAGCTTGCTACTATTATCTTAGATTTTTCATTTAACTTCACCTTAGCCGCTATTTTGAATAAGTAAAGTGAACCGTAATTAAGCACTTCATATTTCTGAATGAGTTCCTTGTTCCCATAGAAACTGTAATGTTCTTTAGGAACAGTAGCATTTACGTAAGCGTATATGGTTATGTTCTCCAACTTAAGCTCAAAGTTAGAAGAAAGATAAATGAGTGTAGTCATAGCACTAAGTGTTTCATCACTTACTTGAACTATTTTAGCTAAGTCTATGTTAAAGCTTGAAAAACCTCTTAGCGGGTCTTTGCTTGGAACTCCTAGCTGTGATATTTCCCCTCTCTCGTTGATCCTTACTATTCTAAAGCCTCTATAATCCCCTTCTCTAATACCAGCACAAGTAGTGGTAGTAGTTACAAACCACGTTCTCTCATTGTACAGCACTACAGCGTCTCCATGTACATGACCAGAGAGTAGTAAAGTTACATTGTATTCTTCAATTAATCTTAAGAGTACTTTAGCAGAATCTATGTTGTCACGCCAGCTAGAGTACATATTAGTAATCTTTTCTATCTCCTTCCAAGTTCCAGTCTTTTTGCCAAACGTAGCGTAGTTGAAAAATGGATGATGCATCAAAAGTATCTTAACCTTGTCTTTATTCTCTGAAAGCACTTTCTTTAACCATTTGAGCTGTGTAACATCTAGAAAGCCTTCAAGCCCTGTATCCAGACCAACTAGTAGGAACTTACCTAGCACTCGATACCAAGTAGCCGGACCTACATAAACTCCATAATATCGTTCTCTAAACGATTTTTCATCAGTCTGAGCATGGTCGTGATTCCCAGGTATTATGAACGTAGGTTTACGAGCTCTATTAGTTATCTCCCTAAATTTCTTAAGAGAATCAACATCACTTCCTACATCAACATCATCACCTGTAATTACTGCAAACATTACTGGAACAGTATTTAAGAGAGCTATAGCCGTTTCATAATGAGTACTAGCTCCCTCTATACCTATATGAATATCAGTGAACTGCATAAAGGTTATCTCTTTTGGCCATTCCTTTAATACCCATACGCTTCTAGGGCTTTTCACTAATACTCCTCCACATTTGATATAAAGGTCGTAGAGTTCCTCAACTGCATTACTTGGGATTGAGAAGTTAATAATTAGATAGCTTCCCTCGACTTTAGTCGAGATAACGTTTAAGGTGAAGTTTAGACTAGGAGCCACTATCCAAGCTCCTTCTACTTCTGAAGGACCTGCAACTAAAAGCTTAGCTTCAAAAGTTCCCCCTATCAAAACTGGAGCTGGCACTGAGTAAAGGGGGTCAAGTATTCTGGTCTGAGAAGCTTTTAAGACAGAAGGTACTTGAGGTGCTAAGGATACTATTATAATGACAAGTAATATAGGAATAAGTAACCTAACCCTCTTCAATGTCCCCCCACTTACTAGCAAGTGAGCTAGCTAATAAAATTAAGCTTTAAAATGAAGATTTTTCTCACGAGTACAGTGACATTAGTTAACAGGCATTTCAGTTACTTAACCATGCTTACAACCTTAATGAATACCAAAACATCTACAATGATCATCAATATTAAGGTAAAAGGAAAGCCAAACACTAGGAAATTATGAACAAAGTGAAGAAACATTGCTCCAATAAGAAACATAGGGAGATAACTTTGTCTTCTTTTAAACATATAAAGGGCTAATCCTAATCCTGCTAAAGCTGAAGAAGCAGCATGAGATAAAGTAGAAGAGATAACCCTTAATAATGCAATGATTATTATTTCGTTAATTTCCTGCCCTCTGAGAGAATAGAGAATTGTTTCTAATGCCGAGAAGCCTAACCCAACAGAAGCTCCATAAACTATTCCATCATCGATTTCATTGAATATTTTCTTATTCCTAGAGACTAAGCAAACGCCAGAAAATTTAGCTAGCTCTTCAATTACAGGAGCTAATATCAAAGACCCCACAACTCTGTACATTAAGTAACTAAGTGTGAAAATTGAGGAAATTATCACCCCACTTATCATCTGAAGAATTATGGCTATGAATGTTGAGCTGATGAAGCCATAACAGAAGACCATGAACACTGTTAAGAGGGGTTCTCTTTCTATTTTCTCTTTAACCCAAATGTAAATTAAATAGGCTAGGTGAGGTGTTATAACTGAAGGAATTAAAATAGGTTTTTCAATAGCTAGATAGATAATCACAGTAATGGTTGTTATTACAACTAGTACGAATAAAATGCGTTCCCTAGCTTTCACTAAAGGCACCTATTGAGAAAATTAAGAAGGGCAATATATATGTTGACGTTATTCAAGGAAATATCCTCTGAAAGGGGATAAATGCTAGCTAGACATAGCGAAGAGACTTGAGATTCCTTCCTCAGGGCTTTCTAATGGTATCGTAAAGACTTTGGAAACTAAATTTCCCATTCTATTTCTGCCCAAGATTTGGCTTCCCAGCCTGTTAAGGGGAATATAATGACGTTCTCCGGTCTGATGTAAAGGCGTATTCTAGTACCACTTTTTATTCCCATATCAGGATCCACATAGGCTTTTATTACCTGAGAATCTACCTTGACTCTTAATTGTGTGAAGGGACCTAGGAACATTGTTAATTCAACAGATCCCTCTATGACATTAGAGGATGCCGATCCGTTAAGAAAGAAGTCCTCTGGTCTCATTATAGCAACAGCTTCCTCCCCCTTCTCAAGCTTTATACCTCGAGTAAACCTTCCTACCAATTCTAAGTTTTCAGAAACAGATACTGTTGCTCTATCTTTTTCAATTTTCTTTATAATGCCTTTAAGTAGAGTACTTCTCCCAATGAACGTTGCTACAAATAGGTTCTTTGGATGCATATAGACCTCCATTGGGGGACCAATTTGCAACACCTTTCCTCTATCCATAACAGCTATTCTATCAGATAAACTCATAGCTTCCTCCTGATCATGAGTTACATATATGGTTGTAATCTTCAATTCTTTTTGTAGCTTTTTAACTTCCTCTCTCATTCTAAGTCTAAGTTTAGCATCTAAGTTACTAAGAGGTTCATCAAGTAGTAAGACTTTTGGCTCCACAACTAAGGCTCGAGCTAGTGCAACCCTCTGCTGCTGTCCTCCACTCAGCTGGAGCGGAGACCTGTTTTCTAATCCTTCGAGCCCTACTAGTCTCAATACTTCCTTAACTCTTCTCTTTATCTCCTCATTTGAAAGCCCTTTTAATTTGAGACCGTATGCGACATTATCAAAGACTGACATGTGAGGCCAAAGCGCATAGTTTTGAAACACCATAGCACAGCCTCTTTCGTATGGTTTTTTAAACGTTACCTCTTCATCATCAAAGAACACCTTTCCCTCATCTGGGAGTTCAAAACCCGCTATTACTCTGAGAGTTGTAGTCTTACCACATCCGCTAGGTCCTAAGAGTGTGAATAATTCACCATGCTCTACTTGTAAAGAGACATTGTCTACTGCCACTACTTTCCCAAATCTCTTAGTTACACCCTTGAGAGAGACTCTAGTCATTAATCACACCTCTACACTCCTATGTATGCATACCTCTGCTTTAATATTACGTTTGTTAATGTAATGACTGTTAACTGAATTGACATTAGTAGCACACCTAACGATGCTACTACATATGGTCCCTCTACTCTACTTAAGTAATCCATCATAATTAGAGTTATTGGCGCTTGGTGTAGTTCACTTAAGCCTCCTAAACCCCCCAAAGTTATACTAGTACTTACTTCACTCATACAATAAACAAAACTTATTAAAGCTCCACTAACTACATTAAGTCCTATTAATGGTATTACTATACTCCTTATAGTTCGAAGTCTCGATGCCCCTAAGTTAAGTGATGCCTCTTCTAAGGCTACATGAACTTGTTGTAATCCAGCAAATATAGCTCTAGCTGTAAAAGGTAACCTCCTTATACTATAGGCAAGAATTAAAAGAAGAGAGGGACCAGAAGTTATAGGGTCTAAGGGTGTTCCTTTAAAAACTGAAGTAAAGAAGTAAAAGTACCCTACAGCTATCACTAGTCCTGGTAATGCTATAGGTGATGTAACTAACAAATCGAGTAATTCTATACCAGACAATCTAGCCCTAGCTATGACATAAGATGCAGAAATTCCCATTAGAACTATAAGGAGCAATGCTACTAATGAATAAGTTAAACTGTTAATTATTGCTCTAGAAACCAATGGATCTATCACAATCTTAGCCACATGGTCTACTGTAAAACCTTCTGGTAAAGGTCCCGTCCACTTTTCACAAAATGCATATATGAACACTCCAATTTGAGGGAAAGCTAAGATGAATAGTGGGAGTAAACATAAGTATATAGCGATAAGTCCTTTTATTCTAGGACGTCTCACTCTAACTGACCACCTTCCTCCTCTACTTAACATTGCGTACTGTCTTAATGTAACGTACTTCTTTATTCCTGCAAATGCAGTTAGTGCTAGCACTAGTAATATAACAGCCATTGTAGCGGCTACTGGAGACAGACGACCCGTAGTTGCTTCAATGAACTTACTTAGTATTTGGTATGACATAAATCTCTTCTCATTGAATACTATTGGAGCAGCTACATCCTCCAAAGAGAATATGAAAACTATGGCAGCTCCAGCAGCTAAACCTGGTAGTGAAAGTGGTAATGTTACAGTTCTAAATAAATGAAAACCTCTAGCTCCTAGGTTTTCAGCTTGTTCTTCTAAGCTGGGATCTATATTAATCATACTTGAGAAGACGTTCAAGTATATTATGGGGAAGAATGTCATAATCTGAGCAACTATTACACCAGCTATTTCAGTAACTCCTATTCTTATTGGAATACCTAAAACATCGCATATGAACCATGATATGAGACCGTCTCTCCAATCAAAGAGCTTCTTTATAACGAAGGCGTTTATGAATGGGGTCATAAGAAGTGGGACTGTTGCTAGTATTTTGAAAAATGTTTTGCCTGGAAAATCGTATCTAGCCATTATGAATGCTACTACAATCCCTATGATACTGGCACATATTGTTACTATGCTAGCACATATCAAGGAGTTTAATATTACTCCAAAGCTGAGTCCCTTCAGTTTTATTAGAGTTATCTCCCTCCCTCTAAAAAGCAATCTGGTCTTGATTTCGATCAATTCTCCATGAGGTATGAAGCTAACGTACATTGGGTCACTAATTACTTCTAACGGGTTATATTGTGTAGCTACATATAAAACAGATGCTAATGGGAGTATTAGAAAAATGAGAAACATAAACGTTGGAAAGAGTATCTGGGCAATCATTGTCATATCGAGGTAGAAGCGGAGCGCTCTGATGTTAGGAGGTTTCAGTGGTAATTCATACTTCATAGCTAACCCCTGCTAATAATAAAGAGAAGGGGTACTATATCTCCTTAATCTTCACTTTATCAGTTAGTTTCAGAGAGCCCAGTTCCGTTACTAACCCTTTATAGCCTTTAACTCACTAAGTATTTCCTCATACTTAGCTCGTGCTGCATCTCTCCAAGCTTTTAAGAGTTTGTCTCTAAAGGCTGGATCCTTAAAGAACTTGTCAGATATACTACTAGCATATTCTTTAGTAAAGAGTACTTTCTTACCAGTCTCTGGGTCAGTAAACTTTAATAGAGCTCCAATAGCATCAGCGTACTTCTTGAATTCGTCTTCGCTGACCTTTCCCTCAAAGTACAATGTTAATAACTCTTTCCATACTTCTTTAAGTTCTTTGTTAAGGTCTATAAGAGTCGCCTTGAAATACCATTGCATTATCACTTCATACATTAATGCTTCTGTATCATTAAATTCCATAGCCTTAGTCTCTAGCGTTTTAAGATACGCTTTGTGTAAATCACTCCTCTTCTTCCCTTCAGGAGTCTCAAAGACCTTGGGATTTGCTGGTAACCTGTTTATATCCGGGTCTAGCCAAACTTTCTGTCCCTCCGTTAAGACCCAAGCAATAAATGCTTGAGCTTCTATTGGGTGCTTAGAGTTTTTAGCTAAGGCTATTGGATCTCCATTGACTATACTTTCTCCTGTTGGGACTATATATTCACATTTAGGATTATTCAACCTAGCCGTATAACCATAGAAGTCTATTGTTATTCCTACAGCTATATCTCCCCTCATCACAGCATCTCTTACATCACTACTGCCAGGATAAATTTCAGCATTAGCAGCCATTAAGGTCAATATCTTCCAACCTTCTGCCCATCCATATCTCTGTAATATTATCTCATACATTCTAGTGTTACTAGTACTTGCGGTAGGATCCGCTATCCCTAGGGCAGACTCTCCGAACTTGACTAGTACCTTACCTAATTCTGGAGAGGCTAGGTCTCTCCAACTCTTTGGAGTTGTTAAACCGTAATCTTTCATTCTATCATAATTCACAGTAAAACCAAAGCTAGCAATAGCGGCTGCTACCCAGTATACTTTGCCATCCTTTCCTATCCTCTTCATGGGAACTCCTAAGATTTCATCAGGTATCTCTTTGATCGCCGTAAGCACTTCTTCACTTGTCAAAGGCGCTAGGAGATTTTCTTTGAAAAGAGAGTCAAATAATGTTGGACCACCACCCCATGCAACGTCTGCCTGACCAGATTCAATGTACTTCCTCCAAAGTCCAGGGGGTATAACTATAGTCTTTAGATCCACAATATTGTATTTCTTAGCTACTTCACTCTTCAAGAATAGTTTCCTTGTTTTAATTAAGATATCACTAGGATGTCTTGATATTATTGTCAAGGCCACAGGCTCCTTTGGTTTTTCTTCCTCCTTTGGTTTTGGTTTAAATAGAGTGAAATAAGCTAAGACTCCACCTATAACTATAATGGCTAAAATCACAACTAACGTCACTAGCTTAACTTTACCTGACCTCATAACTCGTCACCGATACTAGTAACTGAAATCTAGGTAATATTAATATCTCTCTGAATAAACGAGTCATAGTCACTCCTAGGACACGTTTATAGTTATTTAACTCGATAATACCAAACAGATAATGCGAATCTCTAACGGGAGTATTAGCCTAGAACTGAAAAATATCTAATCATTTAAATAAATATGCAAAAATGTTAAACTGTGGCTTTGAAAACAAGCTGAAAAAATACTCATTACTTGAAAATCTGAGCGTTAGTTAAAAATATCCTTAATAATTACTACAGTCACGGAGAAATTGCAAAGCGGTGGGTAGTATGAGAAAAATAGTATTAGCCCTTATTATATTAACGTTCTCTGTATTAGTGTTTTCAGCAGTACAGGCAGCTCCCGTGGGAATACCGATATTAATAGACTTAACTCATGGTCAGCCTTCCTCTGGTATTGAGATAATAATGAGAATGGTTCCTGAAGCTCAATGGTATATACTAGTCAAGAGTGAAGAGGAGAAAGAGAACTTATCTCCACTAATAAAGAGTTTAGCGCATGGAATAATTGTTGGAGACTTCGCTACGATCAGCCTTGAGAAGTATAGAATACAGATGATAATCATAGGACAACCACAGGCCCTCTTTACTCCTGATGAGGTTAGTGCCATAGTAACCTGGTTTAGGAAGTATCCTAATAGAGCCATATGGTTAGCAGCTGACAGTGATTATCCAGCACAGGGAAGTGAAACTGCTCAGCACGCTGTAAACATGGTACTAGAAGCTCTTGGAGCTAAAATAAGAATGGATTATGTCTCTATTGAGGATGAGGAAAGTAAGGCCATAAAAACTTATAGAGTTTTAGGGATAGTTAATCCTGATCCCGAAGTAGCTATTGTTGGTTATTCTTGTGAGAAAGTATTATTCCACGGTCCTGGTGGCATTGCCTGGATTGACGAAGCTGGTAATTGGCATAAACTCACTAAGGAAGATAAACCAGCTAATGTATACGTAATAGTCACTACCTCCAAGAGCGGAAAGGTAGCTGAGCATCAGGCTGAGCCTAGAGGAACCAGTGGAAAGGCATATACTCCTGGAGAGAGCGGTGTATTTACTTTAATGGCTGTTGAGTTCATAAAAGTTGGCGAAGGATATGGTAAGGTTATACTATCCAGTGAATCGCCATATGGTGGTTATCAGCCTCTAACTACTTGGATGTACTACGGCTTTGTTCTAAGTGGTCCTCAATTCGTTAGAAATGTAATCCTTTGGGCAGTTAACTACATGGGTGAGTTAAGAGGTTATGAGAAAATAGTTAAAGAGGTTTCGGAGACAGTTTCTAAAGAGCTAGAACCATTAAAAGCGAAGTTCACTGAATATGATAGTAAGATCGCTTCAGCAAATTCTATGGCTATGGCTGCTTTAGCTGTTGGTGTCATAGGCATAATTGTTGGAATAGTTGGTGTAGTATTTGCTACAAGAAAGTCTTAAAGTTACCATAATATTTTTTCTACTTAACTAATTAGGGACTCATTCTGGATCATTTCTCTCGCATAATGAACCTAATTATAGTGAACAATATGAGTGATAAGGCTATTAAATATGTAGCAGTAAACATTGCTGCTGGAATAGCTAATGCTTCAACCATATTTACAACTAGTACCGGAACTGTTACATCCCTCCCCATTACTAGAAATGTAGCGCCAGTTTCACCAAGAGAATGAGCGAAGGCAAGAATAGCTCCAGCTAGTATTCCTCTTTTTATCAATGGAATAGTGATAGTCTCGAGAGTTATGTAGGGTGATGCTCCTAGAGTTCTAGAGACTTCTTCTAATAGAATTAAATTGACACTCTCATATGTTGAGAGGGTGGTTTCAACTATTATGGGTACGGAGAATGCTATGTGGGTTAGAATTGTTAGCCAAACGCTAGGCTTGGTTATACCTAAGCTTCCCCAGAAGAGTAGCGAGGATAGACCAAGAGAACTTGTTGGAATTATAAGTGGAACTTTTAGTAGCGCTCTGAGAAGCCCCCCATACTTAAACTTGACGATGATAAACGTTGCTAGTAGTGATATGTATGTTGATACTAATGTTGATATCAATGCTACAATTAAGGAGGTCGCGGTAGCATTGAGAACTTTCTCAAAGTATGATGGTGGACCAAATAGGTAATAGATTACTCCGCCTTCTACTTTGCCAGTATAGGGATCCTTGTTCCAATACTCAATGACAGTGTACAGTAGTGTAGCTAGTGGGTACATTGTAAGGGCAACTATCAAGAGCAACGGAATTACATCCTTTAACAGATAAAGTTGCTTAGGAAAAGACCTTTCAAGTTTAAACAAATAATGTTCTATTTCTTTTGCTGAAATTTTTCTAAATCTTTTTGTCCGTACTAGTCGTTCTGCTGGCAATATTAGCATCAACGATAATATTATCAAGAATGAGCTTAACAACATGGCTGGTTCTAACTTAAACTCAAAAACCCACTTAACTATGGCAATTGATGCTGTTACCTGAACTCCAGCAACTACCATAGTTGCTCCAGTCTCCCCTAGAGACCGAGTTAGTGCTAGGGTTGCTGAAGACACTATGCTTGGTAATATCATAGGTAGTGTAACCTTTCTAAAAGTAGTTATAGGAGAGGCCCCTAACGATAGGGATACTATCTCGTATGCTCTTTCTACACTTTTTAAAGTTGCGCTTAATGTTCTGACGACGTAGGGCAAAGTTAATGCTACATGAGCCAGTAATATTAGAACTGGTACTCCTATAACTGGTAAGACTACATCACTGCTTATGATTCCTGACCAGGCTATTAGTATGGCAAATCCAAAGCCTGAAGTTGGCAGTACTAGGGTTAGTGTTACTATATCCTCCACTACATTCCTTCCCTTCACCTCTTTTCTTGCTACGAAATATGCTAGTGGTAGTCCTATTAAAAGATCGATTATTGTGGTCGTTATGGCAATTCTAAAGGAAAGGCTTAGGTATCTCAGGATGTCGATCCAGTAGGCATTTCCTATTATAGGATTGAAAAAGACTACTTTTACTATGTTCTCCCAGTTGACTAGTACAAGAGCAGCGATGTAAAGGGAGGGAAGTATGACTATTAGAGCTATTGAAGCTACTGATGATATTGCTATAATGTTTTTTAACCTTAGTAATCTAGTCTTGTAAGTCAATTTCATCACCTAAGACTTCCTTGCCACCTCAGTCCATACTGTCAAAATTGCTTCAAGGACTTCTCCTTTAGGCGGCTTTAGTATAGGGACTCTAATCTCATACATAACTCCATTGTCTTCATTGAATATCTCCCTACTTAGTGCTACTGATGGGTTAGCTGGTCTGAATCCATGAACCTGAGCCCTGTCCTGTATATCAGGCTGGAGTAGGAAGTTCAAGAGTTCCAATGCAGCAAATCTTTGCCAAGAGTTTACCCATGGAGCTTCTAATATAACGAATGGATGGTCACTTAGAAGAGTACCAAATTTTGGATACACAGCTATTATCCTTTGTCCCCACTTACTTTTAGCTTTAAGAGAATAATCAATGACTATGTTTTCATAAACTCCAAAGAAATTTATAGTATTTGGACCACTATCTGCTGCCCAAGCTCCAAAAAAGCCTGTACTTTTTCCATACCTAACAGCCATGCTCTCGATAGTTCTAACAAAATCCTTAACGCTCTCATTTAGGATATCCTTCACCGTAAGCTCTTCAGGCTTCTTACCTGCGCCCTCACAAAATTCAAGGAGAACTACCATAGTTCCTCCATTACTTAAAAGAGGATCTGGATGACCCCAAGAGAATTTTATTCCTTCCTTTGCTAACCTATAGAGGTCTCTAAAAGATGTTGTGTTATACTTAAGCACTAACTCTTCCCATCCAGCTATGACTACTGGAGAAAAGACTAGCGGAACCCATTGAGTAGCTATGCCACTCCCACCATGTTTTTCTATCCATTTTTTATTCAAATATGGAATCCAAATACTTGAAGCAGGACTCCATATGGTAGGCTTGACAGTTCCATGCAATATGAGATTGATCGTTTCGTGTGTTCCAGCTGGTATAAGCTCTACCCTAAGATTCGCCTTGTACTTTTCTTTGAAGTACTTTTCAAATAGGGGAATGACTTCTTCAATCCATCCTTGCTTCTCACTTGAGTAGAGGAATACTATCTCCAAATTCTCTGGCAACTTAATCGTTGTAATCTCTGTTTTTCTCCAAGATTGATAGTGAACTGACATAAACGCAAAGGTTAAAATTCCAATTATGAAACCAGTATAGAGCATTAAATAGCCACGTCTCGGTATAACTCTAGCCACTCTAGACCACCCTTAGAGTTTAGAATAAAGTAACGTATAAACTCGACTTATAGAATATATTGAGCTGATGTTAAAGTATTTAGGAGCTGTAAGTCCCTTCATTTAGGACACCATTACAGCGACTTCTCTAAGTCTATCACATGTATCTTCACATCTATCGGCTACATTTTCTATAGCGTCTAATAGACAAGCCAGCATTATCGCTACTCCAGGAGTCAAATTCAATGATTCCTTAATAAATTCGCGTCTAGCGTCTTCATAGAGTTTATCAACTTCCTCTTCAAGTCTCTCTACAGAGTCAGCTACATCTACTATATACTGAGGGCTTTCAAATATCCTGTTTAAGGCTTCTTTAACTCCTAAAGTTGCTTTTAATGCGACCTCTGCCATCATTCTACAGTGTTCCTTAATTTTACTAGGAACCTCATAAGGTAATAAAACTATAGAGATCCTGCAAGCTTCATGTGCCCAATCAGCTATCCAGTCAGCTTCTCTGATGACTCTTAGTAAACTACTTCTTTCTTCAGGTTCAAGCACTCCTCCCATTAATGTTGCTACTATTTTTCTCCTAAGTTCATCGGCTTCTTTCTCTGCTGCAGAAACTTTGTTAAATATCTTTACTATAGAATCCCTATCACCTTTTTGCCAGGCTTTAATTAATTCTATTAACCCGGAGACTGTATCTACTGTGAGTTTAGCGTGTTCTCGAATCAGTTCCAAGAGTCGCTCTCTTCTTCGAGAAGAGAACCAACTAACAAACCTCTTATTAATTTCATTCATACGTTATCGCCTTATCTATCCCCTCACTAGGATATTTAAAGACAATAATTCTGTCTTCCTGTAAGTTTATGAATGTTTCATCGCCTTCATTAAGTACTAATTCTGGTGACGTCTTTACAATTAATTTCACACCATTTTCCAACTTGATGAGATATCTGAGATATTTTCCTAAAAAGCTCCGTTCAAGGACTACTCCCTTAAAGGAGTTTGAGCCTCTCCTACGATTTAATACGAAGACCATTTCAGGTCTTATAGAAAGCACTACCTTCTTTCCTAAACTATGCTTGGAATAACATCTTATAATCAAACCATCTACATCAACTAGCTTAAAGTATCCCTCTTCTCTGACAACTTCACCAACTAGAAAGTTATTTTCTCCTCCAATGAACCTAGCCACGAAAGGAGTTTGAGGATTGAAATAGAGTTCCTCAGGAGTTCCAATTTGAACTACCCTTCCCTTTCTTAATACAGCTATTCTATCTGCAATCAACATAGCCTCCTCTTGATTATGAGTCACGTGAATCGCTGTTAATCCTAAATCTTTAACTAACCTTCTCAATTCAAATCTAAGTTCAATAGCGCTCCTAGGGTCTATAGAGCCCAACGGCTCATCTAGGAGAAGTAATTTAGCACCTGATGCTAATGCTCTGGCTAGAGCTACCTTTTGTTGAAGACCTAGACTAAGCTCCTCTGGAAAGTTCTTTCTTCTAAAGCTGAGACTGAGAGTGTCTATAAGTTCTCTGCCTATTCTCACTACCTCAACGGGATCAAGTGCTCTAACATTAGGGCTGTAGACAATATTATCCCATACGTTCATATGCGGAAATAAGTATATCTCTTGAAACATGAGACCCACACCTCTTTCTTCAATGGGTACAGTATCTACCAGCTTGCCGTTTATGTAGACATTGCCTTTGTCCTGCCTTACTATACCAGCTATTATTTTAAGAAGAGTACTCTTTCCACAGCCACTTGGTCCAATTACACAAAAATATTCTCTGTCAAAGACTTTAAGATTGACATCTTCAAGTGCTACTACATCTCCATAGTATTTAGATACACCTACTAACATTACCTCTGGCATGCTTATCCCATGGCTAACACTTTTGTAAGACCTTCACGAGGATACAGATAAACTAATGCTCTGTCAGGTGGCAGTTCTAAATAAACATTAGGACCATACCTTTCAAGTTCTTTCATTAGGTAGCTGGGTACATATGACCTAATCACTTTCCCACTTGGTAGCTCGATTTCAACAACTATAAACATTCCCAGAAACCTAGCACTAATAATTTTACCTTCATAGCCTCCTTCTTCTTGCGAAAACTTAACGATAACATCTTCTGGTCTGTAGACTAAAACTACCCTTTCTCCTGCTCGCAGCCCATCTCCCTCAACTTTAAGATAACCAAAATCTTCAACTTCAATTTCTACTATACCCCTCTTACTTTTAATGACTGAACCCTCTAAGATATTTACTTCGCCAGAGAAGCTCGCTACAAATAGGTTAGCAGGCTTCTTATAAACCACCTCTGGAGTATCATATTGTTGAATCACTCCTCTTCTCAAGACTAGTATTCTGTCAGCTATAGCCATAGCTTCTTCAAAGTTGTGAGTTACGTGAAGTACGGTTAGCCCTAATGTTTTAGCTAGTCTCCTTAGCTCGTATCTGAGTTCTATATTTAGTAACAAATCTAAGGCACTTAACGGTTCATCAAGTAGTAGTAATTCTGCACCTATTACTAATGCTCTGGCTAGTGCAACTCTTTGTTTCATACCTCCACTTAACTCGTGAGGAAGAGAATTCCTTCTATGCCAGAGACCTACTAAACTAAGTGCACTCTTAACCCTTTTCTTTATTTCCTCTTCATTTAATTCCCTAGCTCTTAAACCATAAGCAACATTATCGTAAACCGACATGTGTGGAAATAAGGTAAAACCAGAAGGCATATAGGCAACGTTTCTCTCTTCAGGCGCTAAGGGTAGTATAGAACTTCCATCTATAAGGATATCGCCCGAATCAGGCTCAAGTAACCCAGCTATTATTCTCAATAGTGTTGTCTTTCCAGCTCCTATAGGACCTGAAATAACGACATACTCACCTCCTTTGACGGAGAAGGAGACCTTGTTAAGAGCTTTGACATACCCAAACTTCTTAGTTACCTCGATAACAGTTAACTCCTTCAATAGTTGTCCCTCCTCGCTATTCGAATCTTAGGGTCTGATATACGCCTTATGTCATTATTTTATATTGCCCTCTAGAGTATAAATATCTGGAATATTACTCGTAATCATTTTGAACCTAAGTAGGATATTATTCTTAATAATTTTTATAATAAATTTTGCACGTGTAATGAATCGCTATGGTATGTGAATGCTTATAAGTATGGTTTTTATATAATTAACAAGGGTATCAAAATTGAGATTTGAAAGGTTTTTCTCTCAATTAACTCATAGGATTAGAGCTTCTGAAGTTAGAGAACTCCTAAGTTGGGCTAAAAAGAGGAAAATTATAAGTTTTGGTGGCGGTTTTCCTGATCCTAGTTTATACCCAGTAGAGGAACTAGCTGAAATAGCTCGAGATGTAATCCTAAATTATAAGAATAATACACTTCAATACGGAACAACAGAGGGAGTAGATGAGCTTAGAGAGGAACTCATAAAATTTATGGAATGTTATGGGATTAAGGTAGGTAGTTTAGAGAACATAATGATTACTAGCGGTAGTCAACAAGCTATTGATATATTAAGCAGGATATTCCTAGACCCTGGAGACGTAGTCATAGTCGAAAGACCAACATACCTTGCAGCTATAAATGCATTCAACTTAAGAGCTCCAAAATACTATGAAGTTCCAATGGATGAAGAAGGAATAATAATTGAAGCACTTGAGTCAATTCTTAAGAGGGTTAAGAGAAGAGGAGAGAAAGTTAAATTCCTTTATACTGTTCCTACAGCACAGAATCCTACTGGAATAACAATGAGTGTAGAACGTAGGCATAGATTAATAGAATTAGCTGAAGAGTATGATTTTCTTATAATCGAAGATAATCCTTATAGTTATATACTATTTGAACCCGTCAAATGTGAACATCTGAAGTCTCTCGATAAAACAGGAAGAGTAATTCACTTGAGCACATGCAGTAAAATACTAGTCCCAGGACTTAGAGTTGGATGGGCAATAGGAAATGAAGAAATAATTAGAAAAATGGTACTAGTCAAGCAATCTCTAGACATATGTACCTCAACACTCTCTCAGTACATAGCATATGAAGCTTTCAAGAGAGGACTAGTCGATAAACAATTAAAAATATTGCCTAAATTCTATAAAAGAAAGAGAGATTTAATGCTTAAAGCATTAGAAAGATACATGCCCGAGAGAACACATTGGGTTAAACCAGTTGGAGGAATGTTCATTTTCGTCAGTTTACCCGAAGTAATAAACACGAGAGAATTACTAACGGAAGCCTTAAGAAGGGGAGTTGGTTATATACCGGGAGACTGCTTCTTCATAGATAGAAGTGGCAAAAACACCATGAGACTAAACTTCAGCTATCCAAAAACACACGAAATAGAGAAAGGTATTAAAATTCTTGGAGAACTTTTCTGGGAAGAATTAAATAGATATCACTTAGCCAAAGCTATAGTCTAATGATGAAGAGGATAGAGAGTGTGATGTACGAGATACGCTTTCACGGTCGTGGAGGTCAAGGAGTAGTTACAGCCGCTACTCTACTAGCTGAAGCTGCTGTACTGGATGGGCTCTGGTCTCAAGCTATACCATTTTTCGGAGCTGAAAGAAGAGGCGCACCTGTAGTTGCTTTTACAAGAATATCTGACAAACCTATCAGAATACACAGTCAAGTTTATAG
>Ga0180302_10000630_pt1 | contig 15959 bp, 7 predicted proteins | sample GuaBasSediGuay17_FD_121794 | JGI IMG/M metagenome (GOLD analysis project Ga0180302, IMG submission 121794) | Subseafloor sediment microbial communities from Guaymas Basin, Gulf of California, Mexico - Guay17, Core 4571-4, 12-15 cm | ecosystem: Environmental > Aquatic > Marine > Hydrothermal... | reverse complement strand
GTAAGAGGTATCTATACTACGGCTATAACGAAAATACTCAGAGACGAAGGAATAGGAATAACACAGCCCACAGAGCCTATAATAGAGAGATTTAAAATTAAAAACCCCATTTTTCTCCCCCCATCAGTTACAATAAAAGATAGAGACGATAAAAAAGGCATAGTGATTATAGGAGAGCCCAAAGCTACAGATAAAATAGTCAGTATACTAGAATCTAAACTTAGTCATCTCATACTAAAGGAGTTTAAACCGAATTTATACTCTATTTACAAGGGAAGGGTAGTAGACTTCAAAAACAATACTGCTCTAGTAGATATAGGTGAAATTAAAGGAAGACTACTACCAGAACACTCAATAAGAGTCAGACCAGGGGAAGAAGTATTGGTATGTGTACTTAAGCCCTCCCTGAAGGGGGAACCTCTACTCTCACTAAACCCCGTCATAACGGGTAAGTATATGAGATTTACAAAGGGAGCAAGAATATCCTTTAGTAAGTTCATAGATATGAAGAAAAGAGAGGAGTTATTAGAAATAACCTCCCTATTAAAAATAAATGGCTGGGGAATAAGATGGAGAAGTAGTGCTAACTATGCTGATATAGAGAGCATATTAAGTGATTACGAAAGTATAAAGAAATCGATAAAGGAAATAAAAGAATCAATGAATAAGCTCGATGCTCCATCATTACTATATGAAGGTGAAAAAATAGTTGAAGTAGTACTACCTCTAGAGAGTAAGGAGAAGCTAGATGAGATAAGGAGATATGTAGTACCTACAGCTCCACATCACCATCATATAAAGTCAATAGTTCACAGGAAATTACAAGGAGTAATAGAGTTTGTAGAATATACAGTAGAAAAATCTCCTACTATACTTAATAACATCAGCTCTCTCTGTCTGTCATTCTTTTTAAAGGAAATACTCGGAAGGAAAAAGAGCGTAGAAATTATTCAAGAAAATGTAGATAAGGGAGAGATAATTATTCGAGGAACCATACAGGAGATAGACTACGATAAGAATATTGTCGTCGTTAAAAGAAGTATAAAAGGTAGAGGAGTATACGATGGACTAGGTATTAAAAAGGAGATAGGAGACTATGCAGTAACCTATGTTCAACTATATAGACCATACATTCTTCATGCGTACTACAGTAGTAGCAGTATGCTCAAGGGCATATATATTAACATAAACACTCCAGTTGAAATGCATTCAGAGGGAAGACTGTGGTGTGTAGATCTGAAAGTAGATGTAGTATGTACATATAATAGAGGTGCTAAAATCATAGATATGAATGAGCTAAATGAACTTGTTAAAAAGGGTACTATAAGTGAGGCCTTCTCTCATAAAGTCCTCTCACTTGCAGAACATTTAAAAGAAATCCTAGATAGTGCTGAGGGGATAGATAAAATAGTTGATATAATATTCAAAAATAAAAAATAGATCTTAGGCTCCAACTGCGAACTTTAAGGCACCTATGATTGGCCCCATCATTGCCATTATGAAGTAGCCCACTACGAAACCTGCTGCTAGAGGTACTGTATAGTTTTCATACGCCTTAGTTCCTCCCACTCTAAGTACTATAAGCTTGAGTATCCAGGCGATGAGTGCTGGCATAAAGTATGAGGCTGCGGCGTTATTTATTCCTAGAGCTACTCCTATCGGGTCTAGAGGCCATCTAACATAGGTCATCTTTAGGTAGCCAAGTATGCATGCAAATATTACTCCTGCTATAGCATATGGTAGCCAAGGTTCTGCAGCCGGTCTTCCTGTCCATCCCCTCGCACCTAGGAAGGCACCGCCCCACCATGCATCGAAGCGTTTCATTGGAGTATTGTGTACACCTAATGCATATCCAAGACCTACGGCCATAGTCCATCCTATAATAGCAGAGATTATGCCCGCCACAATCATAACCTTAGTAACATCGAGAGGATGAGTACCTGTTTCACGTGCTAGTGCATAACATGTAGGTATAGCGAAAGCTACACCATAGAGTGTGTTTATGTCACCCAGTATGTTAGCAGTGTACCTATTGCCTAGATTCATTGCCGTGACGTAGTCCATGCCTACTCTAGCAGCGAAAATTTTCTCCTCCTCTGGAGTCATAGTACGTGGAGGAATACCCACAGTATACTTGACAATGTATGGCAGATACCACCAGTCTATAGGACAGAACCATGCATTACCTGGTAGACCTGCATATCCGTAGGCTCTAGCTCCTGAGAAGAACTGTAGCCACATTGTAAACACTATGGCTATAGCTGAAATAAGAGTTGCTCCAGCCACTGCAATAAGGCCAAGTATTACTAGTGTTGATAGTATTATTAGAGTCCAACATGCTACAAATGGTAGAGCTCTTTTGCGATCCTCTGGAGTGATCTTAGTAGTGAAGGTCTTCCTTATATACCCTATATTCAATATGAACCATATCAGTAGAATACCCCAGTACATTCCTATCCATACTGGAGACCATTTGAAGGGTGGCAAAGTTCCTAGTGGACCTGGCCTCCAACCAGTTTTCTCTAGACCTGGATAGGCACCGGCTAGATATGCTAAGTAGGAAGGTATCATGAAGATGACTAGTGCACCAAACCATGCAGAGAAGAGTATATCAAGAGGAAGTAGATAGCATAATGCCCAAGTCATCGGGTTTACTACTAGGTGTGCCCATACTGGGAATACTTCGGTTCCAGGTACCTTAGCTAGGTTCATACATCCGTGCCACCAGCCGTGGTAAGGAGATTTTGCCCATCCATAGATATCTGGGATAGGTGGATATAGGTAATGTCCTGTTATTGGTACCATAAATAACAATCCTAGTATTGAACCTAGCATGAATAGCTTGAATTTAGTTGATATAACAGCTTTCTCTTCACCACCTTCAACAGTTATAAATTGAACAGGTAGTGTCACTGTAGCCAGGAATGGGAAGGGTAATCTCTCTACCTCTATCCACCTCTCATGTACTAGTGCAAACCATCCGACGAAGAATAGTGTCCAAAAGATCGTGTAGACTATCCACCAGCCCACTGTGGGAGCCCATAGATGCCATGGGCATGGAGCTCCAGTTAGCATGGGTTCGATATACTCCTTAGGTGGACCAAAGATAAATGAGAGGTTTTCAGGTCTTGCGTAAGGCATGGGGGGCCAGAGACGAAGTGTAATGGCATTGTGAAGTATAGCATATGGACAGACGCTGTACGTAAAGCATACGCCTAAAGCAGCAGCTGCATAGAGTATAGTGAGTTGTTGCGGGCTTATCTTTTTAAAGGTGGGAGAGATTTTAGCCAGTAGCATCCAAATATATAGTAGCAATATAGGCCCTGTAAATGAAGAGAATACCGTTGTCCATGCCCAGAAGGGAGCGAAGGGTGTAACGCATACACACACTAATCCCATGAAGATCGCTACTATTATAGCCGCTATCCACATCTTGGGTGTTAAAACACTAGGCTTAACTTCAACTTTAGCTTCTTCACTCATAAATTTCACTCAGAGAGTGGTAAGTCTTATTATTTAAAAACTTTTGCGTAAAGTATATATACGCCTTTTGAATACATCTAATCACTAGTTTTGATCTAAATTAAAGAACAGTTAGTATGGTTTCAACCAGATTGCTCTACCTATTAGAGCCATCACCTGTATTATAGTTGATACAGAGCCATCTCCTATTATAAAGCCCATAAAGACATAGCCCTTAATTCTACTCCACACTCTAACATACCTTGATATTAGCCTACTAAGTAGAGATCCTACGAACATTCCGAAGATATTGTAGGGTGGTAGTAGCATTCCTATCATCATAGCTACTGGCATTGAGGGGTAGTGGAATACAAACTCACCGACAGCATAGGTTATCGCTGAAATTAAGGCTCCAAGCTTTATCCAATTCTCTCTGAAGAGATAACCTGTCCACAGCCATTCCTGCCACATCCAGAAGTTCATAGCCTCTACAGGCCAACCAGTAATTGTATAAGGATAGGCATGACCTGGTATTTCAGCAGCACTCCAGAAGAGTGATACTGATATGAAACTACCTAGTAATCCTAATAGTATCGTCATTACATATACTTTAATATACTCACTCCTGCTCACTCCAAGAAGATCTGCTATTCTCAATTGTTGAGCTATGCTCGAACCTCCTTGAGATACCATAACATTACCGGGGATAAACCAGATGTCTATATTTCTATAACCACTATAAAATATCATAGCCTCTCTAAGGTAAGGTACTGTAAAGCCTACAGAGATACCAGCTGAGTGCGTCTGCAACATAGTCATCAAGAAAGACATTCCTACTAAGAAAAAGAGGAGTATTGGAATAGGAAATCCTCTGGTTAGAGTATTTATTAGAATGACCACTATAACTGTAAATACTCCATAGATGGTAATTAGACTCTTCATAGTTCCTCCTCCTATTCTGATCGTGGTAATTACTCTCTTCAGAGATCTTAAGAACGACTTATAGTGTACTGTCAGTGGCAATATAGAGGCTACTAATCCCCATCCTAGAGCGAAACTATTCCAGAAGTATAGGGTAGAGCTATTAAAGTTCCATAGAACTCCCTGACCTGGTTTCCACTTACACTCGAGAGGCCACATATCCTTAATGGTAATTATGTGATTACCTAGTACATAGAGACCTATAGATCCTATCAACTGCAACGTAGTAACTTTTAATGGTAATATTAGACCTGGTACGTACATCAGTGCATCCGTTGAGAAGGCAAAACATGCACCCGGAAGTATATTCTCTACAATATGAGTTAAATCGAAAATTATCCTAGGCATGAACATAGGAATTCCAAATACTATAGTAAATCCGTAGGTGATAATTGCGTATACAATACCGGCTAAGATAGATAGTATGAGAGCTCTGTACCTTAGGGGTTCTCTATCTATTAAGACATCAATAGTAGCTGCATCCCAGCTCGCGTACGGAAACTCGAGCTTCTCCTCTACACCATACATTTCATAAGATATTAGGCCCAGTGTCAAATCCATAGCGAGTATTGCAATAATTGGAAGTAATATATTTACCAATATAGGTTGTACCCATACTGGAAGTAGGAATGTTCTTAGTCTCATGGAGAGTTCAGCCGCTTCTCCGAGTGGTGCAAAGAATCCCGGAATATGCTTCTGTACACCGAACATTACGGCTATTTCAGAATTAGCAAAGTATTGATTCCTTAATAGATACGCAAAGAGATAGCCTGATGACATTATACCAGTACTCTCAAAAATTCTAACCGTAAATAGTTCCTTTCTAGTGAGTTCTCCACCTATTAACCTAGTTAATCCACACCACAGTAGAATGACCATCCAAGTGCCTATGGGTAATCCCCATAGACCGTTAACCAGCCAATTGTACACCACCGCTGGCTGTACTACAAAGACTATGAATAGAAGTATACCTACTACTCTCCATGTTAAGACAGTGTCTCTCTCGAGTTTACCCATCTTCTGAACCTCCTGACATAAATCTCTTTCTCTTCTGGACTTAGGCTTCTCCAGACGAGGAACTGCTTTCTAATGCTATCCATTAGACGTCTATTTGTAGTAGCCCATATCTGTTCTACTCCCATTTCTCTCTCTATTAGTACCCCGAATTGATATAGGTCTTTTCTAAGTCTTATACATAAGATACTTAATTTCTGGTATATTCCTTGATCAAAGGGAGCAATGTGCATTCTCAAACTCAGCTCTCTTCTATCCTCACTTTCAGTATACTTTGGAGGCTCTATTAAGGTGAATAATCCCATTCTCTCCTTTGAGTGTAATTCAAAGTATTCTCTCAGGAATTCTAAAATTCCATATGATTCGTGATAGGTAGCAGTAAATGGTAGGGGTATACTCCATCTTCCTGCTCTGGGTCTAGTAGGAGGACTCCATTTTCTCATTATAGTAGGGGTAACGAGTCTTGATGCCTTGTTGAAGGGATAGATTGTGGATAGAGCAGCTACGAGTAGGAACATACCCATAGTTACCACCATTGCTGTTGATGAAATATTAGGATATAACCCCTTGGGATAGAGACCAAAGGTCCAAAGTAGACCTATAAGAGATGTACCAGCAGTATATCCTAAGTAGCTCCCCAGAAAAGCCATTATCATCACTTCTGAGATGAAGATATCCCTTATACTACTAGGTGAGATTCCAAGTGAGCTAAGTATTCCTATCTCCCTGATCCTCTCATATACCATACCTAAAGTTACTGAGAGTAATGTAAGTGAGGATATTATTAATGGTATGACTATATTCTCTCCACCACCAATCACATAGAGTTCCCTAATTGCCAGTCGACTGGACATATATACTTCTTCACCATAGGCTGTTTTCACACTAAAGCCATAGTATGGATCGAAGGGAAGTGCCAACGCTAAGTTCTCTGAAAACTCGTATATGTCTTCTGGAGTTCCACGTATTTTAATAGAGATCACATTAGGATGTACATTAAAGTACTCCATAGCGAATTTGTAGGGCACTATAATAACTTGTAGTGGAGGTAAGTATGCCTCTACTCCTCTCAATTGAGCCTCCTCCAGGCTGGCTGGGAGGATATCTTTCTGATCTATATCTACCACTCCGATCAAAGCCTCATCCATAATTATTCCTTTGACTATGAATTCCTGATTCCATATTGTAATCCTAGAACCGGGTTCTATTTCCTCTTTTAGAGCCTCAGATAGGGCCTTACGCAGGCTTTCGCTAATTATTATCTTAAATATATCATCCTCAACAAACCATCTACCCTCAACTAAGTACTCATCCTTAAATACCTCCCTTTCCTCCGGTGATACTGCTAGTAGTGCCTTTATCTGAACCTTCTCCCCTATGATTAGACCTTCACCAAGAGGATATATCCAGGCTCTTGGATGTATTTCGAGGTCTAGACCTTTAAAGTCAAACCCTCTTACCCCTAACATAAACTGTTCAGATAGTGGAAGTATTGGACTGCCACGGGGTCCTGGTATAGGTCTCTTTAGTAGTACCCCTGTATAGGCTTTTTCTTTGACAGTTACTGGTATTGGAATTGTAGTTATGCCAACTGCTGTTGAAGTAAAAGCAGTCATAGCCATGACTACAAAGGTGAAGGATAGGAGTAGTAGTACAGATCTCAGTTTTCTCCTCCTAATGTTCCTTATACCCAACGATATACCAGCAACCATAGTTCCACTGGTTCTAAGAGTCTCCATATATGGTCCTAAGAGTACACGGCGTATATCCCTAAATATGCTATTAAGTTCGTTTAATGCTATGAATATGAATAATAAATCAAATAGTAGGACACAAGTTCCTAGTACTATCATCATTACATTGGACGATATTATGTATCCAGGATGGAATAGTGAGAGAAATGCATTTAGGGCCACTAATATCCCTACTACAATCAGTATCTCCCTTTTCTCAGTGAAAGCTGTACTTATCTTCTGTAGGAGGAAGGCAAATGGTATTGAGAGGCCTAGGAATATAGCAGCTGTTATAGCAGTTTGGTAGAGTAGGTTTTGGGAGGATGAATACAACTTATGAGTGAAAATCCACGTAGATAGAGCATAGCCATATGCGTAACTCCACTTCTTCTCTTCTAGAGCTTTAACAAGATGTCGGTAGGACTCTTTAGCCTTTTCGAGATATGTCATTAATCGAGGATCCATAGTCATTCTACCGGCTAGAGAGCTAGCTCTGTGTAGAGTTAAAGTATATGTACATTCCACAATGTCAAACATGTCTAGAATGAGTGTTTTGTGAGATTTTATACTATAGCCATATCCTTCAGGATACATCCTACTGGCATTGTTTAGTACTCCTACTATACGACCACCTACCCCTCCTCTAAGTATTATTTCAATAATGCTTCCGGGTGGTACAAAGGCCATAAAATCTGTAGTACCCGATACTGTATCCCTCCACACCAGCCAGCTATGGGATAGAAAGTTGTACGGTTCTATTACTATCTGGGGTATTCCAGTAATTTCTACAATATCGGTAAGTCCAAGTATCGCTATTCCAGTCGCTTCGAATACAGGTACATAGCGAAATGCAGGATGATATCCTGGTGCGAATGCTCTCATAGGGGCACCTGCTCCTCCTATCATCTGAATTCCTCCTGCTACTGGAGTAACCCATGGAGCTTGAGCAGCGGGAGCACCAACAACCCCCATTAATCTTCCTAGCCTGTACTTAGTTGTTCCAAATGGACCACTATCCGTAGCATATAAGATATCGCCCGTTTTAGGGTCAATTATATAGGCCTGAATGTCAACAGCTGCACGTGGTTTAACACCTTTTATGATAACTTTACCAGTCTCATCTGGTTTAGCAATTATCGATATACCAATAGGTGTTACCTGTGCAGCCATCTTAGCACCAGGAGCAATTTCACTAGTCACGAGTAATCCCATTATAGTTCCTGGAACTATCATACCTTGATAGAAAGCCTGTTGTACAGGAGAAACTCCAACTCCAAGCTCTATCTGAAGCTCAGGGTTTTGAAGTCCAGATATTGACACTAATATTATTGCATTAGGATGAGTGAAGTTCGAGAACCAGTCTATACTTCTATTATACCTAGAAAGTTGTACAACTAGACTTATGATTCCCGACTCTTCTCTTATTCTAGAAGGATATACGTGACCAAGTAAATGTGGTGAGAGATTTACAAATTGGAATAGTAGATATCCTATGGATATGACTTGTTTACGAAGCTTCTCCAGATTCACCTTATCGAAGGTATCGAATGGTGTGCACTTATAGGCTTTAAAACTATTGGTAGCTATTATTCCTATTCCTCCTCCATAACATGCCTCAGTGAAGATTTCTGCTTCAAAGCATCTTAAGATAGGTTCTAGGGGTGGAGAGTTCAATATCCACGCGGGATAGGTTAGCTTTATTCCCTCTATAATGTTGAATTTCTCGTTAAACGCGCTTTCTAAATCTCTAACCCAGTCATCTACTTTATCACACCAGGGGTAACTAAGATGTAGAGTATGTATTAGTTCAAATCCATAGGTATTACCGTGAGAGTATATAGCTACAGTATCACTATCACCAGATAGCTCTATTGAGATCATAATCCTAATTTTCATTCCGAGTTCGCTAAAGTGATTCTCGACGAATTCCCTACCCCCCCATAGGCTCTGATAATGACCTGCAAAAGCTACAAGCCATACTGATCTCTTGGGAGGATTATTTTTGAAGAACTTAGCCATCTCTAGGAGTAGGGAAATTCCTAGGGAATCATAAGCTCCTGGAGCTAGTTCAGGTACTACAGACCATGTATCATAGTGAGAGCCTATCACTATTACTTCATCACCATATTCCCCCGTACCCGGTATTATGCACAATATATTCGAGACCTCTACATTCTCCCATGAGACTGAGCTATTAATCCATATCTTGAGAGGACCAGTACTTGCCAGTTTTCTCAATAGATCGGCATCATCACCTTTAACATATAGTCTCGGTACACTTAGTGGAATATTTAGAACTTTCTGTACCGTATTAAGCAGTGTACATTCTTTATCTAAGAAGATAAATCCTTTAGCTCCAAACATAAGTGCATTTTTCCAGTACCACCTACAGAAGAACTCTGCCAATACGAATTTATCCTTCAAGTCTATACCATCCATCTCCTCTAGTCTACATTCACCACAATACACTAGTATATCCCCTTCGGATGGACTCGTATATGGAGATGGATTTATGTGGTTCGGCCATAGAGGATAAGCTCTGATAATGTACTCTTTTTCTCCTGTTTTGACATGTATCTTACATTCATGAACTATTGGAACAGTCACTGTGAACTTTTCTAACCTTACTTCAAAACCTAACTTCCTCCAGTAGTCCTCTATGTACTCAGCTGCTCTTAGGAATCCCGGATAACCTGTTACTCTGGAGCCTAAATTAGATAGGTACTTAGCATGCTCCAATACCATGGTGTAATTTAGAGATTCCATTAAGTGCTCTATGTCAGTGGTAGCATACTTTCCAGGTTGATCTGTTGGTGTACTGCCTACAATTGGTACTATGAGTAATATTAATAGGATTAGAATGCATGTAATTAATATCCTGCTGTGCACATAGACACCGGTATTATACTTGGACTAATCAATAAAAGCTTACCTTCCATTAAGTACTGTCTAACTACTATTCCATTATCCTACTTATGATATATACTATTGTACCTATAGCTATAGTTGGTAGTCCTATGAATAGGGTTATGAAGAGGAAACCCACACCGGCTAGTCCATGGGCACCAGTCACAAAGATTCCTGTTACCCCTACTATAAGAATTCCTATTCCTATCAGTGCTATGGCCTTGCCTATACTTTTACCACTGATCATGTCAATTTAATTGAAAAGGGAATAATAATGCTTTCTAAGGGTAGATCTTAAAGATACTGTAGTGAGTATATTAGGAGAATCTGTATGAGAAACGATTTATTTAAAGTTTGGTTAATATTAACCATGCCTAAATTCGGAGTATTTGTACCACAGGGATGGAGACTAGATCTACCTCCGACCGCTACTCCACAAGAACAGTGGAGGCTTATAGTGAATGTAGCTAGATATGCAGAGAAATTGGGCTATGACTCTCTTTGGGTCTTCGATCACTTCCATACAGTACCTAAGCCACTTAAAGGAAGATCTGTATTCGAGGCTTGGACTGTACTGACGGCACTAGCTACACTTACTAATAGAATCAGATTAGGGACACTTGTAACATGCATATTTTACAGACATCCCTCGGTATTAGCAAAATTAGTAGCTAATGTCGATGTTATATCAAATGGTAGGGTTATACTAGGATTAGGCGCTTGTTGGTACGAACATGAATTCAGAGGATATGGGATAGAGTTCTACAGACCTGCTAAGAGAATTAAAATGCTTGAAGAGAGTATACAGATAATCAAACTCATGTGGACTAAGGATGAAGTATATTTCGATGGTAAGTACTATAAACTAGAGGGTGCATTAAACGATCCAAAACCAGTTCAGAAGCCTCATCCACCTATTCTGGTAGGAGGAGTTGGAGAAAAACTAACCCTAAGAGTAGTAGCTAAGTACGCTGATATGTGGCACTGCTGGGGTGATCCGGATTACTATGCTAGAAAGATAGCTATACTCAAAGAGCACTGTAGTACTGTAGGAAGGGATTATAATGAGATAGTTAAAGTACACGATGGATTTGTCATTATGGGAGATACTGAGGAAGAAGTAAAGAGGAAATTCCAAGAGGTAGAGTTCTTTAAAATAGGTAAACATTCCTATGAGTCGATGAAAGAGAGCCAATACATAGGAACTCCTGAAGAAATCATAAAAAAGATACAGAAGTATATAGACTTAGGTATAGAGGAGATAATATTCTACTTTCCTGATGCCTACAGACTAAAACCTCTAGAGGAGTTCATGGAAAAAGTACTGAGGGAATTTAAGTGAGCTCTACAGTGACCATGAGGAGCCTATACGTCTAAGTAATGGGGCCGCGGGGATTTGAACCCCGGACCACGCGGGATCTCGCTATAGTCCCGAGCCGCGCACTCTACCCAAGCTGAGCTACGGCCCCTATTAAGCTTATTGATAGCAAGTGCTATTAAGTATAACTCCCTGGCTACTCCATTTTTAATCCGATAAATGCTATGTAAGTAATCAAATAATATTATATAATAATACTAGTAGACGACGGACAATAGTCAAGAGTATGTCTCTACTTAGGTCTTACTATGAAGAGACATTTGTTATCGCCTTTAGCTATGCACATTTTCTCCTCTGCTATCATATCCGTCTTGAACACTACAGACGCCATACCGGCTAGTATTCCACGGTAGATGTGGGACTGCGGTTTTTCAGAGGGCTTTGAAAAAGAGCACTCCCAGAGATCTTGAATACTAAATTTAACAGTACGAGCAATTTGGTTTAACTTTACTTCTTCTACGTATCCCCATCCTAGCTCTATGGTCCTAGCGGCGAGAACAGCAAAGTAGTCACAGGGTTTTGAAATGCCATATGTATCTTTGAAGAGTTTAGTAAGCTCAATTCCTATAGCATAGCCAGTATGCCACAGTACAACGTCTACTAAAAACTTCATTTTATCTCTTATAGTAGTTACAAGAGGTCTTAGGACTATTTCTCCCATCATGATAACTCTCATATCATGGATAGTAAGTGGAAAATGCTTGGTATCTATTATAACACCCTTAGTTATCTCTGATGCTCTTTCAATGGATACTATAGTCCTATCTTGTCTGAGCTTCTGGATAAAGTCATCTATACCTACATAGGCTTTGGTAAAGTCTCCCACTAAAAACACCGTCATGTGAGGTCTAGTAAACTCCATAGAAGGAGTATTTATGCATACTAATCTGATCCTGTTTTTGGTTAATTTCTTAAGTAGGTTTTGAATAACTCCAGGTTTGTTCAGTAGCGTTACATACAGACCGTAAAGTTCTCTATTAGGAGCTATTCCCTCTCTAGCTAGATTAAGCGATTCTATTCTACTACTCTTCACATGAAGGGATAGTATGAGATTTATTTATGCTTTTCTCTTATTAATGATAAAGGAAATAAGCACTTCGGTAATCCAAATTTATTCGAGTTCTTCATGTATTCTCGTCATAGTAGGAATTCCAAATCGTAAATTTTAATCTCTCAATTGAGATTTAACTTTTCTAAGGTATGAACATGCCATTCTAGTCTCTATTTTGATTCATGAAAGGGGAACTATTTACTAATGTAGGCCTACTATAATCAATTCGTCCTTTGAGTAAGTTGGATAATGTAGTAAATTTAGAGAGGATATTGAGAGAACCTGGTGCGGGGGGTGGGATTTGAACCCACGCAGGCCTTCGCCACGGGAGCTCCTATCTAGCCCTTATGTTCGAGCGAGATCCTAAGTCCCGCCCCTTTGTCCTGGCTCGGGCACCCCCGCACTGTTGTCTACATTGGGGGTAGTGTACTATTCTTCACTCATACCTTCGCTTAGTTCCATTTTGCAGTATGCTTACAACTTCATAAACTTTACTTAAGCTGTATAGTAGTACCCAGACTATACGCTTAGCAAGTACTATGGGTATTTTAGAGATTATATAGTTACTAGTTCAAATATAGTTGAAGAAGTCATTTGTTAGATATATCATTAGTTCTTAAGCAATAGGATCTATCCACAAAGGACTGTTCATATAGTGGACAATGTATCTAAGATGAAACTCTAACTCTAAAAGAGGTGTTAAGGAGAAGCCATACAGGTATCCATAGTCTTAGAAGTACCGAAATATAAGGCACAAATAACCACAGCTCTTGTCACTATGAGTTATTTAGGTATGGGAATTTATCTAATAGATCACTGTCTAGTAAGTTTATATCTCTTTTTTTATAACTAATACTTAGACTATGCCATTTTACTAATATCCAATAATTAAATATTTATTGCAAAAATGTTTTTAAATGATGAGCTGAATATAAAAAAGACATTTGTGTAAAGGATTATATTTGACTTATACTACTTTAATTTTAATGAGTCCTAGAAGACGTTCCCTGGAGAGATGTAAGCTTACCGCACTTCATCCTATCCGTATTAGGATACTTGAAGTTCTTAAAGCTAATGGCCCACTTAGGTATAAAGAGCTTATGGATCTTGTTGTGGCTAAGAAGAGGAGAAAGAAGCTAAACTTTGCATATCATCTTAGAGTTCTCAGGTCCCTAGGAATGATCGAAAAAGATCATAGTCAAAAGACCTATAAGATTAGTAATAGAGGAGAAATATATCTTGCTATAATAAAAATGCTAGAGTTTAAGGATAGTCCAGGTAGACTACTATTGATAAATGATACTAATGGCCTGGAATTTAATCCGACCAGTATAAGAGATGCTATAGTGGATCTATTTGGACTGGATACTAATACATCTAATGAGATCATAGCTAATGTCTTAAATAAATTGATTCGAGTATGTAAGAGTCTCAGACTAAAACTAGTACCTGTAGATCTTTTAATAATAATCACTCTAAATGAAATATTAGATAAATATTCACCAAACTTACTAGGAAAATTCCTCAATAGGACTGTGATACTACCTTATGATTATACAGATAATCTTCATGAGGTAGAAGAAGGTAGTATCGAGGTTAGAACCTTCATGTATCTTAATAATCTCAATATACTAAGGAGTAAGATAATACCACGAAAATTAAAAAGATTTCACTATTTGAACATTATTAGATTTAACTTTCCGTATTACTTTGGTATATTTTCTGAATCAATAAGTATCGACACCTCACTATTACAAGATAGAAGTATTCATAAAATAATATCTCTGGTACATAAATTATCCTCTAAAGTGGGGGGCTCCATACTTCTTAGAAATCTGAATTTGCATGGAAGTACTGCACACGATATCGAAGACGTACTCAAAACGCTTCATATATTATGGGAATCTCCTCTTCTTAATACTAAAAAGTATTTTCATTTAAGCGTGTCAATGGAAGTCGACGAGCAGACTATTACAGCTATTAGTAAATATATAAGTCCGAAGTCAGGACCACAAGTGCTTGTACTCAAGTTCAATGATATTATAAAAGAGGAGCTGTACAGGTTTACCAGAATACCCGTAGCCCTAAATATTTCGCCTGTAGGATACGTGAGTGGTTTTCTCGATACTATACCTAAGGATCAGAACATGCACTTCAGAGTGTTAGGAAGTTTAACCTTTAATATAAAGCCCGATACATTAGATGAGATAATATTACTAGTTGAACGAGGTAGTATTAGTAAGGTGGTGAGATCAGTTCATAAAAATATCAAAGTTCCTATAAAGGATCTCAAGACAATAGATATATTCATACTTCGCTTTACCGGACTCTTTGAACTTGAAAACCCCTATCGTATAGTAGAGGAGATAACAAGTGCTATATGTGATAGAGTTAAGGAGGATATTATGATAGTACCCAGTCTTATAATTCCAGATCTAGATTTCTTCATCAACAATAATGCTGGGAAATATACGACTATCAGCACCTTTACTCCCATAGCAGCTAATATGGATCTTAAAACCAGAATAAATCTAGAGGAGGAATTCTACCTCAAGATGAAGACTGCATGCCTACTTGACATGGTACAATACTCCCACACTAATATAAAGAACAATCTCCATTTAATAGAAAAACTTCAAATACCCACGATATCTATCACAAGAGATTTAACAGAGTGCAACTACTGTGGCTACACGACACCTGAAATAGTGCACGAATGTCGTAATTGTCAATCTAGAGGAAACATGCTTAAAACCCTAGTTAGAGTACTAGCAAGATATGAAAATCTATGCAATCTTCCTAACTCCCTCAGAAGACTACTTTTAAGAATACGAAAGTATCATACTAAAGAACTCATTCTTGACTAGCAATTAGAAGTAGTACAGTTTATTACTCCTAAAACTGTGAAAAATCACTAAAATAGTTACTATTAGTAGTAGCTATTGAAGAATATTGATTGATGCTCTGAGAAGGAAGAGCTAAATTCCTGCTAACTTCTACTAATAATGTGAGACTAGTATGTGAATGGTAGAATATTCACTAGAGAACTTTAATCTTCATATTCTTATCCTCATAGAGTATCCAGACCCCAACATCTATGTGCCTTAACATAGTGACTTCCGGGTATATATCGAATTTTGGTATGCTTTTTAAATCTACATCTTCTCCCAACCCTAACCTAAGGTAAAGATATGCTATGTTCCCCCATTCTGGCATTCTAAATATACGTGTAGCTATATATGACCATAGGGGAAGCGTTGTATGCGCCTTTAGATTTATCTCAGTGACATATATTCTTCCATCGGCCCCTTCCTTTAGATCTAAGCAGTAAAAGCCATGAGGCTTTTCATCTACAGCCTTTACTGCTTTCATAGCTACCTCGTTTATTCTGGGATCCACTACTATCCTAGATACTACTGGAGTACCTGTTATC
>Ga0180302_10000629_pt1 | contig 15982 bp, 15 predicted proteins | sample GuaBasSediGuay17_FD_121794 | JGI IMG/M metagenome (GOLD analysis project Ga0180302, IMG submission 121794) | Subseafloor sediment microbial communities from Guaymas Basin, Gulf of California, Mexico - Guay17, Core 4571-4, 12-15 cm | ecosystem: Environmental > Aquatic > Marine > Hydrothermal... | reverse complement strand
TTATGGCAATCAACAACGAAGCTCCCGGACTTGACTTCAAAGTCGTCGATAGCATTCTTTCCACTTACAAAAATCAGCTTAATTTTGTCAAATGGGAAACAGAATACTTCGAATTTTTTACCTTCAATCTTAAATGGCTTCATAGGTTTCAATTTGTAATCTTCACACCTAATACATGACTTTATTCTCTCTACTTCAAAAGCTGTAACTGGATCTTTTGAATGAGAAGTTGGAGAATGAAGATAAATTAAACCGTTCTCATAAAACTTTTTTACAAGCAAAGCCCCACCCACATTTCTAAATGGTCCTGGATGGAAATCTGTTGAGACGAGTTTCGCTGAGCCAATTGAGATGCATCTAACCTTGCCAACAGAGTTATCTGAGGAATTTAAAAAGAATTTCTCCATATATCTTGGTTCTGAAGTAAGCCAAAAGAGAATAAACGACTCAACAAAATCCCTTATATTGACCACACCCACTTTTTTATTTAAAATTTTTAAAAATAAAGATAATAGGAGGACGGAAACAAATATTACCAAAACTGTCGTTACACTAGGGTCAACTAAAATGTATGGGAATAAAGAGAGAACTGAGGATCTAAGAATTCCCGATTCCGAGCAGAAATAAAGTACAGATAGAAAGAGGAAGTAGCTCGAAGAAGGTGTTCCAAAGATTAAAATTGATGGAATCGATAAAATTACTAAAATTATTGACAAGGAGAACGTCCTTTTCACATCAAATTTTAGCCCAATAAGTTTATTTCCAAAAAAACAAGATAAATTAATTAAAATCCAAAGGTAAAGGAGGCGTAAATCTAAAATCCCCAAGATAAGTGCGAGTAAAGTTGAGATTAGAGCTGAAACTCTAGGATCGGGAAGAGAAAACAATATTCTGTAAAGTGACTCAAGTTTTCTCATAAAACAAACTCCCTTATCTCCTCCCAGAATTCATCTATTCTCTTCTTAACTTCTTCTCCCATTTCTACAACCTCAGGCCAATCCCTATCGTAACCTTCTTCCCTCATTTTCCTAGTAGCATCAATACCGATTTTACCAGCAAGATTTTGAATGTAGGCAGAATGATCTAAGGAGTCAGTAGGTGATGGAGGAAGAACCACTAGATCTCTAGATGGATCAAACCTGGTTGTCACAGCCCAAACGACTTCCCCCAAATCATGAACGTTCACATCGTGATCAACTACCAAAATTACTTTGGTTAGAGAGAGTATCCCCATTCCCCAAAGTGCGTACATTACTTTCTTTGCTTGGCCAGGATACCTCTTTCTAATTGAGACAACTGCTAAATTGTGGAAGCAACCTTCTACCGGTAAATTGAGATCGACAATTTCAGGTAAGACGAGTTTAATTAGCGGAAGAAATATTCTCTCAGTTGCTTTCCCTAGGAACGAATCTTCCATTGGAGGTTTACCCACAACCATAGCATGGTAAATTGGGTCATCCCTGTACGAAATATGAGTGATCTTAAAAGTTGGATAGGGTTCTGGAGGAGTATAGTAGCCTGTATGATCGCCGAATGGACCTTCAATTCTCAGATCGCTAAGGTCGACGTGTCCTTCGAGAACAATTTCAGAGGTTGCGGGAACCAATAGATCGACAGTTTTACACTCTACCATCTTGATCCTTTTATCCCTAATAAAACCAGCGAAAGTGAACTCGCTAAAATTCTCCGGAAGCGGGGCAGAGGCTGCGTACAAAACTGCAGGATCTACACCTATTGCTACAGCAACCTCAATTTTCTCTCCTCCCATTTCCCTTAATTTTTGAGAGTGGAGAGTTCCATGTTTATGGACCTGCCAATGCATACCTGTTGTTCTGTCGTCGAAAACTTGCATTCTATAGATACCGGCATTGAGTACTCCCGTTTCAGGATCTTTCGTGATGACGACTGGAAGAGTTATAAATTTACTAGCATCTTTTGGCCAGCATTTTAATATGGGAAACTTTTCTAAATTTTCAGCTTCATTTTCTTGACATGGTGCGCTCTTTACTTTTTTTGGTCTGAGAGAGGCTAGTTTTTTGATCTTATTTAAATTCCCGATGAGTTCAATCAAAGATTCATGATGAAAATCCAACAGAGACGATATCCTCTCTCCTATCTCCTCGAATCTCTCAACTTCTAATGCCAATTTCATTCTTCTCTCACTTCCGAAAGCATTGAGTAAAACCGGAACACTATAACCTCTTGGATTCTCAAATAGCAATGCCTTACCACCTTCCCTAAACACTCTAACAACAATTTCCGTCATTTCAAGTACTGGGCTGACCGCTCTCCTAATTCTTGCAAGCTCATTCTCATCCTCAAGTCTTCTTATGAATTCTCTCAAGTCTTCGTAAGGCATTGTATGAAGTTTCCTATAGATTAAAAAATTTCACGTCAAACTACACCTAAAGTACAAAAACTACAATTTACTGCTCCTAGCTCAGCTGTTCTTCTAGTAGCTACATCAAAATTAGCCATGAAGTTGTGGCTCACTGGCAGTCAGCTTAGATGTTCTTTTAAGATTGGGCTTCTTCCATGAGGTTTATGTAGTTGACCTACAAATTCTAAGAAGATTTTCGCAAGAATCTTCATCTATCAAAAAAGCTTTTAAAACCCTCGTAAACCATCTTATGGTGACTGAAATGAAATCAGACATACCAGTGAAGGAAATAATGACTAGAGAAGTCTGCACAATCCGCAAAAAAGATACTGTGCATACCTTAGCAAAAAGAATGGTCGAATATGGAGTCGGAAGCGCCGTTGTAATCGAAAATGGAAAACCCATAGGTATAGTCACAGAAAAGGATCTAATATCCAAAATCGTTGCAAGAAACAAAGTTCCATCAAAGGTAACGATCGAGGAAGTCATGACACATCCCATAATTACAATAAATCCACACACAAGCTTAAGAGATGCTGCAATGATCATGATAAAGAGGGGAATCAGGAGATTGCCAATTGTAGATAATTCCGGAAATTTAGTTGGAATTATTACCGATAGTGACATTTTAGGCGTTTCATTAGATTTGGGAGAATTTGCAGCTCTTATTACCGAAAATGCTGTTGGTTATGCATCAATAGAGTCCGAAGAAGAGAGTTATAGCCCCGGAATTTGCGAAAGATGTGGGAAATACACAGACAGGTTAATTACTGTCAATGGCATGAAACTCTGCGAAGATTGTGCAGAGAGCGAGGGATAATTTGAGGACAAAGAAGTTCGGAACCGTAATGGACATAGGTACTAGAGAAGTTCTTACTCTCCCTAGAACTTCAACGATAATGAACGCTCTCAAAACAATGATTAAAAGAAATTTCAGAAGAATTCCAGTAGCCGATCCAGGTACCAAGAGACTGGAGGGGATAATATCGGCAACGGATCTCGTAAACTTCTTCGGTGGAGGAGAAAAGTACGGAGTCGTTAGTGGAAGATATGAGGGAAACCTCGCCGCTGCTGTTAATGCAGAAGTTGAGGAGATCATGGAGACTAACGTTGTTACGGTGAAATGTACAGATTCATTTGAGGATGCAATAGAGACGATGTTTGAAGAAGGTGTTGGGGGATGTCCAATAATTGATGAAAATGACATTGTCGTTGGTATAATAACCGAAAGAGACGTCCTAAGATACCTGGGGGAACATAAGGCACTAGACGGACAAATATCCGATTTTATGACAAAAAAGGTCGTTACAATTAAGCCAAAGGATTCAATAGAATATGCCATGAAAACTATGATCAAAAAGAAGTTCAGAAGGCTCCCAGTAATAGAAAATGGAATTCTCATCGGATTGATTACTGTTAGAGAGATTCTCAGGTACTTTGGAATGGGAGAGGCTTTTAGAGAGGTCATTCAGGGTAATATCAAGGAGGCCATCAGCAAACCAGTATCAACAATTTTAGCAAACCACGAACTTTTATACTATGAAGATGTACTGACGTTCCCAAAAGATGCTCTAATTTCTCAACTAGTTTCGTCGATGCTTGAAAAAAATTATGGAGTTGCATTAATTGTTGATAACAGCAGGTTGGAAGGTATTATCACTGAAAAGGACCTTGTCAGATTCCTTTATACAAAAACATGAATTTTGTTGCGAGGGCCTTAAATTTATCCATATCGGCTGCTGAGAGATTAAGAGAAAGAAACATTCTCAAAAGGGCTTTCGTGAAACACGATTTCTTTCCGGACATTGTTGAAGCCCTAAGGCTAGATAGAAAATTTGGATTTTACGAAGAAGGTACAGTTGTCATTAAAACGAGGACAGACGAATTTGTAGTTAGAGGATTTCCCAAGATTAAGAGGGCTCTAACCTTGAAACCCACTCTAAAAAGACACTTCGGAAATAGAATGATTGCAGTTGAGGAGAAAATGAACGGATACAACGTTAGGATAATTCGAGCTGGCGATAGCATTTACGCTATAACAAGAAGGGGACTTATCTGCCCATACACTACAGAGAAGGCAAGACTAGAAATTCCGCTAGACTTCTTTGATGAATATCCAGAATTTATGCTTTGCTGCGAGGCCATTGGAAGGGCATCCCCTTACGTTCAAAGTTATACCTACGATATTCCTGGTCTAGAGTTTTATCTATTCGATATTAGAAATCGTAGAACGAACGAGCCGATTGGAGTTGAAGAGAGGGAGGAGATAGCAGATAGGTACGAAATAAAGATGGTTGACATTCTACTCAAAACGAATCCAGAAAAAGTTGAAGATATAAAGACGGTGATTGAGGAATTAAATTCTAGAGGGAGAGAGGGAGTTGTATTCAAGGATATAGAGATGAAAATAGATCCAATGAAGTACACAACAAGTTTGTCGAACTGCTATGATCTGAACTACGCATTCAGATTTTTTGCTGAATACGCAAGAGACTTTATGATCTCAAGAATCGTACGGGAGGCTTTCCAAAGTTTCGAGTTTCAAAATGGAAAGAGAGAATTTGAAGAGAGATGCTTTAGGCTTGGTAAATCTATTTTAAAACCCCTAATCGAAAGTATTCAAGACGTTAAGATGGGGAAAAAGATAGTTGAGGCTAGTGAACTGTACTTTTACAATAGAGAAGTTCTAGAACTCTTCAAAATGCACCTCAAGTTGCTTGGAGTCGATTTTAGAATGAAAGTGATCGATGAAGACGATGAAAAAATTAAAGTCTTGCTCGAGAGAGTAATGAGAAGTACAACCGACAGAATACGTAAAATATTGAATGGCAACCCCTGGAGATAGTATGATATCCGCCGGAATCGACGCTGGTACTGAAAGTTACTGCATCGTGGCAATTGAAGATGAAGAAGTTGTTTATGAAATAGAAATACCAACCACGAAAGTTAGGCAAAATCCTGAGATTGTAATAGAGAATCTTAGAGAATGTGGAGCGGAAATCGCTGCAGGTCTCTCAGGTTATGGTCTCCCAATAAAAAAATTTTCCGAACTCGATGATGTAGATATCTTCCTTATGACCCTCAATTTTGAGCCCGAACAAAGAGTTGGTCTTAGAAGAATTATAGAGAAAATGAAAGAAATGGACTACGATCTGTATACAATTCCCGGAGTTATACACTTGCAAACAATTCCAAGGTGGAGAAAAATTAACAAAATCGATGTTGGAACCTACGACAAACTATGTTCAGCTGTTTTAGCAGTTTACCAACTTTCTAAGGGTGCAAACTTCGAAGACCTTAACTTCGTCCTTGCCGAAATTGGGCATTTCAATTCGTTCTTAGCTATAAAAAATGGAAAGATAGTTGATGGTATCGGCGGTAGCTCGGGTTTCCCTGGATATGGATCAATTGGTTCCCTAGACTCAGAACTTGCATACTTGCTGGGCGAATTCCCTAAAAAATTGATATATAGCGACGGTCTCAAAGACTACGACTGGGACGTACTGGCAGAATACGTTCTCAAAGGCTTAAGGTCTGTTGAGGTTAGTATTGGCAAAGCCGATCTGTGCATGCTTTCAGGAAGGTTTGCTGCAGAAGTAAAAGAATACATAGAAGAATTCTACGAAGTTGAAATTCTAAAAGGATTCGGTAAGGGAAAGCAGTCGGCACAAGGCGCAGCTATAATCGCGAATGCGATTGGAGGAGGGAAATTTAAGGACCTCGTAAGGCGAATGGATATCTTCAATGCTAAGGGGACGGTTTTCGATTACATTACCCAAGATGTTATGAAGTTTCTAAAGCTTGGAATGGAAAGAAGGGTCAGATTTTGAATTCTGCCACCAGAATCGTATGGTCCGATGGCTTTTCACTTAGCCTTGGTTTCATATCAACGTAACAATCCGTACATTTTTCTGCAAGCGGATGAGATGCTAGTATTGCATCTACTCTCCAACCTAATCCCCTCTCAACGGCATTCTTAACCCTATAATCGAAGAACGTGTATACTTTTTTGTCGGGATTGTGTTTTCTTAGTAGATCAACAAATCCAAGTTTTAGTATTTCCTTGTACGCATCTCTAGCAGCCTGGTGGAAACAGACGTGATTTTTCAGTTTTGCCGGACTATGAACATCTATCGGTTCTGGAGCAACATTCATGTCACCGCACCACAAAACATCTTCATCTAAATTGAGGTTTCTTTCAAAATATGACTTGAGCCTTTTTAGCCAATTCAGTTTGTATCCATATTTCGGACTATCAATCTTAAATCCTTGGGGTACGTAGGTGTTAATGACTATTATACCAGATATCCTAGCTTTTATTATTCTATCCTCATCTCTCGGCTCATCTTCTAACCCATAAACAACTTCCTCAGGTTCTTCTAAAGATGCTATTGCTACCCCATTTCTTCCCTTTCTCCCCCAAAAAACGATGTTGTATCCCAACCTATGGAATTCCGATTCCGGAAACTTCCTATTCTCAACCTTAGTTTCCTGCATACAAAAAATATCAGGCTCATTCTTTTTAATCCATGGAATTACTATATGAAGTCTGGATCTTATCGAATTAACATTGTAAGTAGCAACTTTTAGCATAGTAAAAGTTCTCTATTCATCTATGAAAATTGCGGTGACCTCCTTTCAAAAAAATCTTAAATACATTTTTAGGACGAGAATCTGTCATGAACAAAAAAATCATTGTACTCATTCTAATACTTGTAATTTTGTTATCAGGATGCTCTAAAGTCGGTTATGAGAAACCAAAAAAGCCTAAATATGGGAAAGGTTTCCAGAAAAAGCCTTGGGTCAAATCTACCCAGAAGTTGCCCAAGACAAAACCAACTTCAAAAATTCCTGTCACGCCTGCGGAGGAAACTCTTAGGGTTGCAGGTAAATGGGAGCAACTCAATGGGCTTGATGGAGGCGACATGCATTTTATTGAATCGACGAGCGAGGGCGTTTTGTTTGTTTCTCATGGATTCTCTGGAGTTTGGAGAAGTGTTGATGGTGGGCAGAGCTGGAAAATGATAAAGCAAAACGATTTCGTTGATGTTCATTTTTACGACATCCAAGAATTTGATGGGAAAATTTACGCCGGTTCAAACAAAGGTCTATGGGTAAGTTACGATGATGGGGAGAGCTGGGAGAAGGTTCAAACCGGATTCAAAGAAGTCGACAGTGGAAAGTACCATGTGGTCTCTCTAACTGTTTATAGGGGTAATCTTTTCTTCACTGCAGTTCTTGACAAATCCTATAGGAGCGGTGGCATTGGAAAAGGACTCTTACTTTATTTGGATGGTAGGGCAAAGAAGTTCTATTCACCTGCAGATGACGAAATTGTTGTTGCTGCAAAAGATCCCTATTTGTTCATATCTAGCCCATATTCGGGTCTTTATGTATACAACGGGAGCTGGAGGAAAATTTTGGATAAAAGAACTACCAAGATTTATATCGATGATGATTACAACCTGTACGTAGGTACAATCGAGGACTTTTACTACATCGGAGTGTTTGATGGCAATAATTGGAACTTCAAACACATAACGCTAAATTTAGATCCGAAAAAGACCATTTTTTATTTCATTGTTCCAGATCCCCTAAATAACAAAAGACTCTGGTTTGGAGCGGGGGGTATTTCAACGTTTTACTCATTCTCCGGTAAATGGGAAGGTAGTGCATTTATAGGAGTTGGATGCTGGGATGGGAAGAGGCTCTATAATTCCCACTTCTCACCGAACTTTGCAACTTCAATTACATTTTTGGAGGGAGGGTCCGTCCAAACTTCATGTGGAGTTTCCACTAAGTACGCACTAATTACTCAAGGAGGTAGAAATTCGGTGATGAAAACCGATGACGGAGGAGTTACGTGGAAACGATCTTATGAGGGGGTCTATGGAGATACAATAAACGAAGTAAATGCAATTTCGAGCGGAATACTTAAAGATAGTATCGTAATTACGGCAGTTTCAGGGATAGAAATTGCTCAAAACAATGGAGATAGTTGGCTAGACATTGACTTTACCCTTGGAAAGTTTGGCGGAAAACTTCCAGGTTACTCTTGGTGTGCAGTCTCACCAAATGAAAAAGTCATGGGAAAGTACGATTTACTTATCTCGACCGGATATCCTAGTCCATTCAAAGGTGATGGTGTTTTTGCGGTAGATATTTCCTGCATTGAATCTGGAGGAGGATTATGCATAGAAAAGTTGATTGAGGGGCCCCATTACGAAATGGTAATAGTCGATGACAGGCTCTATGCAGGCAACATGGATTCAGGCGTTGATGTTCTTGACTTAAAAACTTTAACCACCTCAAAATTAGATATAACAGATCCAGCACCCATTGTAAGGTACTTTGATGGGAAAATCTTTGTTGAAACCTACAAAAGTGGTTACTCTGGAGATAGCTGGAGATGGACTGGAAAGAGTGGAGAAATATACGTCTGCGATTCATCATGCAAAGTTATCTACAACAAGTATGCGATATCGTTCTCAGTAAAGGATAATCAGTTGATAGCCCTTAGAAAGGATGCTATCGTCTACAAATCAGACATATATTCAAATGATGTAAAGGAGATCCGCCTCCCAAGGAAGCTATACACGGATATGGTCGTAAATTGGGAAAGGGGAGTTATTTTCGTTTCGACTTTCAACGAGGGGGTTTTCTACATAACCCTCGATCAAATCAAATCCGGCAGCGTTGAACTTAAGCCACTCAATGACGGCCTTCTTACCCTAAAAATAAGAAACTTAGAATACTACAATGGATACATTTTCTGCGGTACTGAAGGAAATTCAGTTTACAGAATGAAACCATCCTTTTATAGCTGAAATGGTACATGATAAGTATTTAAAAGCATTCAGGGGATGATTCATCAATGCACTGGGCCGATGTGGTGGCATCAGAGCTCTTAAGAAAGTCAAGAGAACATAAAATAGCAACGGGGATCTCTCCTTCCGGACACATACATCTAGGAAATCTAAGAGAGATGCTAACTGCAGACGCAATAAGGAGGGCACTTTTAGATATCGGTGGTCAAGCGGAAATAGTCTACATAGCCGATGATTTCGATCCACTGAGGAAGAGATATCCTTTCCTTCCAAAAAAGTACGAGGAATACATAGGAATGCCCCTATGTAAAATTCCCGATCCCGAAGGTTGTCATGATAACTACGCAGATCACTTTCTGGAACCATTTTTACAATCACTCGAAATTCTTAGAATTCCAATCAAAATTTATAGGGCATTTGAAATGTATAAAACTGGATTCTATCGCGAGTCAATTCTTACAGCTCTCAGAAAAAGAGATACAATTGCAAAAATAATCAAGGAGGTTACGGGGAGAGAAGTTGAGGATTCATGGTTTCCGTTCATGCCACTCTGCAATAGCTGCTATAGAATTAACAGTACAAAGGTCGTAGAATTCGATGAGAACTGGATCTACTACAGATGCAAATTCTGCGGAGATGAGGGGAGAGTGAGATACAACGGGGGTGGAAAGCTAACATGGAGAGTGGACTGGGCAGCAAGATGGAAAATTTTAGGAATAACTTGTGAACCTTTTGGAAAAGATCATGCAGCTGCAGGAGGAAGTTACGATACTGGAAAAAGGATAGCGGAAGAAGTCTTCAACTACCCTCCCCCATATCCTATCCCGTATGAATGGGTACACCTTAAAGGTGTTGGTGCGATGAAGAGTTCAAAAGGAATAGTGATCCCAGTAAAAGAGATGCTAGAAATCCTGCCTCCTGAGATCGTTAGATATGTCATAATAAGAGTTAGACCTGAGAGACATATTGAGTTCGATCCAGGAATGAGTTTACTCGATGTCATTGATGAATTCGAAGATAAATTTAGAGGTAAGGATAGGAGTGTAGAACTAAGCTTGGTTGAGAATGTCGAATATTCAGACGTCCCATTTAGACACCTAATAGTTGTAGGACAAATCGCTAATTGGGACATTGGAAAAGCTTTGGAGATTTTAGAGAGGACTGGTTATGTTATAGATGATGTTACGAGGAGAGACGTTGAGAGAAGAATCATTTACGCTAAAAGATGGCTTGAGAGATACGGTCCAGAAAGAATAAAATTCCAAATAGCCAGTCAAATTTCTTCTAAATTTTCACAAGATGAAAAGGAATTCCTCAAATGTTACTCAGAAAGACTGAAAGAGGGCATGAGTCCAGAAGAGATCCACACACTTGTCTATGAGGTTTCCAGAAGTATAGGTGTTAAACCATCGAAGGCTTTCCAAGCCATATACAAGGCCATACTCGACAAGGAGTTTGGTCCAAGAGTTGGTTACTTTCTAAAATCACTTGGAATTGACTGGGTAAAAAGTAGATTTAAGGTCATCTATGAGGAGAATTGAGGCAGGAAGCTATTATACCTACCTAACAGAAGGATGCAGACTTTGCAGAAGGGGTTCGAAGTTGGTGCTGTTCATCACAGGTCTATGCAGGGAGAATTGCTTTTATTGCCCAATTTCTTTTGAGAGGAAGGGTAAAGATGTCATTTATGCAAATGAAAGAAGAGTAAAAAGAATTGAAGATTTCTACACCGAGTTAGAAATGATGGATGCTGAAGGCGTTGCAATCACAGGTGGCGAACCATTATTAAAGTTAGGGAGGCTGGTTGAATATCTTAGAATCTCAAAAAAAATAGACTTACACGTTCACATCTATACGAGCATCCCAGCAAATGAGAGATTGTTAAGTAAGATAAAGATTGTAGATGAGATAAGATTTCACCCACCAGAACTCAGGAATCCTGAGAGATACTATGAACCAATAAAGACCGCTAAGAGATTTGGAATAGAAGTAGGAATAGAGATTCCAGCGATAAAATTTGAAGAAAAAATTGTTGAAATTGTAAACGAACTAGATGTTTTCCTCAACGTTAATCAGCTAGAGGCAAGTGAGTCGAATTGGAGTGAACTAGTAAAGAGAGGTTTTCAGATTAAAGACTATTTCGTTGAAAATCCAGATGTAATAAAAATGTATGAGAGAGCAAATAAGTTTCACTACTGTAGTGCCAGATTTAAGGATGTTGCACAGTTTAGAAGAAGGCTGCTAAGGATGGCAATGAATCAACCAGAATTTTACAAAGTTACAAGGGATGGCACAATAGTTTGTTGTAGAATCGAAGGCAACCTCGATGAAGCGGAGAAAATTTTGCAAAGGAGGGGTTATAACTACTCGAGATTTGAAGATTGTATAGAAACTTCTCCAGAGCTCAACAGAAATGTTAGGGAAGATTTAAAATCTAAGGGACTTAAATTAAGCATAGTGGAGAGATATCCAACCGCTAATAGAACAATAATTGAACTAACTGAAATCTAGGTTGATCAGACCATGAATAGAGAAGTTGAAGTTAGAATTAGAAAATACCTAGAAAGAGACAAAAAAGGAATAAGAAGGGAGCTATTAAAAACTCTCCTTGATGACAGGAAATTTACAACCGAAGAAATCCACAAAATTCTGATTGAGAAGGGATATTCGATTAATCCAAGGGGAGTGTCTGCAATGGTTGGACTAATTTGCGCAAGACTTGGCGTTCTAAAGACGGAACTTGGTGAGAAAAATAAATATTACTTGAAAAAGGAATATGCCGAACTAGTCAGAAAGATCATAGAGGAGTTCGAGAAATGAAGAAACTCATCTACAAACTCTACGAGAACAAGCTTCTCAAAGAAATTAGAAGAAGAGAAGTTCCCCAACACGTAGCAATTATAATGGATGGGAATAGGAGATTTGCTAGAAAAAAAGGATTGAACCCAATAGAAGGGCACATCTTTGGATCAAAAAAAGCTGAAGAAGTTCTTGACTGGTGCTGGGATTTAGGAATTAAGATGTTAACCCTCTATGCGTTCTCGACTGAGAATTTCAAGAGAAGTGAAGATGAGAAATTAAACATCTTTAATTTACTGGAAAGAGAGCTGAAAAGATTAATAAGAGATAAGAAGACCTATGAGAAAGAAGTAAAAGTTAAGATAGTTGGAAGAGTAGAGCTACTTCCAAAAAAACTTAGAAACGTAATTGATGAAGTTGAGAAAGCTACAGCCCAGCACAAAAAATGTTTTTTGAATATAGCCGTTGCATATGGCGGTAGACAAGAAATAGTCGATGCAGCTAAGAAAATTTTAAAGAAAGTCAAGAGTGGTTTGTTGTCTCCCAACGAAATTAGTCAAAAAACTATCGAGGAACATTTATATGGAGAGGGAAAGTATTCAAAGGTTGATTTGGTGATAAGAACTGGAGGTGAGCAAAGATTATCTAATTTCCTTCCATGGCAAACGGCAAGTAGTATAGCCTACTTCTGCGATGTCTACTGGCCAGAATTCAGGAAAATAGACTTGCTAAGAGCAATTAGAGCTTGGCAGATAAGGAGGTGTCCAAATGTCTAAAAAATTGATGTACGAATTTAGAAGGAAACTTGAGGATCTAGAAAGTTATAAAGGTAGGGGAACCGAGCTTATCACACTTTACATCCCACCTGACAAGAACATAGCAGACGTTGCAAGCCAGCTCAGAAGTGAACTGAGCCAGGCATCCAACATTAAATCAAAGCAAACAAGAACCAATGTTCTTGCTGGACTTGAGGCGATCCTCAATAGACTGAAATTTTTCAGAAAACCTCCAAAAAATGGAATGGTGATAATAAGCGGAGTTGTTAACATTAATGGAAAGGAAAAGCATATAACGGAAATAATTGAACCACCAGAACCAGTTCCAATGTACAAATACCACTGCGATTCCAAATTCTTTCTGGACCCGCTAAAGGAAATGTTAAAAGAAAAGAAAATTTATGGATTAATAGTACTTGACAGAAGGGAAGCCACGGTCGGTATACTCAAAGGGAAGAGAATCGAGGTGCTCGATTACGATACTTCCATGGTACCAGGAAAGCATAGACAGGGGGGGCAAAGTAGCGTAAGATTTGAGAGATTGAGGGAAATAGCAATTCACGAGTTTTACAAGAAGGTTGGAGAGATGTCCAGCGAGGCGCTTCTACCCTACAAAGATAAGCTCGTTGGCATACTCATCGGTGGTCCCTCCCCCACTAAGGAGGAATTTTACGAGGGAGAGTATCTCCACCACGAACTCCAAAGCAAGGTGCTGGGACTCTTTGATGTTGGATATACAGATGAGAGCGGTCTCTATGAGCTTGTTGAGAAGGCCAAGGATGCTCTAGAAGAGGTCGATCTAGTTAGAGAGAAGAAGATAATGCAGAGATTCCTGCGAGAGGTTGCAAAGGATGGCCTTGCAGCGTACGGGGAGCAAGAGGTTAGAAGATATCTCGAAGTTGGAGCTGTTGACACACTTCTACTCTCAGAAGAACTCAGATATGAAAGGGTTAGGTACAGATGCCCCAAATGTGGCAAGGAAGTTGTGTTAACTCTTAAACAGGGTCAAGGTAAAAATCCAACGTGCGAGGTCGACGGATTTCCAATGGAAGAAGTAGAGAGAAAAGATATAGTCCTAGAACTCTCCGAACTTGCCGAAAGTATGGGTTCGAAAGTTGAATACCTTTCAAGCGAATCGGAGGAGGGAGAGATGCTATACAAAGCATTTGGTGGTATTGCTGCAATTTTGAGATTCAAACCTGGATAAAATGATGATCAAAGAGCTCAAAGAGAAAATAAAGGAGAAATACTACGAAATTGATAAAAAGAGTGGAGAATTATTTCTCCTCTCAGTATTGTTTGAGGAGGTTGGAGAACTGTCAGAAGCAGTAAGAAAAGGGGAAATACAAGGAATTGAGGAAGAACTGGCAGATGTCCTTTTTATGGTGCTGAGCCTTGCTAATTATTTTGATGTCAAACCAGAGGATGTTTTAATTAAAAAGTACATTGAGGAAGATCCAAGCAAGGATTGGGACCTCCCAAAAGCTTAGCCGCCAGCTACTGGTGGAAAAACAGCTATTCTATCTCCCTCTTTTAGATTTTCAATGAGTTCATCCTTTATGTTTCTTCCGTTTACTGTTATGATCCTATCATCCCTAAAATCCCCATTTGAATCGAATACTTCCATTAGAAAGCTTTCACCTAACTTCTCTGCTGCGGAAAAGAATGCTCCTTTGAGAGTTCCATCACATTCTACTTCAATCGACTTGCCGTACTTTTCCCTAAGAGTTGCATAGAATTCAATTCTTACCTTCACTGGAATTAGTTGTTAGGCAACTTAAAAAATTGTACCCTAATATTACCATGAACACTTTCGGTCATGTTTTTAGGGTAACCACCTGGGGAGAGAGTCATGGACCAGCGATTGGTTGTGTGATTGATGGCTGTCCCGCAGGACTTAAGATAGATGAGGAATTTATAAGGAGAGAAATGGAAAGGAGAAGACCCGGAAAATGGTTTGCTTCAAAAAGGGTAGAAACTGATAGAGTCGAAATTCTTTCAGGTATTCTTGATGGATGTACCCTTGGAACTCCAATTCTGATGCTAATAAAAAACGTCGATGTGGATTCAAAACCATACCTTAAACTAAGAGATGTCTTTAGACCTGGCCACGCCGATTACACTTACTGGAAAAAGTTTGGATTGAGGGATTGGAGGGGAGGGGGTAGGGCTTCTGGAAGAGAGACTGCTGCAAGAGTTGCCGCTGGAGCTATTGCGAAGCAGATTCTTGGAATTTTTGGAATAAGCATCTTTGGCTACGTTAGGGAAATTGGAGGTATAAAATGCGAGGTGGATGACTTAGAACTCGCGATGAGACTGGCTAAAGAGAGTGAAATTAGTTGTCCAGATAAGGAGGCGGAAGAAAAGATAGTTGAAAGGATAAAAGAGGCGATGGATGAGGGCGACAGCTTAGGAGGTATAATTGAAGTTGTCGCAAAAAACGTCCCACCTGGCCTTGGCGAACCCGTTTTTGGAAAAATCGATGCATACCTAGCCTATGCAGTAATGGGAATTCCCGCCATTAAAGGCGTTGAAATCGGGAGAGGTTTCGAATCCGCAAGACTAAAGGGAAGTGAGAGCAATGACCAAATGAGTTTAAGAAGTGGAAAGATAAGGTTTCTAAGCAACAATTCTGGAGGGGTGCTCGGTGGAATATCGAACGGCGAGGAGATAATTATTAGAGCCGCAGTAAAACCGACTCCATCAATTTCAAAAAAGCAGAGGACCGTTAATTATAAGGAAATGAAGGATGTGGAGATTTCTGTAACAGGCAGGCATGATCCATGCATAGTACCCAGGGCTGTTCCAGTTGTTGAGGCCATGGTTGCGCTTGTGCTTGTTGATTTAATGATGATGCAGGGATTAATCCCAAGAAGCCTGACTAACCACCTCCAGCCGGAGACTTAACACTCTCAGCCCAGACGTCTACACCTTCGAAACCATGCTTTGCTATCATCTTTGCCAAATCGTCTCTAAGAGCAGTAACCTTAACGATATCTAAGAACGCATGAGCAAATGAGCCATGAATTAAGGACCAGTATATTGCCAAGCCCACAACTCCTAGCGACATTGCGATCGCCATAAGTGGATCGGAATGAGGTATTGACGTGACGAACTTTGGCCACCATTCTGGATCCCTGAAAAGCATGTAGTAGTTTAGGAAAGTTATTGTACCAAATAAGCCGAGTCTTGAGTACAAT
>Ga0180302_10000628_pt1 | contig 15983 bp, 18 predicted proteins | sample GuaBasSediGuay17_FD_121794 | JGI IMG/M metagenome (GOLD analysis project Ga0180302, IMG submission 121794) | Subseafloor sediment microbial communities from Guaymas Basin, Gulf of California, Mexico - Guay17, Core 4571-4, 12-15 cm | ecosystem: Environmental > Aquatic > Marine > Hydrothermal... | reverse complement strand
GCTGGAAAGGCTGAGGAGCTGGCGAAGCTTGTCAGGGAAACCCAGGCAGAAAAGGTTATCTTCGAAAACGATTTGAAGCCTGTGCAGGCCTACAACCTCGCCAAGCAGACGGGTGTCGAGGTAATAGACAAGTTCCAGCTCATCCTAGAAGTTTTCAGCCAACATGCTTCCACGAAGGAGGCTAAACTTCAAATCGAGCTAGCTAGGCTCCGCTATGAGCTGGCGAGGGCGAAGGAGAAGGTGAGGCTGGCTAAGCTTGGAGAGCAGCCAGGCTTCCACGGGCTTGGAAAGTATGAGGCAGATGTCTACTATGAGGCTATTAGGAGGAGGATTTCGAAGATTCAGGAGGAGTTGGAGAAGGCTAGGAGGGGTAGGAGGCTTAGAAGGCTTAGGAGGGTCTCCCTCGGCGTTCCAACAGTCTCCCTCAGCGGCTATACGGCTGCGGGGAAGAGCACCCTCTTCACCGCCCTCTCAGGAGTTAAGGCTAAAGTTACGGGAAGCCTCTTCACCACCCTTTCAACCAAGATAGCGCTAGCAGACTTCTCAGGTAGGAAGAGCCTCCTCATCGACACGGTTGGCTTCATCGACGGGCTCCCCCTAACCCTCATTGAAGCCTTCAAGTCCACCTTGGAGGAAACCATCTTTGCAGACCTCGTAATCCTCGTGGTCGACTGCAGCGAGGAGCTTTCCGAGGTGAGGAGGAAGCTAGCCTACAGCCTGAAAACCCTTAGGGAGATAGGCGTAGTCTCAACACCCATTATTACTGCACTCAATAAGATGGACCTAATAGGCGAGGAGAAGGCTAGAGAAATCGTAGAGAAGGTTTCAGACCTAGCGCCCAACCCTGTCCCCATAAGCGCCCTCCACGGTTTTAACCTTGAAGGCTTAAGGAGGGAGGTTGCAGCCAACCTCAGAGACTACGTGAAGGCTAGCTTCGAGCTTCCTCTAACCAGTGAAGCCTTATCCCTCATCTCCAGTATTAGAAGGTTTTCCACGGTTAGGAGGCAGAGCTTCCTGGAGAAGACTATTCTCTTGGAGGTGGAGTCAACCGACCACTTCATGGACAGGCTTAAGGGTAGGATTGAAAGGCTTGGAGGCCGCATGCTAGAAGCCGTCAAGCTTCAGCCCTGAACCCTTAAAACCTTCTTTCCCCTCTCCTGGGGTACGATTTTAAGCTTAGCGTTTTCAAATTCCTTCTCCAGCCATTTTTCGCCTAAGATGCGGTCTAGGAAGATGGCTAAGCTTGAAACCTCGGAGTGAGGCTGGCTTCCAACGGCTACGTTGAAGTCTGAAACCTTCTCGCTGAAGAATTCCCCTGGAACCTTCTGGCTTCCCACCAGCACAAGGATGGGCTTTCCCAAGCCTTTAATGTGGTTGGCGAGGCTTCTGGTTAGGGGTTGACCGTAGGCAGTTAGGTGAACTACTATTCCGCCTTTTCTCCTCCACTCTTCCACGGCTTTACGCCAGGGGGTTCCAGCCTCAAAGCTGAAGGGGCCACCCCAGAGCTCCACCACTCTCCTCACAGACTCCTCCACCGTTCTATCGTGCACATCCGCCAGGATCATGCCTTCAGCTCCGAAGGCTCTGGCGGTTAGGGCTACGTGGGTTGTAACCCTCCTATCCCTGGGAATCCTATGCCCCCACCTCAGCACCACAACCCTAACCAAGAGGCTAAACCTCTCCCCGGCTTCTAGGGCAACCGTAAAATAGGTAGAAACCCCTTGTAAAAATTGATGTCAGCCAAGTTTAATGGGAATGGGGGATCCCGGGAAAGGACTGCTCATGAGAGTCAAAAGCACAGATGGTGAAATCCTGAGACTAGTGGCTTCAAAAATCGGGGGCGAGGTAGCTGTAAAACTTGTTTCCGAGCTTAAGAAGCGGGGTAGGGCTACGGAGGACGACCTCGCCAAGAACACGAATATAAAGCTTAACGAGCTTCGTAAAACCCTCTTCACCCTTCAGAAGTTCTCCATTATAACGCCTGAAATCGTTCAGGATAAGGGTTCAGGCTGGATGATCTTCTACTGGAGGCTTAGGGAGGACCAGCTTGAAAGCATTATTAGAACGCAGAAGCGTAGGGTATTGGAGAAGCTTAGGGAAAGACTTGAATACGAGAGGGAACACGACTTCTACGTTTGCGTTAACCCCAGATGCGGGGTTAGATACACCTTCGAGGAGGCTATGGAGCGCATGTTCCGATGCTCAAAGTGTGGAAGCCCACTCGAACACTACGACAACACTCAGATAATAGCGGTTTTGGAGGATAAAATTGCAAAACTTGAAGCGGAGATTAAACGTGAATAGGCTTCCAACACCGGGGGAGGCTCTACGCCTCCTAAGGGAGGCTGGATGCTCCCCAGATGTGATAGCCCACTCGCTAACCGTAACCAGGATAGCCCTGAAGTTGGCTAGGAAGCTTAAAAGCAGAGGCTTCCCCGTAGACTTAAACCTGGTAGAGATAGGAGCCCTCCTCCACGACCTAGGCCGGTCAAAAACCCATGATGTGAGGCACGGCTACCTTGGAGGCGAGCTAGCGAGAAGCCTAGGACTACCAGAATCCCTAGTGAACATTATTGAGAGGCATGTTGGAGGTGGAATAACAGCCGAGGAGGCGGAGAAGCTTGGAATGCCCAGACGCGACTTCATACCCCAAACGCTTGAGGAAAAAATTGTAACCTACGCTGACAAGCTTGTAGCCAGGGATAAATCCGTGAACTTTGAGGCAACCCTCAAAGAGTTCAGCGAGAAGCTTGGACCAAACCATCCAGCCCTCCAAAGGCTTAAAAGGCTTCACAGGGAAATGCTTGAGAAAATAGGGGAAGGGCCGGTGGTCTAGAGGCTAGGATACCACCCTTACGAGGTGGTGGTCGTGGGTTCAAATCCCACCCGGCCCACCAACCCAAAACTGGAAAAAGCTATGCCTCATTTTCCTTCCATGGCTTTCCTGAATTCTTCGTAGGCTTTTCTCACGTCTTCCACGGAGGCTTCGTCTTCGAGGGTGCTTAGGTCTCCTATGGGCGTGTTTAAGGCTACGGCCTTGATAACCCTCCTCATGATTTTCCCGCTTCTGGTTTTAGGTAGGCTGCGGACGAAGTATATGGCTTCGGGGGTAGCCACAGGCCCTATAACCTTTCGAATATGGTTTTTTATTTCGGAGGCAAGCTTCGGGGAAGCTTCGTAACCCTCCTTTAGAATGGCAAAGACCAGGATGGTTTCACCCTTAACGGGGTCGGGCTTCCCTATTACGGCTGCCTCCACTACGGCTGGATGCTCCACCACGGCGCTCTCGATTTCGGCGGTTCCAATCCTGTGCCCTGCGATTTTAAGCACTTCGTCAGCTCTGCCAAGCAGCCAGAAGTATCCCTCCTCATCCTTCATGGCGTAGTCTCCTGCGAAGTATAGGCCTGGATACCTTGACCAGTAGGTTTTCTTGTATCTCTCCGGGTTCCCATAGATGGTCATAAGCATTCCAGGCCAGGGCCTCCTAATTACGAGGTAGCCTCTCACCCCCGGCTTGCAAGGTCTACCCTCCTCGTCTACGACATCTGCGTCTATGCCTGGAAGCGGGTAGGTGACTGAACCCGGCTTAAGCGGAACAAGCCCCACGCCTGGAGCCGGGGAAATCATTATCCCACCGGTTTCCGTCTGCCACCAGGTGTCGACGATGGGGCATCGCCCCCTCCCAATCTTCTCGAAGTACCAGAGCCAGGCTTCAGGGTTAATGGGCTCCCCAACGCTTCCAAGCACTTGGAGGCTGCTTAAATCATGTTTTTCAATCCACTGCTCACCGTAGCGCATGAACATTCTCACAGCGGTTGGCGAAGTATAGAAAATGGTTACCCTGTATTTTTCTATGATAGACCACCAGCGGTCTGGAGCTGGATAGTCTGGGGCTCCCTCATAGACTACGATGGAGGCTCCATGGCTTAATGGTGCATAAACGATGGAGCTGTGGCCTGTAACCCATCCAACGTCGGCTGTACACCAGTATACGCTGTCCTCCTTAATGTTGAAAACCCACTGGTACATGGAGTGGTTGAATACGAGGTAGCCTCCCGTGCTGTGAACTATGCCTTTGGGCTTACCCGTCGTGCCTGAAGTGTAGAGAATGTAGAGGGGGTCCGTAGAGTCCACGGGTTCAGGCCTAACATAGTTTTCAGCCTCCCTGAGCAGGTCGTGGAGCCAGAGGTCTCTACCCTCCTCCATGTGGACTTCGGCCCCTGTCCGCTTCACAACGATGACCTTTTCGACGGATTTAACCGTCTTCAAGGCTTCGTCTACGGTTTTCTTTAAGGGTAAAATTTTCCCTCTCCTATAGCCTCCATCAGCCGTAACAACTATTTTTGCTTCAACATCGTTAACCCTGTCGGCTAGGGCTCCAGTGCTAAAGCCTGAGAAAACCACGGTGTGGGGTGCTCCAATCCTGGCGCAGGCAAGCATGAAGATGGGAAGCTCGGGAATCATGGGGAGATATAAGGCTACCCTGTCACCCTTGCCTACTCCAAGCTTTTTCAGAATGGAGGCATACCTGTTCACCTCTCGGTAGAGTTCAGCGTAGCTTAGGGTTCTGCTGTCGCCTGGCTCGCCTTCCCAGTATAGGGCAACCTTATTCCTCCTCCAACTCCTCATGTGAACGTCCACGCAAATGTAGGAGGCGTTTAATTTGCCTCCTACAAACCATCGGGCGAAGGGCGGATTCCACTCCAAAACCTTATCCCAGGTTTTAAACCATTCAAGCCTTCGAGCCTCTCTATCCCAGAAGGCTTCAATATCCTTTAGGGATTCCTCCCAGTAGTCTAGGTACCTTCTAACAGGCCAGTACTTCTCCTTAGAGGGGCTAAAACCCTCAGACAGGCCTGAACACCAAACCTTAAATCGGCTTTCAACCTCTAAAAGTTTAGCTTTTCAAAAAGTTGGAGGGTCAGCCCCGCAGTTTTAGGTCAAAGCCCGGCTGGGGCTCCCATACACCAGGGGTCCTCATCCCCCATGAGGAAGGGGGTTGGAAGATTCTTTAAGGTTTAGCTGAGGATGAGGATGGCTACGAGGAAGTATATGGTTAGCCCTATGGCGTCTGCCACGGTGGTTACGAGGGGTGCTGAAATGGTGGCTGGGTCTATGCCTATCCTAGCCACAAAGAGTGGTAGGACTCCCCCCATAAGGTTCACCACGAAGATTATGATGATGATGGCTAGGGCGAGAACTAGGGAGACCCAGAACTGGAAGGTTACGGCGAAGCTTAAAGCGAAGAGAAAGGGTGAAATTAGCAAGCCCAGCAGTGTGGAAACTAGGGATTCCTTCACGAGAATTCTTAGCAGGTCTCTTAGGCCGAGCTCTCCTGTGGCAAGTCCACGGATGACTAGGGTTGAGGTTTGAACTCCCGAGTTCCCACCCGTGGAGGAGATGAGGGGGATGAAGAAGGCTAGGGCTATGGTAGCGGAGATAACTTTCTCGAAGCAGCTTATGATGAAGGCTACCACCACCTCCACGAGGCAGAGCATAAGCAGCCATAAAACACGTTTTTTCACTAGGTCCGTTATCTTCGCAGCGAGGTAGGGGGCGGTAACCTTTACGGTGGCTGCCAGCTTCAGGAGGTCTTCGCTACTCTCCCTGACAATGACATCTATCACATCGTCGACGGTTATGGCTCCCAGAAGCTTCCCCTCATCGTCTACGACGGGTAGCTCGATAAGGTCGTAGCGGGCTACAATTCGGGCTGCCTCCTCCTGGTCGGTGGCTGGCTTAACCACAGCCCTCGGCTGGGTTACAACCTCCTTAAGCTTCTTATCCCTGGGCGTAAGCAGAAGCTCCCTGCTTGGGATAACCCCCTTAAGCCTCTCCTTCGAATCCACGGCGTAAATGTAGTGGCTTGTATCGTATTCGTCGAATCGAAGCCTAACCGTGAACTCTTTCACCACCCTGTCGATTTCCAGGTTCTCGAAGAAAATGGGAATTCGGTTGGTCATCAGGCCTCCAGCAGTGTCGGGAGGATAGGCTAGGAGGGGTTTTACCTCCTCCAGCTTCCAGCTTGGAAGCCACTTTGAAAGCCTCTTCTTCCAGTGGATGGGAAGCTTATTCAGCAGGTCTGAAAGCTCGTCTGCAGGTAGTGAAACCGCAATTTTAATCAGCCTCTCCCTATCGATTTCCTGAATGATGCTTTCAAGGATTTCAGAGGGGAGTCTTGGAAGGATTTTCCCCGCAACCTCTTCAGGGAGGAGGCGGATAAGCCTCCCCCTATCCTCTCTTGGAATCCTCTCAAGAATATAGGGTAAGTCTTCAGGGCTTATCCTAGAAACGAGAAGCCTCAGATCCTCATCCGCCTCAATACGCTCAATGATTTCCTCTGCTTCCAGCTTGGCTTTGGTTTCAACCTTCATCGGCTTCAACCGAAGGAAAAATGGAAGCCTATAACCTCTTAAACCTTTCAGCCTTACCTGCGAGAAGCTCCTCAAGCCGTTTAATCTGATCCCTTCTGCCTATGGCTAGGAGGATGCAGCCGCTTTCAAGAGTTGACTCCGGACTGGGTGTAACCTCTACCCCCTCCCTACGACAGATGGCGAAAATCTTAGCTCCACTCTCCTCCTCAAGCTTCGACTCCGTGAGGGTTTTATGGGTTAACTCTGAAGTCTCATCTATTCTGAAGTGGGCTATCTCCACATCCCTGGTTAGAGCTAGGGTTTCCAGAACCTCAACCATGTGGGGGCTTGTTAAAGCCCTAGCCATGATCTTCCCGCCTTCAAGCTCTGGAGCCACCACCCTGTCAGCTCCAACCTTATAAACCTTATCCATAACCTCCCTGTTGCTAACTTTCGCCACCACGTAAATATTCGGGTTCAGAGTTTTCGCGGTGATCGTTATGAAGACGTTGTCGGAGTCTTGGTCAAGCACGGTGGCAAGCCCCTTAGCCCTCTCAATACCAGCCTTCCGCAGGGTTTCCTCCTCAAGTGGGGAGCCCTCAATTACTGGTACACCCTTCTCGGAGAGTTCCCTTGCAACCTCAGGGTTAGACTCCACCACGACGAATTTCTCCCCGGTACGCTTAAGCTCATCTATGATTATCTGGCCTATCCTTCCAGAACCACAAATAATGAAGTGTTTTTCTAGGAGTTTCCTGCTTGGAGCTTTAGGCTTCAAAATTTCCATTACGCTTCTCCTGGTTACCCCCTCCACTATGGTTTCCAGCGCTATGGCCAGAATCCCGATTCCTATAAGTATGAGGATGGATGTAAATAGTTTGCTTTCAGGCGTTACTGGATAGATTTCTCCGTAGCCCACCGTGGAGAGGGTTACAACCGTGAAGTAGAAGGCGTCGAGTAGGGGAAGCCTCAACAGGAAGGCATTCCCAAAGGTTCCAACAGTGAAAACAGTTAAGAGGGCTATGAGGGCTATAGTTAAACGCTTCCTCAAGCTGACAACCTTCCCACCTAAAAAGGCGAATTCGTAAAAGAAAAGGGTTAGGAAAATGTTAGGTAGCGGTTGAGGTTGGTGGGGTTAAGCCTCTCAGGATAGGCCTCCTGAATCCATGCAAGCTCATTGTACTTTGAGGCTCTCTCCCCGCCTAGTACACCTGTTTTGATTATTGGGCAGCCGTAGGCTAGGGCTAGGTGGGCAAGCTTTCCATCGCAGGTTTCACCCGACCTATGCGAAGCCACGGGAACCATTCCAGCCTTCAGAGCTGTTTCAACAGCCCTCCACGTGTCGGTTAGGGTTCCAACCTGGTTTGGCTTTATGATTACGGCGGTAGCGGCCTTAACCTTTACTCCAGCCTCCAGCCTCCTCCAACTGGTTGTGAAGAGGTCGTCCCCGCAGATTAGGCAGCCAAGCCTTGAAGCCTTAGAGGTTAGCTCAGAGAAGCCTTCAAAGTCCTCCTCATGGAGGGGGTCCTCAACGTAGGCTAACCTAAACTTTCTGATGAGTTCTAGGATGAATTCAAGCTGGCTTCCCTCATCCCTAACCTTGCCTTCGGAGGCATAAACGTAGGCTTTCCTTTCAGCATTCCAGAGGGAGGAGGCGGCTACGTCCAGTCCTACCCTTATCCTGAAGCCAACCTCGTCTGAAACCCTTTCAGAAGCCTCAGCTACGAGGGCTAGCGCCTCCTCGCTTCCAATCCTTGGAGCCCAGGCTCCCTCATCCCCCCTGCCTCCCGTAAAGTCTGGAAGCTTCTCTTCGAGCATTCGGCCGAGGAGGCGGTGAACCTTAATGGTTGCCTCGTAGGCTTCTAGGATGCTTTCAGCCTTCTCCGGGAGAACTAGGAATTCCTGGATGTCTGGAGCGCCCTTGCCAGCATGCTTCCCCCCTCCCAGAACGTTTCCCAGCGGCAGTGGAACCTGAAGGGTTTCCCTTTTCGCTAGGTGGAGGAAGAGAGGCCTCCCAAGGCTTACAGCTGCAGCCTCAGCTGAAGCCATGGAAACAGCGTAGGCTGTGTTGCCTCCGATCTCAGCGAAGTTTTCCGTTCCATCAACTTCATGAAGAATCCTGTCGACCTCAGCCTGGTTTGAGGCATCTGCTCCAAGCAGTTTGGGCTCTAGGAGGCTTCTAACCCTTTCAACCGCCTGGCTTACTCCGCCCTTAGGGAAGGGTTGAACCTCGTGGGCGCCTCTGCTCTTGCCTGCTGGGGCTGCTGCCCTACCCTGACCTCCAAGCGTTTCAACGGTTACCTCGATGGTTTCCTCGCCTCGACTATTGAAAACCTTCCTAGCCCTCACCCTCTGGATTAGGGTGGCTGAGGCCATCCTCACACCCTAAGCGAAAGATGGGGTTAAACGTTGGCTGCCTCCTCCCTTCCAAAGAACTTAGCGTAGTCCAGAACTTCATCAATGAGTTCAACATGAGAGAGGAGCATCCGCCTGCAACAGTACCGGGTGATGCCCATGTCGTCTAATACCTTTGCAGGATTCTCTCCGCTATCAACCCTCCGCTTAAACTCCTCCCACTTGTCGCCTATGAGGGCCCCACAGGTGAAGCACCGTATAGGAATCATTAAAGCCAAGTTCCTTTCACAGCTATGGAAATCTCATCATCCTATATAATGTTCACGTCCTGCACCAAACTGCGAAAAACATATAAGAACGTTATATATGAACGTACATATCGAAAATGCTGAAGAAATCCACCCTCCAAACGGTTTTAGCCGTAATCGTCGTGATCCTCGTTATAGCTGGAGTGGTTTCCGTTGTTCAGCCTGGGCAGAAAACTTTGATTAAGGTGTTTCATGCGGGTTCTTTGACGGTTCCCCTCGAGGAGGTTAAGGAAGTCTTCGAGAGGAAGCATCCAAACGTGGAGGTTCAGCTTGAATCCAGCGGAAGCGTAGAGGCTGTGAGGAAGGTGACCGAGCTTGGTAAGAGGGCTGAGGTTGTAGCGGTAGCAGACTGGCTTCTCTTGAAGAACCTCATGTACCCGAAGTACGCTAGCTTCTATGTTAAATTCGCCACCAACCAGGTGGTTCTCGCCTACACGGATAAAAGCAGGTATGCCGACGAGGTGAACAGTCAAAACTGGTATGAAATATTGAGGCGGGAGGATGTCTGCTTCGCCTTCTCCGACCCTAACAGGGACCCATGCGGCTATAGGGCGGTAATGATTATCGTTCTGGCTCAGCTATACTATGGGGAGCCAAACTTCTTCAAGGAGCTCATCCAAGCCAACACTAACATCAGGCTTGAAAGGGAGGGTGGACGATACGTTGTTTTAGCTCCTCAAAACCTGACGCCGACAACAGGCAAAGTTAAGATTAGGCCTAAGTCGGTTGAGCTTCTCGCCCTCCTCGAGGAAGGAGTAGTCGACTACGCCTTTGAATATAGGAGTGTAGCTATCCAGCATAATCTACGCTTCATAGAGCTGCCTCCAGCCATCAATCTGGGAGACCCAGACCATGAAGAATTCTACCAGCAGGTTTCCATAAGGCTCAACGCTGGAAGCCGAGGAGAGAAAACGATAGTTGCATCTCCCATAGTCTACGGGATAACCATGCCAAGGAAGGCTGAACATAAGGACCTAGCCGTGGAATTCATCAAGCTGGTGTTAAGCGAGGAGGGCAGGGAAATCTTCGAAAGGGGAGGGCAGCCACCCTTAAAAGTGGCTGAGGGGTGCGGAGAGCTACCCGAGGCCTTGATCCCTCTAGTAAGGAAATTGGGCTGAGCTTGGTGGGAGTGCTATGTGGCTGAAGCCTTCCTCCTTAACTCTCGCCTTCTCGGTGCTGGGCTCCATTCTCATACTTTTCCTCGCCGTTCCGGTGTTGCTACTATATTTGACAACTCCCGTGGAGTCCATGCTTGGGATCCCCTATGATGAAGAGGCCGTTAGGGCGGTGCTCCTAAGCCTGCTGGCAGCTACCACCTCAACGGGGATTTCCCTCCTCTTCGGCATTCCGTTAGCCTTCATCCTCGCACGCTACACCTTCTCCAGCAAGTCATTTGTGGAGGCAGTGGTAGACCTACCCCTCGTTATCCCCCACAGCGTGGCTGGAATAGCAGTGCTCGTAGCGTATAGTTCGAGGTCTACGGTTGGAGGTCTCCTCAACAATCTGGGAATCGTAATTGAGGATAGCTTCTGGGGTATCGTTGCAGCCATGACCTTTGTCAGCGCCACGATTCTGATTAATGCTGCAAGGGATGGCTTCCAGGCAGTAGACAGGGAATACGAGCATGTGGCCAGAACACTTGGAGCACCCCTCCACAGGGTTTTCTTCAGCGTTTACTTGCCCCTATCCTTTAAGCCTATCCTTTCAGGGGCTATTATGACCTGGGCTAGGGCTATGAGTGAGGTTGGAGCCATCCTAGTGGTGGCCTATTTCCCTAAGATCGCCCCCATCCTCATCGTGGACCGCTTCATGAATTATGGTCTTGCAGCCTCGCAGCCCATAGCCTGCACCCTCCTAACAATAAGCATAGCCATCTTTATGGTGCTTCGCTTCCTGGCGAGGAGGCGGTAGCATGCTTAGGCTTGAACACGTGTCGAGGAGGTGGAGTGAATTCTCCGTGGAGGATGCCTGCCTGGATTGTAGTAGGGGTGAATATTTTGTTGTGATGGGTCCAACGGGAGCCGGTAAAACCCTCCTCCTCCAGCTGATAGCTGGAATCTACTACCCGGAGTCTGGGAAAATCTTCATTAACGGGCGTGATGTAACCTTCCACCCTCCAGAGAAGCGCAACGTTGGATATGTCCCACAGAACTACGCCCTCTTCCCACACCTAAACGTACACGACAATATCGCCTACGGCTTAAAGTTTAAGGGTTACAGCAAACCGGAGATCGAGAAAACCGTAAGGGAGATTGCAGAACACTTGGAAATAGGCAGCCTACTCCAGCGAAACGTGGAAACGCTGAGTGGGGGAGAACAGCAGAGGGTGGCTTTGGCCAGAGCCCTCGCCGTAAATCCTTTAATCCTGCTTTTAGATGAACCCCTCTCAGCGCTGGATTCGAAAACTAGGGAAAACCTCAGAGGATACTTGAGGAGGATTAACAGGGTCTTCAGGGTTACCGTGGTTCATGTTACGCATGACCTGGTTGAGGCTGTGTCGCTGGCGGACCGTATGGCCGTGATGAGTCGTGGAAGAATACTCCAGGTGGATCGTCCGGAGCAGATACTAACCCGCCCCTCAAGCCCCTTCATAGCGGAGTTCACCGGGTCCATAAACGTCTTTAGGGGGTATGCAACCCCAAGGGAGAACATGACTGAAATTAGGGTTTCCAGCCTCTCTCTTTGGGCTGCGGGCTCCCGGAGGGGTGAGGTAACCGCTGTGGTGAGGCCTGAATCCATTCTTCTAGCCAAGCAACACCCTCAAACGAGTGCACGAAACGTTTTCAGGGGAACCGTGGTTGGGGTAGAGCCCCGAGGAGCCGTCTACGCGGTTACCATTGCCACCAATTCCGGCCTCACATTTACGTCATACATTACGAGGAGTGCCCTGTTAGAGTTGGAATTGAGGAGGGGTGATCAAGTCTACCTCTTCTTTAAGGCCTCAGAGGTTCACATGCTTTAAGCTTAGAACTTGAAGAATTCTTTGGGGGCTCTCTATGGCTGAGGGTTTGAGGGTTAAGGTTTGGCTTGAGAGGGGGGGAAGCCACCTCCTAGGCGAGGGGGGAGCTGAAATCCTTGAGGCAATAGATAGGCTTGGCTCCATAAGCATGGCTGCGGAGGAACTTGGAATGTCCTACAAGTATGTTTGGGACTACATTGCGAGGATTCAGCGAAGCCTTGGAAGAGCAGTGGTGGAAACCTACCGGGGTGGGAGGAAGGGTGGAGGTGGAGCCAGGCTCACCGAGGCTGGGAGAACCCTCCTAGCCGAATTCAGGAGGGTTAAGGGTAGGCTCGCTGGAGCTCTTGAGGAAGCAGCCTACAGGGGGGTGGAAGACCTGGAGTTAAGCGTAAGGAATAGGCTTAAAGGCAGGATTGAAAGCTTGAAGGTTAGGGGCCTCCTAGCCGAGGTGAAAATCAAGATAGAAACTCCTCTAACCGTTAAGGCCATCCTAACAAGGGAGGCGGTTGAGGAGCTTAAGCTCAGGGAGGGAGACCAGGTTGAAGCCCTAATTAAGGCTACCAGCGTAATGCTTGCAAAGAGGGGAGAAGCTTACCGGTAGGATTTCTGCCTGCGTCTGCGTGCTCCAGGCCCCCCAAACTTTTTCATCTCCTTCCTTCTCTCATCACCTACTAGCATAGAGCGGTCGTAGGAGAGGAAGAGCTTTTTAAGCCTACTGCTTTTAAACCAGCGGGTTAGACCTCTAGCTATGCTCATCCTCACGGCTTCAGCCTGCCCCATGAAGCCTCCACCCCTAACCTTCACGTCGATGTCAAGCTGCTTCCAAAGGTTTCCTGCGAGGAGGAGGGGCTCCAAGATTTTCTGCCTCGCCAATTCGGGCTGGTAGATTTCCAGGGGAATCTTGTTTATTCTTATTTTTCCGCTTCCAGGGCGTAGCACCGCCCTAGCTATGGCTGTCTTACGCTTGCCGACGGTTATGATGGGAAGCTTCTTACTCGTCAGGGCTTACCCCTCCAACCCAGTTCAACGCAGATTTCGGCTAGGGAAACATATCCATGCTTAAGCTTTTCCGCTGAGGCTTCGGGAGGCCTTTCAAAGGAGGCTTCTGAAAGGCTTTCAGGAACCCCCTCGTAAACCCTCAGCCTCCTAAAGGCTTCACGGCCTCTAGGCCTATCCCTGGGAAGCATTCCCCAAACCATGTCACGGAGGAGGCTGCTTGGACTTCTATAATGTCTGGGGCCCCGCTTGGGGTTAGCCCTACCCACAACCTCCCAGAACCTTTTAATCTCCCTCAGCCTGCTTTCACGCTTACCTGAGAGCACAGCCTTTTCAGCATTAACAATAACGATTTTCTCCCCTCTAAGCAGCCTTTTAGCGGCGATGCTTGCAAGTCTTCCAGCTATCATCCCGCTGGCATCCATCACCGTGAAATCCTTCAAGCTCAAGTTTTCACCCCAAAATTTTAATGTTGCTGCCTTTCGGGTTGGCTGAGGCGAGTTCTTCAAGGCTTAGGCATCTGCCTCCCGCAGCCTCTATTTTCGCCTTAGCTTTGGCTGAGAAGGAGAAGGCTGCCACGGTTACGGGGTGGTCTAGGAAGCCAGCTCCAAGGGTTTTCCCTGGAACCACGGCTATTTCCCCAGGCTTCGTATACCTGTTTATCCGGCTTAGGTTAACCGCAATCCTCCGCCTCCTAGGCTTCTCCAACAGTTCAGCAATCCTCCTCCAGATTCTGGCTTTATGCTCCCTAGCTGCCTTCCTCAGAAGCCTTACAACCCTAGCCCTCTCCGGGTTTGAGTATCTCGCCTTCAAGCTTCAACCACACCTGAAGCCTTAATCTTCTCCTCAAACTCTGAAACCTTCTTCTCAAGGATTTTGGCGGCTTCGAGGATGATGCGGGAGACTGGGAGGCATCCCGTAGACTCCACGAGGAAGATGAAGGTGTCATTGCTCCCCGTAACGGTTATGGCTGGCTCTTCGAGGGGGCAGGCCTTAACGCACTCCATGCAGAGTGTGCAGTCTAGGAGCCTTGCAACCTTAACCTTCCCCCCTGTAAGCTCTAAAACGTTTTTCGGGCATGCCTCCACGCAGGCTCCGCAGCCATCACAGGTTCGAGTGTTCACCTTAATGTCTGGCATGTACTTGTAGGCGCTTACGGAGACAGGCTGCCATTTGGCGTGCTGCCTACCCCTTCCAAGCCTTGCATAGGCTTCAAGCTTAAGCCTCTGCCCTGCCTCAAGCTTTACGAGAGGTATTTTATCCGAGACCGGTTTAACCTCTGGATCTTCAAACTTTAGGTCTCCGGAGTAAACGGTCGTACGCTCCTTTGCCTCTACGTCTAGGATGGCTAGGGTCCTACACTTTGGGCAGCCAAGCTCGCTTTTACATTCGCACTCGTCTGCGGGCACGTAGGCGTCTAGGTCTGTTTTTAATGGTATGAGGCCAAGCCTGCTTGCGATAACCTCATCGTTGAGTACGGAGGTGTTCTCGTAGATGAAGACCTCATCTATGGCCATGGAGGGAACCTCACTTATCATGGTTCGCCTGAGAGCGTTGGCGAAGGCTGTGTTGGAGTGGGAGAGAATGAAGCGGGCGTGCTTCTCGTCAAGCTCTAGGATTTTAACTTCCACCTTTTAGACTCTCCTCCCCCTTCTCCCCCCAGGCCTCCTAGTGCTGTCATGGGGTATGGGTGTTACATCTTCTATTCTGCCTATCTTCAAGCCTGAGCGGGCTAGAGCCCTAATGGCGGGCTGAGCTCCAGGGCCAGGCGTCTTGTGGAAGTGGCCTCCAGGAGCCCTAACCTTAATGTGAACTCCTACTATGCCCTTATCCTTGGCTATCTGGGCAGCCCTACTAGCCGCCTGCATGGCTGCATAGGGGGAGGACTCAAGCCTGTCAGCCTTCACAAACATGCCTCCAGAGCATAGGGCTACGGTTTCCGCTCCGGAAAGGTCGGTGATATGCACTATCGTGTTGTTGAAGCTACTGTAGATGTGGGCTATACCCCATTTCTCCTTTTCCTTCCCGCTCAGGGTTTTTCACCCCGCCTGGGCTGCCTCAACCCTTAGAGGATGTTCAGGCTTTTGGAGGGGGCTGTCCAAACTGTAGGTTATGAGGCTTTCCTCCCCCCTCTTGACGAGGTAGCCTGGGGAGGTAACCTTCTCCTCCCCTATGGCTATATGGCCATGAACGATGAGCTGCCTCGCCTGATAAATGGTTTTAGCCAGGCCCAACCTATAAACTTGGGTTTGAAGCCTACGCTCAAGGAAGTCTTCAACCCTTAAGTCTAAAACCTCATCCACCGTGGCGTTTTCACCTACAACACCCATCCTGTAAAGTTTTTCAAGCAGTTCCTTCTCAACCTTCATCCTCCTCTCAGCTGGCATGCCGAGGAGGCTTCTAGCTATCGTCCTATACTTGGTTAGGAGGGCTTTAGCCCTCCAAAGTTCACGCTTATTCCTAAGCCCGTATTGGCCTAGAAGTTTAAGCTCGTCCGCTAGCACGTCAGCCCTCCAGGGATGCCTCGGCGTCTCATACTTTTTACGCTGCTTTTTAGGGTCTCCCAAGCCTTTCAGCCTCCCCGGCTAGGTTCTCCTCCTACTCACCCCTACAGTTTTACCCTTCCTCCCCGTAGTCCTTGTTTTCTGGCCTCTAACCTTCAAGCCCAGCATGTGCCTGATGCCCCTCCAACACTTTAAAGCCTTCAGGAATTCTATGTCGAGTTTCTGGCGGAGTTCTAGGTCTGCCCCGTGGAGGTGTAGGTCCTTCCCCGTTTCAAGGTCCTTCCTCCTATCGTATAGGAAGCTTGGTATCCCGTAGTTCTGTGGGTTGGCTATGGCGTCCTCAAGCCTTTTCACATCCTCATCTGAGAGGTATCCAATCTTCTGGTCGGGGTTAAGGTTTAGGGCTAAGGCTACCGCCTTCCCAAAGTTTACCCCTACTCCCTTAATCTTGGCTAAGCCGTAGGCTAACTTTTTCGACCCATCTATGTCCGTCCCGCAGATGCGCACG